>Ga0207013_1137_pt2 | contig 14374 bp, 9 predicted proteins | sample Alteio_BWMinCont_55_FD_153501 | JGI IMG/M metagenome (GOLD analysis project Ga0207013, IMG submission 153501) | Enriched cells from forest soil in Barre Woods Harvard Forest LTER site, Petersham, Massachusetts, United States -... | ecosystem: Environmental > Terrestrial > Soil > Temperate forest >...
GCGGTGGTGAAGGTGCGTTTGACGACGTCGATGGTTTCGCTGCGGGGCCAGAGCCAGGCGGCGTCGATGTGGGCGTTGCCGGCGAGGTCGATGGTTGCCTGAGATAGGACGGGGTGGAGGGTCGTGAGGATGTCCTGCGCCTTGCGGAGGGAGGCGTCGAAGGTGGATTGATCTGATTTGTCTCCGGCTTCGAGGGCTTTGAGGTCGATAGCGGCGACGGCTTCTTCAACTTTGGGGAGGAGATCTTTGCGCGGGGTTGGGAGAGCGGGCAGGATGTTCGCAGCGGTGATGCACTGAATGCGAATGTCTTCGGGATTGGGGCGGGCGATGGGTCCGGTTGCGGAGGCGCTTGGTTCGATCTTGAGGTTGACGCCCGCGAAGGTTTTCTCGTCGACGGTGTGGAGTAGCTTGACAGCAACGAGGACCTTGTCACCAGGCTTGGCGGGTTCGAAGAGGACGATGGGTTCGAGGTCGTCACCGAGGGCGACGCGGCGGCCGTTGAAGTAGATGATCTCGGGCATGGGGCCGTTAGCGTTGGCGTGGAACTGGAACCAGATGCGGGAGCCCGTGAGGTCGTAGCCGTTGAGGGTCTTGGGGACTTCAATCACGCGGCGGTACCATACGGCGTCCTTCGGGGCTTTGGCGCGTGGCTTGACGAGTGTCCATGAGGAGTCGTCGAGGGAGGGAGATTCGCCGTGGGGAATGTCGCCGGCGTGGAAGCGCCATTCGCCGACGGGGAGGGAGTTGAGCATCTCGAGCGTGTGGAGCTTGGCGATGGCGGCGGGGGAGAGGTTCTTCTGCTCGCGGATGGGTGTGAAGGACTGGGCTAAAGCGATTGAGCAGGTCAGCGCTAACGCGAGAGGAAGATGTCTTAATTGCATGGGGGCAAGGGTAGCAAATTTAGGGGGCGTTCGAGAAATTTTGGGTGTGTGCCACGGTGAAGGTTGGAAAGGCTTAACACGGATTTGCACAGATGACGCGGATTTAAAAACAGGCAACGGCAAAGACAAACGTGCGAAGGTCCGCTTCGCCGCGCGTTGGCGAGTTTCTGGCTGACTTGGTGGCGGGGAGGCTGGTAGTCTCTCGGGCATGACAAATATGCGTGCGAGAGTGATGGGAGTTTTGGGATCGGTGTGTGTGATGGCTGCCGGGATGTCGCCGTTGTTGGCGCAGAATACTTTGTCGTCGGATACGGCGAACGGGATCGATGCGGCTGCTGCGGATGTGTTGAAGACGACGGGAGTCCCGAGCGCTTCGGTGGCGGTGGTGCAGGGTGGGAAGGTTGCGTACGTGAAGGCATATGGGATGGCTCGGCTGCAACCACCGATGCCGGCTGAGGTGGGGATGCAGTATTCGATCGGGTCGATCAGCAAGCAGTTTACGGCGGCATTGGTGTTGCTGCTGGTGCAGGATGGCAAGGTGAAGCTGAACGATCCGGTGGGGAAGTATCTGCCGGAATTGACGCGGGCGAATGAAGTCACGGTGCGACAGGTGCTGTCGATGACGTCGGGCTATCAGGACTTTTGGCCTGAGGACTATCTGATGACGTCGATGATGAAGTCAACCGATCCGCAGGGGATTCTGGATGTGTGGGCGAAGAAGCCGCTGGACTTTGAGCCGGGGACCGACTGGCAGTATTCAAATACCAACTTTGTGATTGCGGGGCGGATTGCGGAGATTGTCAGCGGAAAGCCGTTGATTGAGCAGCTGCAGGAGCGAATCTTCCGTCCGTTGAAGATGACAGGGGTGTTCAATTCGGATGCGAGCAGGCTGCCGGCGAACGATCCCACGGGCTATTACCAGCATGCGCTGGGGCCGTTGAGGCCAGCGCCCCAGGAAGGAACGGGATGGATGTTTGCGGCGGGAGAGTTGGCAATGCCGGCGAGCGATCTGGCGTTGTGGAACATCAGCATGATGAACCGGACGCTGCTGGCGCCAGCCTCGTATGACGTGATGTTTACCGAGGTGAAGCTGAAGAATGGGAAGGGCTCTGGATATGGGCTGGGTTTGTTTTTGGGGACGCAGGATGGGCACAAAACCATCTCTCACAGCGGAGAGGTGTCGGGGTTTGTTTCGCAGAACGTGGTGTTTCCTGAGGAGAAGGCTTCGGTGACAGTGTTGACGAATGAGGATGCTTCGAGCGCGGCGGGTGCGTTGGAGCGGAGGATTTCGTCGCTGGTGGTTGGGGCATCGGGCGAGGTGGCGGTAGCTGAGAAGCGCGCGCTGGCGATCTTTACAGGGCTGCAGGATGGGAAGCTGGACCGGAGTCAGCTGACGGAGTATTGCGATGCTTATTTCACCCAGGAGGCGGTGGACGATTTTTCTTCGAGCCTGAAGCCGTTGGGGACGCCGATCAGCTTCCGGCAGACGGCGGAGGAAAAGCGCGGAGGGATGACGTTCCGGTCGTTCACGGCGAACTTTCCGAATAAGCAGGTTCGCGTGACGGTGTATGAGATGCCGAATGGGAAACTGGAGCAGTATCTGGTGATTCCATAGAAAAAGTTAGTGTTGTGGTTCGTGCCTGCTTCCGCGTTGAGGTGTGAGGAGCGATGGAGGATAATGGTTTCTAGAAAGGCGGCTTGTTCTGTGGCACGCCTGCGTTGTCCTTTGTTTTCCTTGGCCCATGGGGCTTTTCTTCCTTGGTGATATTCCCAGGAAGGAATGAACCATGAATCTTTGGACAGAATATGAAGGGCGCACTATCGATGGCGCCTTCCCCCTAATAAAACTGATACGACCTGAGGGTCGCAGCGCTTTTTTCTCCACACCGAATGGCTCGGGTGCGCCGACGGTGATCAGGCTGATTGAGTCGCACTTCGATGGCGAAGACATTCTGGTGCGGTGGCGGGGCGTGTCGGCGTTGAACCATCCAAACCTGGTGAAGCTGAAGAAATTTGGCCATGTGGTGGTGGATGAGACACCGCTGGTGTACACCGTGATGGAGACGGTGGACGGGAACCTTGGCGAGATATTGCAGGTTCGGCGGTTGACCGTGGAGGAGACGCGGGAGATCGCGACGAGTCTGCTGGCGGCGATTGAGGCGCTGCATGCGAGTGGATTTGTGCATGAGCATGTGGAGCCGGCCAATGTGATGGCGGTGGGTGAGGTTATCAAGCTGCGGAGCGACTGCATCCGGGAGGCTCTGGAAGGCGAAGAAGGGGCCGCGCTGAAGCGCAAGGATGTACGCGATTATGCGGTGGTGCTGCTTGAGGCGTTGACCCAGAAGAAGACGCTCGATGGACCACTGCCTGCGCCGTTCGATGAGATTGTTCGCAAAGGAATGAAGGGCGAGTGGGGGTTGGCACAGATTGGTGTGGCGTTAAGGGCTAAGGCTAAGGAGCCTGCGCAGCAGGTTGCTCGTCCGGTGGAGAAGGCTCAGGTAAAGGTTGAGACGCCGACTGCTGCGCCGGGGCCGATGGTGGCGCAGGTGCCGGAGGCGAGACGGGTTCAGGTTCCGATTGATGAAGAACTGCAGGGCGGCCGGCGTTGGATTGCGTATGTTGTCGGCGCGATGGTGATCGTTCTTTTGTTGGTATGGTATTTCGCGTCTGGCCGGTCGACGGGTTCGAACGACGCGGCGAAACCAAATGTTGGGGCGACGCCCGTTGCGCAGGAGAGTGAACCGGCTGCGACTGTTGCGGAGCCTAAGCCTGCTTCGGGTGTTCCGGGTGCGGCTGTGAGTACGCCGTTGCCTGCGGTGCAGAATGCCGAGGGCCCGACTCGTGGCACCTGGACGGTGATTGCCTTTACGTATAACCGCGAGGATCAGGCGAAGCAGAAGGCAGCGGAGATTGCGCAGGCACATCCGGATCTAAATCCAACGGTGTTTGCTCCGACTGGTCACGGCCCGTTCGTGGTGGCTTTGGGTGGGATGATGAGCAAGCAGGATGCGTTTGCTCTTTCGGGAAAGGCGAAGAGAGAAGGAATGCCAAAGGATATCTATGCGCAGAATTATCGAAATCGAGGGAACTGAAATTTAATAGGAAGCGCCTCGCGGGTCGTCAGGAGTTGAAGTGGACGAATCGCGAGGCGTTTGTTTTTGTTTGGTTATTTCTTCTCGGTCTGGGCGAGGAAGTCGATGAGGTACTGCTTCCAGACGGTAGCGGCGGTGTGGGTGCCGTGGCCGCGGGTGGCATCAGAGATGGGGATGAGGATGAATTGGGCGTGGGGCATCTGGGTAACGAGTTTTTCAGGGATGCCTAGTTCGGGTGGGTTGATGAAGTCGTCGGCGGAGTTGATCCAGAGGACTGGCGCGGTGATGGTGGAGAGCTTCGGCGCTGGGTTGTAGTTGCGCGAGGCGTTGACGTAGTAGAGGTAGTCGTTGGCGTCGGTGTGGGCGATATCGGCGGCGACGGTTTTGTCCACATAGGCTTCGATTTGAGTTCGCGTTGGGTAGTTCTTCTGGAGTTGGAGAGGGGCGCCGCCAGCGACGATGAGCAGGTTCACTGCGCCGCGGAGACCTTCGGTGGGTTCGGCGGTGTAGTTGCCGTTATTCCAGGCGGGATCGTGCTTGATTGACTCCATGGCCATGTAGCGCCACATGCGATTGCGGCCGGCGAGTTCGACGGACTGGCAGGCGAAGGGGGCTAGGGCGTCCATGAAGGTCGGGAAGGTTTCTCCCCAGACGAAGGATTGCATGCAGCCCATGGAGGTGCCGAGGATGAGGCGGAGGTGATCGACGTGGAGGCCTTCGGTGAGCATGGTGTGCTGTGAGGCGACCATGTCGTCGTAGTCGTATTGGGGGAAGTGCATGCGGAGGCCGTCTGAGGGTTTGGAGGACTGGCCGTGGCCGATGTCGTCGGGGAGGATGAGGAAGTACTTGTTGATGTCGAAGGGTTGGCCTGGGCCGAAGAGGACGTCGGAGAAGATGGGGTTGAGGAGAGAGTGGGCGTTGCCGCCGGTGCCGTGGAGGAGGAGGATGGCGTTGTCGGTGTGGCCGACGGCGTCGCGATGGGGCTTGCCGAGGGTGAGGTAGTGGAGGTGGAGCTTCTCGATGGTCTCGCCGTCTTTGAAGTGGAAGTTGGCGATGTCGTAGGAGCCATCCTGGGTGGGCCATTTGCTTGGTGCGGCCTGGGCGTTGGCGGCTGCGGTCGCGGTCGAGAGGAGCGCGAGGAGGACGAGGCGGGTGATCATGCTGAGGGTGTCTCCATTGAGGCTGTGAATGAGTTGTGATTGAGAGACGCGTGGCGGCTGCGTAAAGTTCCTAGTCGCTCATGTTCTCTTGTGCCCTGATAAATGCGTAGTTGTCGACGTGGACCCAGCCGCGGAACGGAAGATTGACGTCGGCGATAGCTAGCAGCACGAGCGTGATGAGGAGCGTGAAGGCAAAGACCTGGAGAGCGTGAAGACGGGCGTTTCCTGAGCCGAACATGGAGGCCGAGGCGATGGTGAGAAATCCTCCGATGAGGAGGACGCCCCAGAAGATGGTGGGGAGCCGGTATTTGCTTTGGAGGAGGCGAGTGCGGCGGTGTTCGGTGAGTGCGCTAAGTTCGGAGATAGCGTGGTCTTCGGCTACAACCTCGGATGGCGTGGCTACTCTCACGGACATCAGAGTCTTCCACATAGCTTGATTGATTTGATGGCTTTCTTCCGGTGTCACGCCGCGGGCCATCTCGGGCCAGTCTTGATCGATGACTGCCTGGGCGTAGGCGCGGGCCTGTGACTGCAACTGGACACGTTGCGGATAGGGGAGCCCCTCGCCGAGACGGTAGATATTGCGAAGAGCGCTGGCTTCGAGATCGACGTTGAGATTTGCGGAGCCGAAGTCCGTCCAAACTGTGTAGAGCATGAAGCCGAGAATGACTGCGTAGGTGGTGCCAATGATGTTAAGCTGCCAGCCGATCAGGTCGTTATGAATCTGACGCTTTTCCCGGGGCCAGATGCGGTTGAGTATCGCCATAAAAAGCATCGAGCCGGTCATCGAGAGGACGAGGATGATAATGTTCTGCGGAAAATTCAGCATGAGATTTTGATCTTCTCCGTGCGATGTCCAAGATTATCGAATTTCGGCGGATTGCTTTGGCTAAATTTGGTTGCGGGCCGACGCGGCGCTACGCCTTGATCCTGTCTCCCTGGCCTGGAGGGTGGCTGATGACGAGGATTCGAACGTTGGTGGCGCTGCGGTTGAATGCCTGGTGCCGCTCACCGGGAGCGACCTCGATTCCTTCTCCGGGATGAAGAACGTAGTCGTGCTGCTTAACTTCGAGAGTGAACTCGCCCTCGAGAACGAAGAAGAACTGGCGCGCGTGGGCGTGATAGTGGCGGATCTCCGAGGTGTCGGGGGGCATTAGCTCCTCGATGATGCTTAGGCCGGGCGATTTGACGAGGTGCCAGCCATCGCAGCTTGATTGTTCCGGGCCGCCCCATTTGTAGTGTTCGGCGGACTGTGCGCTGATGATCTTTGGTGACATCTGGATTGCTCCTCCGGGAGTTCTTGTTCGGAAGAAGTGACGGCGTGGACTATGAAATCCACGCCGTCGTTTTTTGATTGATGCAGGTGGTTAGTTGGAAGCGTCTCGCCGCTCCGCGGGGATGGCTTCTGGAGTGGTGAGGGGCTTGGTGATGTCGTCGAGGTAGTCGGGCGTGCCATCTACGCGGACGAGTGAGGGGTAGCGTTCACCGTCATGATAGTCGAGGTTGGCCGTGGTGACGAGCGTGTCGCCCTGGAGGATGAGGTGGATGGGTTCGGTCTTGCCCTTGGCGTCCTTGATGGCGGTGCGGAGGGCGTCGGCGGAGAAGATGTTGCCGTTCACTGCGATGATCTTCTGACCGGGGAAGAGTTGCGCTTTGTCGGCAGGGCCGTTCCAGCGGATGTCGGTGATGTTGCCTTCGCCGCTGACGCGGAGGCCAATGGAGTACCAGACGTCGATGCCGCCGCCGCGACGGCCTCCTGTGGAGGCGATTGTGCGGGCGGAGCGGGTGGGCTTGTCAGTAAAGACGAGCTTGTAGCCGCCTTGATCGATGCCGGCGAGGTCGGCGTGTGGGTTGATGGCGTCGACGCGGTCGTGCATGAAGGTGGCCCAGTCATACTTGACGACCTGGTTGAGGTCGGCGATGAGCTCGTCGCGATTGTAGGGGACGATGAGCGGGCCGGTGTTTCCACCCTTGGCAAGGAAGATGTGGAGGAAGTCGGTGAGGGACTTTTTGTTGTCGGTGAGCTTGCGGATGGTGGTGTCGGCGTCGAGCCAGAAGAGCTCGCCTTCCTGGTAATAGTCCTGTCCGCGTTTCCAGTTGGACCATGCGGGGTTGCCGCCGCGGAGAATGCTGGCGGCGATGGCGGTGTCTTCGGTGGAGCGCCATTCGCGGCCGGGTTTGTAATCCAGATTTGCGGCAGATGCGGCGAGCATGTCGCGGTATTGATCCTGCGATTTGAGGCCTGACCGAGCGGCGAGGACGTTGCCGAGGTATTGCGTCATGCCTTCATAGACCCAGAGGAGCGAGCCTTCCTGCATCTTGGCGAAGGTGTCCTGGTAGAGGTTGAAGGGACGGCGGTACTTGCCGTTCCAGGAGTGAGTGAACTCGTGGGAGAGGAGGTCGGACTCGGCGAGCTGGTGGGAGGGGTCGGAGAAGCCTTTTTCGCCTACGCCGTTGTCCGAGGACTGGCCGTGCTCGAGGCCTTCGCCGCCGGCAACGTCAGAGAGCGTGAGGAGGAAGTGGTAGACGTTGTAGTGGCGCGAGTTGTAAGCGGCTCCGGTCTCGCGGACGAGGTTGTTGAGAGCGACCAGGAGCGCGGGGCGGAGTTGGGAGTCTTCGGGGCTGTCGGCTACAACGTCGATGTAGTGCTTCGGCGTGACTTCGGGAGCGAGGGCGAACTCGTGGAAGTACTGGCCGGTGATAACGGGTGAGTCTTGAAGCTGCTCGACTGTAGTTGCGGCGAAGTGAGTGGTGCCGCCCTTGGGATTTTGTGGGTCGTAGCCGTCGGTGGGAGTGAGCGCAGTGCCGATACCCCAGCCGGTGGGAACTTTGACGGTGGGCTGGATGGGAATGTCTTTAACTGGAGTGTTGGCAGGGTAGAGGAGGAGTTTTTCCCACTCGAGGACTGCGAGTTTCTGGCTGATGCGCGCGGTGACGATGCAGTCGAGATGGGCGTGGAGGGTGGTGACGCCGGCGGGGACGGTGACGTGGAACTGGTAGAGGTCTTCGTCGTCGCGACGCCAGGGAAGGACCTTGCCGTTCGCGGTGAAGACGACGCCGCTGATCTCGTCAACGGGGCCAGTGGGACGGTGGTTGCCGGGGATCCACTTGGGTGTGGTGAGAGAGACGGGACCGGCGGTGACCGGGATGTCGACTTCGGCGTGGTAGAGCTTGCGGGGGGCGTCGGTGAGGTCGGCGGTGATCTGGATGGGGGATTTCTGGGCTTGCAGAAGTGTAGGTGCGGCGAGCACGAGGGCCAAAGGCAGGAGGGTGTTGCGGATCATGAGCGAGGACTTTCTCTCGGAGCGAGGTTGGGATTTTAGATATCAGAAGGATAGACGATAGGGAGTGGGTTGGGGACGCAGTGGATTTGGATCGCGTTGCGCCCCCTTGGTATCAGGGCTTTAGGGCTGATTCGATAGCGGCAATAACGGTGGGATCGTCGGGAAGGACTTCGGGAGAGAAGCGGGCGGCGACGTTGCCGTTGCGGTCGATGAGGAACTTCTCGAAGTTCCAGAGGATGCCGGGTTCGGGGTTGGTTGTGGCGCCGTTGTGGACGTTCTTGAGGAAGTTGTTAAGGTTTTCGCGGAAGCCTTCGCGGGTGGGGCCGATCGCTTTTGGCTGGGATGCGACGAGGGTCTGGTACAGAGGATGGGTGCTGGGGCCGGTGACGGTGATCTTCGAGAACATGGGGAAGTCGACGCCGAAGGTGGAGCGGCAGAAGGTCTGGATTTCCTCGTTGGAGCCGGGCTCCTGGGCGCCGAAGTCGTTGGCGGGAAAGCCGCAGACAACGAGTCCGTGATCTTTGAAGCGGGAGTAGAGCTTTTCGAGGGCTTCGTATTGCGGTGTCAGGCCGCACTGGGAGGCGACGTTGACGAGGAGGAGGACTTTGCCGCGGTAGTCGGCGAGGGACGTGGCTTCACCGGAGATTTTGTTGACTGGAATGTCGTAGAGGGAGGTGGTAACCATGAAGACTCCTGAATGTGTTTTCAGTTGATTATAGGCGGCGAAAGGGAACGGAAATCTTTGCGGAGGGAGTGGTTCGGGCGAGTTATTGCTTTGAAGTCTTTATGAAATCTTTATGACTTTTTTACGACCGACTAGAAGTTAAATGCTTCGGGCCGGTTGGTTGGGTTGACAGAGGCGGTACGATCTAAATCGTATGTCCATTACAGATTCGATTATTGGAAAGCCCTTAGCAACGAGTGAAGAGCGGGCCGAGCACATCGGTGTCGCTGCTGGAATACCGATTTTTGGCCTGGATGGGCTAACGAGCGCGGCGTACGGGCCTGAGGCGGCGATGACGCTGCTGATCCCGCTGGGCGTCGCCGGAGTGGAGTACGGGTGGCGGATCATCGCGGCAATCCTGGTTCTACTGACGATTGTGTACTTCAGTTACCGGCAGACGATTGCGGCGTATCCACACGGCGGTGGAAGCTACACGGTCGCGACGGAGAACCTGGGCGAGAAACCGGGGCTGCTGGCTGCGGCGGCACTGATGATCGACTATATTCTGACCGCTGCGGTGGGGATATCAGCAGGTGTGACGGCGTTGACTTCGGCGGTGCCGAGGCTACAGCCCCATACGCTGATGATTTGCCTGGTGATTCTTGCGCTGCTGGCGATTGTGAACCTGCGTGGTGTGAAGGACACGGGAACGGCGTTTATTTTGCCAACTTTCCTGTTCGTCAGTACGCTGCTCGCGTTGATTGGGTTTGGAATGTGGAAGACGGTGATGGCGGGTGGGCATCCGTTGCCTGTAGCTCCTGTTCCTGCGCCGCTGCCGGCAACGGTGGGGGCGCTGGGAACCTGGATGTTGATGAAGGCGTTTGCAAGCGGTTGCGCGGCCATGACCGGTGTTGAAGCGGTGTCGAATGGAGTGATGGCGTTTGGCGAGCCGCGAGTAAAGCGGGCGCAACGGACGCTCACCATCATCATTGGAATCCTGATGGTGTTGCTGTTTGGGATTGCGTATCTGGCGAAAGCGTATCAGGTGATGCCGATGGATCCGGATGCTACCGGTTATCAAAGCCTGCTGAGCTTGCTGGTGACGGTGGTGTTTGGACGCGGATGGTTTTATTACCTGACGATGGGGAGTGTGTTGCTGGCGCTGGCGTTGAGCGCGAATACGGCGTTTGCCGATTTTCCGCGTCTGACGCGGGCGATTGCTATGCATGACTATCTGCCACACGTGTTTCTGATTCGCGGGCGGCGGCTGCTTTATTCCCATGGGATCTATGCGCTGACTGGGTTTACGGCAGTGATTCTGATTCTGTTTGGCGGCGTGACGGACCGGTTGATTCCGCTGTATGCGATTGGGGCGTTTCTTGCTTTTACGCTGTCGCAGTCGGGGATGGTGGTGCATTGGTTGAAGATGGAGAAGCATCCGGGACGGTTGTGGCATGCGTTCGTCAACGGCGTTGGCGCGGTGGCGACAGGCATTACGACGATCGTGGTGCTGGTGGCGAAGTTTATGGCGGGGGCCTGGGTGACGGCGCTGCTGGTGCCGGTGCTGATCGGCATCATGATGCTGGTGAAGCGGCATTACTCGCGTGTTAAGAGGGAGATGGCGGATATGACTCCGCTGAACCTGGTGAATCTGGAGCAGCCGATTGTGGTGATTCCGATGGCGCGGTGGGACCGGATCACGGAGAAGGCGATGCGGTTCGGGTTGTTGTTGTCAAAGGATATCAAGGTGGTGCATGTCCACTCGGCCGATGAGGAGGGGCGGCTGGATGAGATTTGGGATGAGCTTGTGATGGGGCCGATCAAGCGGGAGGGGCTGCAAGAGCCGGAGCTGGTGATTATCCCGTCGTCTTACCGCTTTATTATCAATCCGCTGATGGACTACATCCTAGAGCTTGAGGAGAAGCATCCGGGGCGGAAGGTGGCGGTGCTGCTGCCGGAGTTGGTGGTTAGGCACTGGTGGGAGAATGCGCTGCATAACCAGAGGGTGCAGTTGCTGAAGCTGCTGCTGCTGTTGAAGGGGAATCAGAGAATTGTTGTCGTTAATATTCCCTGGTATCTGTGAGCGTGGTGGGACCCGCATAAATACAGGGGGGTCGCGAAATTTCGTGGTGCAAAATTGTGGTGTTTTTGTGGTGAAGTTGTGGTGATTGGTGTACCCTCGCTGGTTCTTATGAACCACGATGGCGGGGAGTGAAAATTTTCCTCTGCTTTGAGATTTATTTTTGGGTGGGAATGAAGGGCAGAAGCAGATCCTCTTTGGGGATGACTGAAAGAAAGGTAAAAGCAAAGACTAAATACAGGGGTCCTTCACTTCGTTCAGGATGACGACGAGGAACAAGGGCAAAAGCAGAAGCAAAAGCAAAAGCAAAAGCAAAATACGGAGATTCTGAGCGAAGCTCAGAATGACGACGGCCCTACTTGGGTGTGAGACGACGGCCCTACTTGAGTCTGATTAGACGGCTACGGGTTTGGGGCGATTCCAGGATGGCGAGAGTTCGCGGAGGCGGGCTACGGCGGCGGGGATTAGTTTGACGGCTTCGTCGATCTCTTCGTTGGTGGTGAGGCGGGAGAGGGAGAAGCGGATGCTGGCGCGGGCGCGGGCGGGGGAGAGGCCCATGGCGGTAAGGACGTGCGAGGGTTCTGCGGCGCCCGACTGGCAGGCGGAGCCTCCGCTGACGGAGAGGCCTTTGAGGTCGAGAGCGATGACGAGGGCTTCGGCTTCGAGGTGGTCGAAGTAGAGGTTGCTGGTGTTAGAGACGCGAGGGGCTCCGGCTCCGTTGACGCCGGTTTCTTCGATTTGCGAGAGGATGCCTTGTTCGAAGCGGTCGCGAAGGGCGGTGAGTTCGGCGGGATTCGAGGCGGTACGAGCTTCCTGCATCCCACCCTTCGCAGAAGACGCGAAGGATGGGGCACCCGGAGTGTCGGAGCTCTCCTGAGAGAGCCAGGTGTTTGCGAGTTCGGCGGCTTTGCCGAGGCCGACGATGCAGGCTACGTTTTCGGTGCCGGCGCGGCGCTGGCGCTCATGGGTGCCGCCGTGCATCATCGGGGCCAGGCGGACATTCTTGCGGACGAAGAGGACTCCGATGCCTTTGGGGGCGTAGATCTTGTGGCCGGAGAGGGTGAGCAGGTCGACGTGCTTCAGTGGGCCTTCGACGGAGAGGTCGAGTGGGAGCTTGGCGGAGGCCTGGACGGCGTCGGTGTGGAAGAGTGCGCCGGCGGCGTGAGCGATGGCGGCGAGTTCGGCGATGGGTTGGATGACGCCAGTCTCGTTGTTCGCGAACATGATGCTGACGAGTTTGGTGTTGGGACGAATCGCGGCTTGTAACGCTGCCGGTTCGATGAGGCCTTGCGGGGTGCACGGGAGGAAGGTTACTTCTACTCCGGTTTTTTCGAGAGCTTCGGCGGCGTGGAGGACGGCGTGGTGCTCGATGGTGGTGGTGATGAGGTGAGCGGGTTCGCCGTGCGTGGATTCGGGTGAGAGGACGCCGAAGAGGGCGAGGTTGTCGCTCTCGGTGCCGCCGGAGGTGAAGACGATCTCGGAGTTGAGGCAGCGGAGGAAGCGGGCGACCTGGGTGCGGGCTTGCTCGACGGCTCCGCGGGCGTGCTGGCCGTGTTGATGGATGGAGCTCGCGTTGCCGTAGTGCTCCATCCAGAAGGGACGCATGGCTTCGAAGACTTCGGGAAGGAGGGGTGTGGTCGCGTTTGCGTCCATGTAGATTCGGCGCATGGTTTTATTTTACAGGGTGGGTGCGTGATGTTCGTTAGAGCGGTTTACGTCCCACCCTTCGCCAAGGTGGGAAGGATCGGGCACCCAAGCATTGGAACTTAGTGTCATTTGCCGTCCGGCAGAACGTATACCCCATCTGCTAAAGGCCCCTTTTTTTCGATGCGTGAGAGGTATTTCGTGAGTTTGGACAACAGAGGCTCGTCGTACTAGCGGCGTGAGACGATTGGTGGATGACAAAGTGGCCAACATCGCGCTGGAACCAAGGATGGATTGCATTTGCTGTGGCAGTTCCCACTGCGTGCGTTGCGTTCAAGTACGCGGAAAACCACGAATTTCAACGAATGGTGAGGGAGCAAGTCCCCTACAACCCTCAAAACGATCTGAGCGCATTCGTAGGCGCTCTTTCTACCGCAGCGTTCACGCTTGTCGGAGTTTTTGTTGGCCTTTACATCGTTCAACGTGTCGTCACGGCGATTCTTCGGGTAGAGAAAGCGACTAACGCCAACTAAGACACAATTACAAAGGCAACCGCAGGTCCTTCGACTGCGCCGTTCGCAGAGTGCGCGAACGGCCTCGCTCAGGATGACACTTTTTTGGGGGGGTGATTGCAAAGGCAAAAGCAACAGCAGATCCCCTGCGGGGATGACAACAAGAAAAGCAACGGCAAAGGCAAAAAGGCGACCCACCCTTCGCGATACTACTGCGAAGGATGGGCCACCCAGTTGGAGTTGACGTTGTTTTGATATTGAGTGCTACTTGAGGGTTGTGGTGGTGGCTGGGCCGTCGAGGATGCCGTTGAAGAGGAATTTGAAGGTGGCGTGGGGTTGGCCTCGGAAGGTGACTTCGGGGCCGTAGAGGACTACTTTGCCTTTGCCCACGGGGGCTGCGGCGATGGCGGTGGTGTGGTTGATATAGCTCTGGCCCCAGGCCCAGCCGCTGGCTAGGAGGTTGTCGTCGTCGTACCAGGCGATGGCGTGAAGGCCGGAGAGCGAGGCCTGCGGGTCGAGGGTGAACGCCGGGCTGGAGTCGAAGTCGACGATGACGTTGGAGGCTACGCCGTAGGCGATGGGGTCGGTGGTGTCGACGTGCGCTTTGAGCAGCGAGCCAGGGATGTAGAAGCGCTCGGGTGGGACGGGCTGGTATTGGCCCTTGACCATCTCCATGGGTGCGTTCACGAGCGGGAGCTTGAGATACGAGGCGATGGAGGTGGAGGTGCCGATGGCGAGCACGGTGCCGCCGTTTGAAGCGAAGGCCTCGAGTTGAGGAATGGTTTTGGTGGGAGTGATCTGGCCCATCCAGGAACGGAACTCGGTGGGGACCTCCTCGGGCTTCAGTTCGCGTGGGGTGAAGCCGCCACCGCCTCGGCCGCCGGGGCGGGGAGAGCGGATGATGCCGTCGGCGAAGAGGAGGACGTCGTATTTGGCGTTGAGGTTGCCGGCGTCGAGCTCCTGCGGGTAGACGACGGTGAAGGGAAACTCGAACTGATCGAAGAGCCAGCGGATCCAGCCGGAGGGCATGGAGCCGCCGTAGACGTCGGCGAGGCCG
>Ga0207013_1188_pt1 | contig 14163 bp, 16 predicted proteins | sample Alteio_BWMinCont_55_FD_153501 | JGI IMG/M metagenome (GOLD analysis project Ga0207013, IMG submission 153501) | Enriched cells from forest soil in Barre Woods Harvard Forest LTER site, Petersham, Massachusetts, United States -... | ecosystem: Environmental > Terrestrial > Soil > Temperate forest >...
AGCGAAATGGTCGCTCAAGACGAAAAGGTCTTTCAAGTAAGCTTGAACGTGCTTCTTAGGTCCCAAGACAAAAACGACCTTGAAAACCAAGTAAGCGAGACCCTTATGAAGATCAGGGATCTGTCCAGTGCTGAAGGTCTGATCGAAAGTCTAGCCACCTTTGATATTTTCTCAGAGTTTTGTATTCCAAACGCAAGGGCAAAAGAGAGAGTGAAACGCGTTAAGACATCAAATCTCGCGGATCTCCTCCCCATTTATGGTCCATGGCAGGGTCATGAAAAACCAAGACTTCTCTTAAGGTCGTTGCAGGGTAGCCTTGTCGGCTTTGACCCTTTTTCCCAAACTCTTACAAACTCAAATCAAATTGTGAGCGGCGGCTCAGGAACGGGAAAGAGTTTTCTGACAACAATTTTACTTTTGCAACTTTTAAAAGAAAAACCAAAGATCTTCATGATTGATATTGGAGGATCGTATAAAAAACTCTGCGACAACCTCTCAGGCCAATACCTTCCCCTTGGAGATTTAGAAAATTTTTCAATCAATCCTTTTGACCTAACTGTTGGTGAAAAGCTTCCAACAAGCCATAAAATTAAATTTCTTGTGGGTCTAACTGAAATGATGACAAAAGAAATCGACGATCCAGGGCTCAAAAAACTAGAGCGAGCCCTCATCGAAGAGGCCGTTCAAAAAGTTTATGACAGCTCAAAGAACCCAAGGGTCACGGATCTTAAGAATATTTTGGAAGTACATTCTGACCCGGCAGTCTCTCGCTTAGGAAAAATTTTAGGTTCCTGGTGTGGGGAGACGGCTTATGGGAAATTCGTAGATCGTCCAACAACCGTTTCACTCGAAAAGGATATCGTCTGCTTTGATCTTAAGGGAATGGAGTCATACCCTGACCTTCAAGCAGTATGCCTTTATATCATTACCGATTTTATTTGGCGTAAAATCGTTGAAGATAAGATCAACATCAAATTCATCGTCTTTGACGAATGTTGGAAACTTCTTGAAAACGACGCAGGAAGCAGTTTCATCGGCGAAGTCTTCAGAACTTTGAGAAAACATTACGGTTCAGCAATAGCTATTTCACAAAACATCGACGACTTTGCAAAAAGCAGAGTGGCCACAAGCATTTTACCTAATTCTGCCGTGAAATGGATTTTAAACCAAAAGGGCGCGGACTTTAAGCGCCTCCAAGAAGTTCTTCAACTAAACGATAACGAAATAGGTCTCATCACGGAACTCAAAAGAGAAAAGGGCGTTTTCTCTCAGGCCTACTTGATGGCAGGGGATGATTCAAGTGTTGTTGCTATTGAGTCAACAGCTAAAGAATATTGGATCGCGACGACCGCCCCGGAGGACCTAACAGTACTCACAACCTACACAAAGGAAAACCCTCAAAAAACTTCTTTTGAGATCATAGAAGATCTTGCTCAAATGTATCCCAATGGAGTCGCAGCCCGAGGGAAGGAGAAGATCGCTTGAAAAAGTTAATTGTTACCTTCTTAATGACGTCGTTGGTTTCTATTCCCTCAGGCGCAAGTATGTTTGGCGAAGAAAATGCAGCCCTCTATCAAATTTTAGCCCAAGCGATCCAGCAACTCGCTCAACTTAGGGCTATCCTTGCAAACGCCCAAGACACGCTGGGACTTTTGCAAGATATCAACCGCGGGATTAATGATTCCTTAAGTTTACTACAAACCATCAGCCCAAATCTTGACCCAGGAATTTATAGAGAATGGCTTATGGGAGGGGACGCCATCCAAAAACTTCAGGCAATTTACGGAATCGTTGTCCCCTCGCCTGATTACCAGGTCGAACGCGATACTGACCAAAACGTAGCCGAAGCCGTAACCCTCAATAATTCAATTTACGATTACACAAAGCAAATCGATCTTATCGGAGAAGAAGTCAAAAAAGTAAGCCACCAAGTTTCACCAGGAGGAGCTCAAAAGCTCACCGCTGAAACCCTGGGTGTCATGCTTCACGTGATGAACCAGTCACTAAGAACTCAAGCGACGGGGCTGAAACTCCAGGCCCAAAGCCTGGCTGTCCAAAACCACAAGGACAAAGAAAAGACAAAGCATCTCATAACCGCCTCCCAAGACTTAGAAGGTTCCCTAAAAACTGAGGACCCAAAGTTTGAATTCCCGAGGTTCTAAAATGACTGACATGACCTGGCTAGCTACTGAGGCAAAAACAATTCATGGGATTTTCCTCCAATTTTTCTACGGGCTTGTTCTGACGTTTCTCTTAATTGGTGTCTTTACGGAATATTTCAAATTTCCCCTTGGAGGAGTTCCTGGGTTTTCACAGCTTGTTGGAAGGGCTCTTGTTGCCGCGATTATGCTTCATACTTTTACGGATGTCATGAACACGATCGGGGATCTATCTGATGCCTTTGCAAAAGAGCTGGGTGATCTAAACAAAATTCACCTTGTTTTATCAAAATCGAGCGAAAAACTTCATGATTTAACCTGGAGTCTTCTTTCCGTGAAGGAAGGTTTGATACTTATTATTTCATTTTGTTCCTTTTTTCTTTTGTACTTCTCAGTTCATTTAGCCGATGCCGCCATGATTTATGTTTGGACTCTTGCCTATGTCTTCTCGCCTATCCTAATTGCTCTCTACGTTCTCCCTCAAACAGCATCGGCTACAAAGGCCTTATATAGATCAGTCATTGAGGTCAGTTTTTGGAAAGTGTGTTGGGCCGTTCTTGCGACTCTACTTTGGAGCGCAGCTTTGAGCGACATGAATAAACCAGGGCATGATATAAGCTTTATTTCCGCGATTTGCTTTAACCTGATGCTCGCGTTCTCCTTAGCCGCTACTCCAAAGGTTGTTCACAGCCTTACTCAAGGTGGACTTTCTTCACTTGCTGGAGGCTTAAGTGCCTTAGCTGGGACCCTCATGACCGCGGTAGCTACGAAAATTGGGAAAATGGGAGCAAAAACGGCCGGCGGCCTCTTAAGATCAGGCTATAATTCGTCAGTCGTCGCCGCAACTGGTGCGTCAGCCAAATACTTTCCAAAAGCCAGTGGTATTATGCAAAGGGTTCCCCTAATCCGAAAGCCCCCACCTCGCCCCTCGTTTTTCGTCAAGCAACCTAAACCAAAAAAATAACTTAAAGAATTGGATTTTTAGATATGAAATTCTCTTTGGCATGGGCCAATGTCTTGACTCAAAACATGTGGCTTAAATTTGTAATTATTTTTTTTAGTATCTTAAGCTCAATCTTAGCCATCTCCACCGTCATTCTTTCGCAAAAAGATCCACTTATAATAGATAGGGAGTGTTTTTCAAAAGCAATAAAGCCCTCGTCGACAGATCATCCCACTTCTGAAATCGAAACCTTTATTGCCGTTTCCCTTTCTCAACGCTTTGATACCAAAGTTAAAAGCATGTCCGACCTCCTATCAGATGATGAGCAAAATTCTCGAAAGCAAGAGCAAAAAGAATTTGACTCTAAAGGCATGAGTCAGAAAGTGATCGTCGATGATGTGAAAATTGATTCCAACACAGTTAAAGTCGAGGCAATGAGACTCATTTCAGTTGGTCAAATTAGGTCAGCTCTCCCATTTCCGCTAGAGATCAAAATTGCAAGTACTGATCGAACTCCAGAAAATCCCTATGGTCTAAGACTTCTCAAGGTCAGCCAAACCAAAAGCGATTTGAAGTAGACAAAACGATTCCAAATTTTGACTCCCGATTTTCCTTCAAAAAGGTGATCCAATGAAAAAAGAGAGAGTTGATCTCCACTTTGTGTGGCTTATCGTCGTAACAGTCGGCCTCGTATTTTTCTGGGTAAAGTTTGCCTTTGGAAAAGACGCAAGAACTGTAAGACTTAGCGATGAAAGGATGGCCGTAATTTTCATTCATCCAGGCCAAAGTGTAATTTTAAATTTCCCAGTGAAGCCCAACAAGGTGATTCTTGGCAATAAAGGGCTCTTCTCTGTGGAATATGTCGAAAATGATCTGGCTGTTTCAGCCCTCACCACACAGGCCAAGTCAAATCTCTTCGTGTTTCTAACAGGTAGGAGATTTGGCTTTGATCTTGTCACAACGAGTGGCCCAGGCGATGAGATTGTTCTTGTCAGGGACCGTCTTGAAAAGTCAATGCCAGTTAGGTTTAAGGAATAAAGATGGATTTACCTGTAGTCAAACAAGCTAGCGACAATCTTATTAAGGGGCAATGGGGTCGAAAGCTCTATAAATCAGACGGCCTAAAAAAGACGTTAATCACAAAAAACTTTTTTATTCTTATCATTGCCCTATTTTCGGTAGTCGCTCTTTGTCTCCTTTTTCAGGGAGGAGTTGAGACGGGTGTTATCAAAAGCGAGATCCCATTTCCGATTTTAGTGAGCGCTGAGCCTGAGAGAAATCTGAACATCCCAAGAATGAGGGAATCAGGAACTTCTGGACTTTCAGGGTCTTCTGAAAAGTCCGAGCATCGTGGACACACATCTATTAGGTTCTCTGGCCCACAGCTCATTGTCAGAAAAAGTTTAAGCCAAATCCCACCTGGTCTTTTTGCAAAAGGGGTCCTCCTTTCGGGAGCTTCTAATGGTCTGGTCCGAGCAGAGCTTTTAGGAAATATTGAATTCAATGGTGATGTCTTTCTTGAAGCGGGAACAATCCTTGTGGGTCGTGGCATGTCAAACGAGGAGCGGCTAATGGTCAATTTTGACAAGATCGTTCAAAAAGATGGGAGCGTTGATTCCGTAAATATTCAAGCATGTGATCTAAGTGACAAGATCGTGGGGCTTAAGGGTTCAAAGCTTGGGAATCATGCTCTGAAAATTGCCGGTGGCATTGGGCTTGGGTTTGTTGGGGGTTTATCTGAAGGTCTTCAGGATTCACATTCCGAAAACGGTGCCATTGTCCATGACCCCTCTCTAAAAAACGCAATGTTAAATGGGGCCGCCACCGCAGCCCTTGACGAATCCCGAGATCTCTTAACTTCCATAAAAGATAAGGTCCCCGTGATCGAGGTTCAAGAAGGCACCGCCATTTGTGTCATGACACAATAAAGTTTTTGCGAGGTAATAATATATGAAAGAAAAAAATAGACATCTTGAAGCATTCTCCCAAATAAAATGGGGAGAAAAGTTTGGAGCCCTTGGCCGTGGACTTCAAGTCTTTGCCCAATCCTTTTATTACGGGTTTAAATCAAAAACTGTTCCGGTGATCGATCTACTTTTTGTGAGTTCTCTGATTGGAATCATCATTTTATTTCATGTGGATCGATGGTGCTTTACAAAAATGCAATTGGCCTTTTTTTATCCAAAAAACGTATGGTTATATTGGTTTTACCGACTTTTTTGGCTATCTAGCCCCTTTACGCTTTGGGGGACAATTCAGGCAATTCTATCCTCGGATCTAAGAAAGAAACTTAGCCCCCACCTTTACACTTCAAATCTCCAAAACCGATTAGGTAAGCTCCCGGATTTTGTCTCAGACAATCCCATTAACTCGTCAACGAGAACTTTAAAGCTTACAAAAGTTGGACTTCCACTAAAGACCTTTAACGAAAATAAAGACCGCTTGGCGAGTGCGCTTCAGGTTACTATCGACCAAGTCATCGATAATAACGAGCAAGGTACTGTTGACATCGTTTACGGATTCGGCGATATGCCAAAGATTTTCCCGTTAATTGATAGGGTAAAAACCGTTGGCCCTGACTTCTTTGTCATTGGCAAAACAAGAGCTGGCGAAATCAAATACTCCTTTACCGAAATCCCTCACTGGTTGATAGCCGGACAGTCCATCGGCGGAAAATCGACCTTTATCAACCAGGCTCTCACTACACTTTATATCAATAATCCAGGTTACCAATTCTTGTGTATCGACCTTAAGGGGGGAGTCGAATTTGAGGTTTTCCAAAACACCAAGCGAATCACAGTCGTCGGCGATATTAAGAGAACTATCGAAGAACTGGAGCAGATTCCCCTTATGTTTGAAGAGAGGATGGCCCTGTTAAAAAAGCACAACTGTAAAGACACTGAAGCCTATGAGAGTCTTGTTAAAGATAAAAAGAAGGCCGGGAAAACTCTCTCACCCCTTGGGCGATACGTTATCGCAGTTGATGAAGTGGCCGAGCTTTTTTTAACAAGCGGCAAAGCTACGGGAACCGAGATCCAAAAAACCCGTGGGATCTTAAGCCAGGTCACAAGGCAAGGTCGGGCCCTCGGGGTCCATGCTTTGCTTTCCACTCAAAGGCCAGACTCAAGAGCCTTGGATACTCAAGTGAAGGCAAATTTACCTGGAGTAATCTGTTATCAACTCCCTAATGATGCCTCAAGCATTGTGGTTCTCGGAAACGGTCGGGCTACAGACATTACAAATAACAAGGGGCGTGCAATCTTTAAAAGAGGGCCTGATTTTGTCGAAATCCAAACTCCGATTCTCTACGCCGAAGAAATTAACGCTCTTCTCAAAGATAGTCGAATTGACTCAGTCCCCAAATCCCCTGTTCCCCAAAGTCCCATCCAAGAAACCGCCCCTGGTAGGGACTAGCTTTAAGAATTTCTGCAGAAAAGAGGAGTGATCAAATTGAAAACTGTGAGGACGCGAAAAGATTTAGAGAAAAGACTTTTCCCAGTTCTTTCATTTCTTTGGAAATGGAAACTCTCGACAACAGCAGCGATAGGAGCTAAGTTCTTTCCGCAAATTTCACATCATTCGGTCTATAAGTATCTTTGTCGTCTCAAGGAAAAGAGGCTCATTGGCTGCCGATTCGATGGTGAGTATGAGAACTTTCTTTGGGTTTTGACAAAAGACGGATTTGAAAAGATACAAGGCCGTTTGCCCTATGATCTTAAAGAAGAAGGGTTTGGAGTTGAAAATCTAGCTCACGATTTTATTGCCGCCGCAGCCCATCTTGGTAACTGGCTTTTAAAGGTACCCAATGGGTGTGAGCTATTTTCGGAACAAGAATTAAGACGTTTAGATGACGAAGATTATCCTGCTTGGGTTCCACGCTCCAAATACTCGAGAGAGGAAAAACTATATCACCGGCCCGACGGATACTGGCAAATTCATAACGGGGAAAGAAATCTCGTCATCGCTCTTGAAGTTGAAAGACATCAACAATCAGATTTGAAATATGCCACGACCGGGAAGTTTTATGCTGAGAACAAGTCAATATATAGAGTCTTCTGGCTTGTTCCCTCTCAAAGTAGAGCAAGAATTTTAGATAAGAAAATGCGAAAGCATCTAAAAGAAAATGAAAATTATCACGACTTCATCTTAATTGACGAGTTTTTCAAAAATGGATGGCAAACAAAAATTTTTATTGGCCCAGATCAAAACCAAACCATCGCCAAAATTCTTCAACCACAGGTGGGAAAACAACTGGGAAACCGGTGGGAAAATAGTCCCTGTCACCTCCTACTTGATACCCGAAAAAGCCCAATGACCTCACACAATTCCATTATAGCCCCAAACGCAAGCCTATAATATGCCCCCCAAAGTCTTCAAAAAATGGCCTTACCCGATTTCCTAGTCACCCCCCTAAGCACAGATAACCCTAAATATGAATCGAGGTAATATGAAATATCTTATTTTACTTTTATTAGTTCCACTCATTTCGAATTGTTCAACAACTGCGAAGTCAACATGGCTCGGTGCCGGTATCGGAACAGTTGCGGGTGGCCTCATCGGAGCCGCAATCGGTCAGAACGGAAGTCATGATGACCAAAACAAAGCCATTGCGATTGGTGCTGTGGCAGGCGGTCTTGTCGGAGGTCTTGTAGGTAGCCAGTCACCTACCACACAGAGTAAGGCTCAAAGCACGCCAAAGCTAGATGGATCCGACCCTCAGCCTCCCTTTCTTAAAAGCCCCGTGGTTCGAAGAATCTGGATTGAAGATAAGATCGATGGCAGCGGCACAAAATATGAGACCGGGCATTGGCTCTATCTTATTGAAAAGCAGAGCTCCTGGGGCCGCTGACCACCGAAAAGAAAGGATACTATGATGGATTTAGAAAATAAACCGAAGAAAAAATTTCGTCATCCCGACCGAATTACTTTAACGCCAGAAACCTTAGCAAGGCTTAGTGCCTGGCTTGAACAAGTTGCAGGCCAAGTTAGGGGATTAAGGCTCACAAGGGCTGACCTCTTAAATTTTTTGGTAAAAGCCTCTCCCGAGAAACTCACAAGCTCACAAGTTTTGGAAATTGAGAAGGAATACTTTAATGAGGTGAAGTTTCATGAGTGGGCATTACGGGAACTGAAGAAATCCAAAAAACTTGGCCTTAAAACCACTTATGCCGAAATCACCGGTCAAAAACTCCGCACCCTACCAAAAGCAAAAAGTGAGCACCCAGATTCCTCAAAGAAAAAACCCAAAACCCCAGAGCCTGAGTCCAATACTTCTCCACTGTCCGATCAAGTGCAGACACCTTCGCTAAAATAACAAGTCCCTCCTACTTTCTTTTTCTTAAAGAGGAAAATTAAATGACCAGCAACATCACCCTTCTCCACGGTGACTCTAAACTTGCTCTTCGAAAAGTAGCCGACGAGTCTATTGATTCTCTTGTTACGGACCCACCGGCTGGAATTGGACTCTTAGATTTAGAGTGGGATCAAGACTTTGGAGGCAGGGACAAATGGGTCAGATGGCTTGGCGACATCATGTATGAGTGTCGAAGGACCTTGAAACCTGGCGCCTACGGAGTTGTTTGGGCCATGCCCAGAACCTCGCATTGGACGGCGCTGGCCCTTGAAGATGCTGGGTTTCAAGTTAGAGATATCATCACTCATGTTTTTGGAACAGGATTTCCCAAAGGGGTTGAGATCGACAAAATGATTAATCGTGCACGCTACCACGATACGACCCAACTCTATAAGGTTACAGAATGGATAAGAGGTCGCAGGAATGCGTTAGGTCTTACCAATGATGATCTTGATAATGCATCAGGTATTCGAGGAGGAGCAAGCCACTGGACGGCAAAGCCCCCTAACGGAAAACCCGCAATCCCTACAAGAGAGCGATGGGCAAAATTAAAAACCCTCTTAGGCGATGCTCCTTCCTGGATTGAAGACATGATCAAGCCCGCCCATCAAATTGGTGAAAAATCAAACTTGGGAGCGAATAAGTGGAAAGGCTTCAGTACGGCGCTAAAGCCCGCTTCCGAACATTGGATCATCATCCAAAAGCCGGTGAGCGAACATAACCTAGCCGCAAACATCCTACACTTTGGAACGGGAGCCCTGAATATTGATGCTTGCCGTATTCCTACGACAGACTCAATTTCTTCTAGGGTCAATCTTGATTTTAAGGTTGCAAACTACCTAAGTAAAAACGGTGATCGATCTCAAAGGTCAGTCTATCTTCAAAATCCTCTTGGGCGGTATCCTGCAAATTTCATTTTAACCGCAAGTCAAAATGACTATGATCCAATTCAGATACTAGATAAACAAAGTACAACTGTAGGTTCAAAGAATGCATCTCGGTTCTTCAAAATTTTTGAGGTTCCATTCTTCTACTCCCCAAAAGCCTCCCGAAAAGAAAAGGGTCATAACAACGTCCATCCGACTGTGAAGCCAATGAGACTTATGGAATATCTCTGTAAACTTGTGACCCCACCTGGCGGTATTGTTCTTGATCCCTTTATGGGCTCGGGGACAACAGGAGTCGCCGCGCTCAACGACGGGTTTTCCTTCGTGGGAATTGAAAAGAATGGAGAATACTTCTCTCTGGCGCAATCACGAATTTCAACTCGCAACCAGGAACCTCACGCAAGTTTAGTCGTATAAAATTCCACCCAAGCCCCCATATTTCGCCCCCCTTTTTTTCAAAATCAATTTGGAGTTTACACTTGCCAGATGATAGTCAAACTTTTCTTACCGTCACTGAAGCTGCAAAAGAACTAAGAGTTTCTGTTCCAACATTATATGGATGGGTCCATCGACGACTCATTAAGTACCGGAAGCACGGAAGAAAACTTGTTTTCAAGAGGTCAGATTTACAAGAATGGAGTAATAGTAAAGTCTTTGAGCCATTGACTTTTAAAAAGCCGGAGTTAAAACTTGTTTCCACGAAATGCTCTAAAAGCATTTGTTCTTTAAAAACTGAATATACGGCTGATGAGCCTACCTCCAAAGGAGGTAATTAAAAATGGCTATAGTCGAAAAAACTACGCCGAGCGGAAAGACCCACTATCTTGTCAGAGTTCGAGATTCATTTGGAGGCTGGTTTCCGGCGAAGACTTTTCATAAACAAGTTGATGCCGAAAAATATGAGCGAGATCTTGAATATCAAAGAGATCGAGGATCACTTAGCTCAACCAAAGAACAACGGAATCTCACCTTTGAAGATTATTGGAATCAGTGGGCAGCCGAATGCCGAATTGATGTTTCAGAAGGATGGCAGCTTAGCCAAAATCAAATGGCAAGAGACTACATCCTTCCCCATTTGGGGAGTAAAAAACTTGTGGAAATCTGTTCGCAAGACTTGAGCAGACTATTTGTCCTGCTAAAGAAGAATGGAATGTCTGAACCAATGCGACTCCATATTTACAGGTTACTTCATAAGATTTTTGTCGATGCGGTGGAGGAATATGAATATCTCAACCATAATCCTGTTCGCAGAAAGCATCGAGCAAAACCTCAGAAAAAGGAAAGGGCTTTTCTGACTCCTAATGAAGCAAGGAATTTGGCTAACGCGGTTAGAAACCACTGGATTGGACCTGCGATTTGGGTAGGTCTCTTTGCGGGCCTCAGACCATGTGAAATTCAAGCTCTGACGTGGGATTGTGTCGATTTTGAAAATAAGAAAATTCTTATACGCAGCTCCTACAAACGGAAAGTAAACAGGATCGAGGCTTCAACAAAACAGAAAAACTGGGGAGAAGCACCCATGCCAAAGCCCCTGTTGGACTATCTCCAGGAAATTAGAGAATCTTCAAAGAGGGGACCTTTCGTGGCTTCTGGGATGAAAGGAGGTATGTTGAAATACAACATTTTTCTTAGCAACCTGGAGAAATTCTGCAAAGAAGTTAAGGTTACTCGGATCACTCCCCATGAGCTGCGCCACTCCTGTACGGAACTTTATATGGAGGCCGGTGCAAGCGCTGAGGATGTCAGAAGACTTCTTAACCAATCTAGTTTAACTGCTACTTGGAGGTACATCCATAGAACGAACGACCGTCTGACTGGAATAGCGGAACAAGTTAAGAATGTGACCACTCCGTCGGTTCCACCACCCGAACCTCCTAAAAGCAGAGGTCATTTAAGGCTAGTTTCGTAAGTCATGTTCACTTTTTGTTCACTTTTAGGCAAAAATGCCAATGGACAGAAAAAGCCGTCAGTGCTATCTCCTCAATATTATTGAAGTTGTTTCTTTATGGAGAGGTGGCCGAGCGGTTGAAGGCGCACGATTGGAAATCGTTTAAAAGCATTTTCTTAATTTCTGTCTTATCAATTATTTACGAATTTAACCGAGAAGATAGGTCCCGTTGGCAGTACGTCTGAGTTTGTTCAATTTTGATTGTTTTTGATCAGTCATGTTCCCAAAATGTTCCCAAATTATTTTGTCTGTCCCAGTGATGAAAAAGTAAGAACCCGACAGAGCGGAATCACCATACCCATTGTCAAAAGCTCAATGACTTAACGGATCGGAACATCGTAATTCGTGTTTGTCTCTGGAAAATCGTCAGTGCCGTTTATCAGGGTGCTCATCCAAACTTTGAATCTTTCAGAACTTAATGGGTCCTTGAAATGTCCAATGATTAACCACCACGTCGGATAGCGGTTCTTATCGACTTTCGAAATAAAGTTAACTTCTTGAGCGTCGCCATCAAACTGCAAAACGAGTCTACCCCGGTCGATACGAGAGGGGCCTGTTCTCTTGGTGGCTGAAACCTCACGGAGATTTACTCCAACATAAGCGCCAGAGTTAAAATCGGCGGGTAAAATATCTCGCAATCTTGTTGCTATTATTTTTGCAACAATAAGCAAATTATACTTTTTCATGTGGACGTATTGCACGTCACTAAATCCAAAGTACGTTGTGAATATTTCGTTAAGCAGAAATACAAATTCGGAATTCTTCTCTGAAGTTGCCTCTAGTTTTGCAACCAACTTATCGTAATCGGCAATATCTGAGTCAGGATAGGTTTTAAATTCACCTATTTCTAGGTTTGATCCGTGACCATCAGTTATGAATGAAGAATATTGATATTTAGTATCATCAATCCCCTCAACGCCTAGATATTCGTGAAGGGCCAAGCTTTCTTTCATTAAGGGGCCAAGTTGCAGCCACCCATCTCTATTGATAGTTATTTCCTTCTTTTCAGAATCAAAGACAGCGTGTTTCGGTTGGCCGTTGAAAAAGAGTTTTTCGTTGGTGCTTGAGACCGTTGTTGTATTGATGGTGTCCTCAAGTTTTTGTAAGTCCAGTGGTGGCATACCAACTGGGTAAGATTTCTTGAGCAGAGCGAGTACGGCGTCACCACTTCTCACGAAATCTTGAGCGTAGTAATCTCCTCCACCACGAGTGCCTGCACTGGCTGAGGCCATCGAACTAATTAAAATAAAACCTAGAAATAGCAGTTTCACAAATTCTTCCTATCCTGTTTTGAAAACAAATCAAACATTTGAAGACCTAAGTGATAGACAGAGTTTGGCTCTTTAGCCTCGGCTGAAAGGTCAATCATCTTCTGAAAAAATGTCTCAATAATTTCCCTGGCCCGAGGAAGTTGTTTGCTTTCAATTGGAAACGTCTCCGAGCCAACAAATTTCTGGTCATTGGGCTGTTTTTCAAGGCTGTCAGCCGCCTTATTCAACATTTGGCGATGGTAGTTTCTAAGGCCCTTATTGGCATAGGGTGTATCAAACAGGATGTGGGTGGATGACTTTGATAGTTTGCCAGTGTCGTCGCTGGTAAGAAGCCCAGCATTCATAAGGCGTTCAAGAGCCATCCTGGCTTGCATAGTAGTAATCCCCAACTTCTGCGCTATAGTCTCGGGAGAAAGTCGAATATTAGGTAACAATGTCATCTCCAGAATGGTCAGATGGTACCACTCGGATATGGCTTGAAATTTATCGACTTCAACATTAGCGACAGTCTTTGGCTTTAGTTTTCTTAACTCAGAAATAATTGAGTTTTGATACGAGGTACTTTTTTGTGACAAAGGTAGTTTTTGCGAAGCACTTAACTGAATGAGTAGGCAGAAGTAACGGAGTTCTCGAGAATTTAGCTTTAGCTTTCCGCCAATTCTTAAAGCTGAAACTTGTGATAGGTCCTTCTTGCTTTTAAATACTTCGGAAAGAATGGACGGGGAAGTATCAAGGTGCCTTGCGAAAGCACGCAAAGAAACCCTGTTATTTACGGTTTGTGAGGCACCAAGGAGAGCCTTGAGATACTCCCTATAATCCTCGTAGAAAAAAATGGAAGGGCGAGAGGTCATTCACTCCCTCGCCCATTTTGTAACTTCATTTTGAACTTTTCTCACACATATAAGACTCGTATTGAGACCAACGTAACAAGAGTTTGTTGGATTTCATGGCCAAACTTTGGCTTGAAAGCTCATCTGGCACAATCTTAGGTGTAGTACTTTGGAGAATATGAGTGCCGTTTTCGTCGGCCACCCAGCCATCAGTAATCATGCACTGGTTTTTTGAGCAATCTTTCTTCCAATCGCTGTCTGGAGTAATACCATTTTCAACAACGATATATTTTGCCTCGGGAGCAAGCTTGAATTCTTTCTTAACCACCTCTGGAACGGCTGCTCGAAATCTAAAGCCCACAAGATTGCCTTGGTTGTCTCCAGTGAGAGACTCAAAACATGCACCAAAGTAACCTGTTTCTTTACTATCGTTCTTTGTGTACTTCACAAATGGGGTGGATGCCACGCCAGTAAGATAAAACTTCAGGCCAATGTGGTTGCCGAGGGCGTAGTCGGCGTCAACAATGTCCATGACACCGTCTTTGAAACCCAGAGCCTTTGTCCACTTATCACCGTCGGTGGCATTGATTTGTTGAGCCTGGACCGATGGGCTCAAAAAGGCCAGCATTAAGAGACTTGTTAATGTAAACTTCATTTTTATTTCCTCCAAAAAAACGTTTAACAATTTGAGGCAGTATAAATGAAGAGTCCCTTGCCACAAAGACATTGAGGACGAAACTGTTCTTGCCCACGAACACGTACATTTTTGCAA
>Ga0207013_1189_pt1 | contig 14136 bp, 6 predicted proteins | sample Alteio_BWMinCont_55_FD_153501 | JGI IMG/M metagenome (GOLD analysis project Ga0207013, IMG submission 153501) | Enriched cells from forest soil in Barre Woods Harvard Forest LTER site, Petersham, Massachusetts, United States -... | ecosystem: Environmental > Terrestrial > Soil > Temperate forest >...
AGGTATGGAAGGATTTTGCACCTGATCTGCCATTCGACTACAGTTTTATGGACGCCGAATTTGATTTACAATACCGGTCGGACCAAACGATGGGTAAGGTGTTTTCGGTTTTTACCTTCTTATCGCTCACTGTAGCCTGCCTTGGCTTACTTGGGCTTGCGATTTATACAGCCGAACGCCGTACCAAAGAGATAGGGATAAGGAAAGTGCTCGGCGCTTCGGTACAAAATGTGGTGGCTATGCTTTCGAGGGATTTTGTAAAGCTGATCATTATTGCGTCGATCATTGCTTTCCCGGTTGCCTGGTATGCTATGAATATTTGGCTGCGGGATTTCGCCTATCGCACTGACGTAAGCTGGTGGATTTTCGCCCTGGCAGCGGGAGTAACGCTGGCCATAGCTTTAATAACCATCAGTTTTCAATCGATAAAAGCAGCGCTGACTAGCCCGGTGGAGAGTTTGAGAAGCGAATAGGAGCAAGTATGCAGTTGGCAGTAGCAGTTTGCAGTTTGGAAATTGCTAATCAAATATTTACAAACCGGTACCAATGACCCAATGACGCGAAGCAAATGACCAATGACTCAATGATATAACTAAAATGATAAAGAATTACATAAAAATCGCGTGGCGAAATCTTTCCAGGAATAAGGGCTTTGCCATAACCAACCTTCTAGGTTTAACCATAGGCATTGCCTGCACGATTTTTATTTTTTTATGGGTGAATGATGAGTTGACGTTTGATAAGTTCAATGCTAACTACAAAAACATTTATCAGGTAATGGCTAACCGTGATTTTAAAAATAACATCCTCACGGATCAAAACATGGTGTTTCCACTTCAAAAGGCGTTGGAAACCGGCTATCCGCAGATAAAGAATGTGGTAATGTCATCGTACTCGTCAGCCCAGTTATTCGTCTATGGCGATACGAAATTGAAAAAAGACATGGTTACCGTGGGAGGGCATTATTTTGATATGTTCACGTGTAAATTTGTCAGAGGCAACGCCGCAACCGCCCTGGCCGAACCTAACACCATTGTACTAACACAATCGGCTGCCAAAGCTTTTTTTGGGAATGCGGAACCGATAAATAAGGTGCTTAAATTAAATAATGACCGGCAAGTTAAGGTGACAGCCGTTATTGCGGACATGCCTGGCAATTCTTCCCGGCGGTTCGACTGCATTGTGGCGTGCAATTTTTCGGATCCGAAAAATAAAAGCGCAATGAATGAATGGCGCAACTCATCATGGAAGGTGTATATTCAAACTATCGCTAATCCGAACATCCGGCAACTGGAAAAAGAAATAACCAATGTTATGTTTCAGCATAACCACGATAAGATCAGCAGCTATTTTGTTTTCCCGATGAATAAATGGCATCTGTATAGCGATTTTAAGGATGGGAAAAACACAGGCGGACAGATTGAATATGTCCGTTTGTTTACAATAATAGCCATCATTATCTTACTGATTGCTTGTGTGAATTTTATGAACCTATCCACTGCCCATTCCGAAAAAAGGGCTAAGGAAGTAGGTATCCGTAAAACTTTAGGATCGGACAAAAAACAGCTTATACTGCAATTCTTTTTCGAATCTATGATACTTGTTGTTACGTCATTCGTTTTTGCAATTATAGCCGTTTGTATATTACTGCCTGCATTTAATTTGCTGGTTAACAAACAGTTGAATCTAAACCTGGCCAACCCAGTTTTCTGGATCGGGTCATTAGTCATAATAATATTCACCGGGCTTCTTGCAGGTAGTTACCCCGCTTTATATCTTTCATCATTTAACCCGGTAAAAGTGCTAAAGGGCACAGTCATGGCCGGTAAAAGCGCCGTACTTCCCCGACGTATATTGGTAGTAGGGCAATTTGTGATCTCGATATTACTAATATCGGCCACTATTATTATTTATAAACAGATACAGCATGTTAAAAATAGGGATTTGGGCTATAATCCCAATAACCTGATCATGGTGCCGTCTACGCCGTCTACAGATAAAAGCTATGCTGCTATAAAAGAAGAGCTGCTTAAATCCGGTTTAATAAAAGCCGTTGTGCGTACTTCATCCCCAATTACACAAATCTGGTGGAGGATGCCCGCTCCCGAATGGGATGGTATGCCTTCCGGTACCCAATTCATCATGTCGGGTATTGCAACCGATGTTGATTTTACAAAAACAATGGGCATTAAGGTATTACAAGGCAGGGATTTTGCCGGTACGCCAAGTGATTCATCGTCAATAATACTAAATAAAGCAGCAGTTGATGCTATGCAACTGAAAAACCCGGTTGGCACACTTATGCATTATGGCCCTCGTACCAAAACCGTCATAGGTGTAATAGATAATGTAGTGATCACTTCGCCGTACGCGCCGGTTGATCCTCTAATGATCTTTTACAACCCGGGCAACTCGGGTTATATTACAACGGGATTAAACGGAAGGACAAAACCACGAAGGGCCATTGCACTACTTAAAAATATCTACGAAAAGTATAGCCCGGCTGATGTTTTTGAATACCAGTTTGTTGATCAGGAGTTTGGCAAAAAATTTATTGCCGAGGAGCTGATCAGCAGCCTCACCAATATTTTTGCAGGTCTGGCCATATTTATCTGCTGTATCGGTTTGGCAGGGCTTGCGTCATTTACCATAGAAAAACGTTTCCGGGAAATTGGTATCCGTAAGGTTTTAGGAGCAACCGTACAGCAACTATTAGTGTTGATAGCAAAAGAATTTTTAAAACTTGTGTTAATAGCTTTTGTGATAGCTGTGCCGCTTACGTGGTGGCTTATGCACAACTGGCTGCAAAAATATGAATATCATATCGACATCAGCATTTGGATGTTTGGCGCCGTGGGGGTGATTATTTTATTGCTTACGATGGCTGTAGTTAGCCTTAACACGCTCGGCGCGGCAACGGCTAATCCTGTTAAAAGCTTGAGGAACGAATGAAGAAAGTGGGCAGTTTGAAATAGCAGTTAACAATGCAGAAAGCGCAATGCAGAAAGCGCAAAGCAGAAAGCCGAAAGCGCAAAGTAGAGAGCAAAAAAAAGACCGATGACCCAATGACGCGAAGCAAATGACATAATGGCCAATAACTAAAATAAAATAAGATGATAAGAAACTACCTTAAAATTGCTTTCAGAGGATTTTGGAAGCATAAGCTATTTACGCTTATAAATATTATCGGCTTATCAATAGGTATCAGCGCTGCGCTGGTAATTTACCTTATTGTACATTACGATTTTACATTTGATAAATTTCATAAAGATGGCGACCGCATTTACCATGTGGTAAGCAAATATACTTTTCAAGGCGAACCAAATTACACCGGAGGCGTTTGCGGGCCATTGGCCGGTGCCATTAAAAGCCAGGCCACCGGGGTTGAAATAATTGCCCCCATTTTCACCTTATATCAGACAAATGTCTCCATCCAGGGTAAAAATAATGTGCCGGTTAAATTTAAAAATCAGGAAAATGTAGCACTGGTTGATCAGCAATATTTTAAACTTATTGATTATAAGTGGCTGGCCGGTTCATCTCAAAATGTATTAAGTGGGCCAAATCAGGTAATATTAACATCCAACCAGGCAAAACTCTATTTCCCTGCCTTGTCATATGACCAAATGATAGGTAAGGTTGTTAGTTATGATACGATAAGAACGACAGTAACCGGCATAGTGCAGCCGTTGAAGGAAAATACAGATTTCTCCTTTCACGATTTTATATCGTACAGCACCAGCAGCGTAAACAATGATCTGAAGGACCAATTACGGATAAAAGAATGGGAGAATACAACTTCCGCTTCACAACTTTTTGTTAAACTATCCCCGAAAACCACTGCAACTAATTTTGAACACCAACTAAATGACATACTAAAAAAAAATAGCCCTCCGGCATCCGAAAATAGGGGAAGTACTCATGAATTTGCTTTACAGCCGCTAAGTGTTCTTCATTTTGATCAGCAATACGGAAACTTTGATTCTGGCAGAGTAGCAAGTAAAACAACTCTTTCCCTGTTATTGGTGCTTGCTGGTTTCCTTTTATTATTAGGGTGTATAAATTTTATTAATTTAACTACTGCACAGGCAACCCAAAGGGCCAAAGAAATTGGAATCAGGAAAACTATGGGCAGCAGTAGGGTGCAGCTTATCGTGCAGTTTTTGAGCGAAACTTTTCTCATTACGCTGCTTGCTGTTATAATTTCAACAGCGGCGGCACCGCTTATATTAAAACTTTTTGCTGATTTTATACCGCAGGGTGTGAAGGCGGATTTTTTTAATCAGCCCGGGCTTATCCTGTTTCTTATAGTTTTAACCTTCGCCGTAAGCCTTCTCTCCGGTTTTTATCCGGCGATTATGTTATCAGGTTATAAACCGGTGCTTGTGCTCAAAAATCAGGCGCAAAGCAACAGCAACAAAACACGAAATGCCTGGCTAAGAAAAACATTAACGGTTTCACAATTTGTTATTGCGCAGTTTTTTATAATGGCTACAGTTTTGGTCAGTAAGCAAATTTATTATGCCTTACACAAAGACCTTGGATTCAAAAAAGATGCTATCGTAGTGATAAACACGCCCTATAAAAACCGCCAGATGAAGCGTAATCTGGTATTTTTAAACAAACTTCGCTCCATATCACAAATTGAGATGGTAAGCATGGGCGGTGGAGCACCCTCATCGTTCCAGTCAAACAGTACCGTTGGTACCTATAAAGACGGGAAAAAAGAACTGAAAACCTCCGTGGAATTGAAATTTGCCGACGAAAATTATATCAGGGTATATAAAATTAAACTGCTTGCCGGACGCAATTTACAGCCGGGCGATACTTCTAAATTTTTGCTGATCAATTCAACTTACGCAGGGATCCTCGGGTTCAGGGACCCGCATGAAGCCATCGGTAAAGTATTTAGCGATTTTAACAGTAAAAAGAACATGATGATAGTAGGTGTGGTTGGCGACTTTCATACAAGATCATTGCATTCTCCTATTAAGCCTTTAGGTGTAATAGTTGGGAATGATGATTTTCACACAGGGACCTTTCACATCGCTTTGAAACCGCAGGCTGCAGACGGCGATGAATGGAAAAAAGCTATCGCGGGTATGGAAAGATCGTGGAAGGAAATTTACCCCGAAGAAGATTTTGACTATCATTTTTATGATGAAACGATTGCTCAATTTTATCAGAGTGAGCAACATACTTCAACATTGCTTACCTGGGCAACGGGCTTATCCATATTTATCAGTTGCCTGGGTTTATTGGGATTAGCGATTTACACTACCAATCAGCGTACGAAGGAAATTGGTGTGCGTAAAGTGCTTGGCGCTACAGTTACACAAATAGTAACATTGCTATCAACAGAGTTGATAATGCTCATTGTACTGGCTTTTGTGTTGGTTACTCCGGTTGCCTGGTGGGCCATGAATAAATGGATGCAGGACTTTGCCGACCGCACGCCAATCAGCTGGTGGATATTTGTATTAAGCGGGGTAGGGATGTTGCTTGCCGCGGTATTCACGTCAAGTTTTCAAACAGTAAAAGCGGCTGTTGCAAACCCGGTAAAGAGCTTGAGAAGCGAGTAATAAAAATTCATTGGTCATTGCACAACTGGTAACTAATGGCACACGCGATGATCAAAATAATGACTAATGACACAATGACCAAATAAAATGATAAAGAACTATTTAAAAATCGCATGGCGGAATTTATGGAACAATAAGTTTTTTTCGGCCATTAACATACTCGGCCTGGCGCTGGGTATGGCTTGCAGTGTGCTTATTTTATTATGGGTGCAAAATGAACTCAGCATTGACGCCTATCATGCTAATGGACCGCGCCTGTACCAGGTTTTTGAGCGCCAGTATTTTGACAATCAAATACAGGGACAATATGCCACTCCGGGAGTGCTTCCCGATGAAATGAAAAAAATAATTCCGGAAGTTGAATACGCGACGGGTACTTCAGATTACAACCAAAATACCTTTAGAGTAGGGGATAAAATTTTAAAGTTAAACGGTTCTTACGCCGGCCCGGATTTTTTCAAAATGTTTAGCTATAAGCTGTTACAGGGAAATCCGAAAACAGCATTAAACACCCCGGTGAGCATTGCTATATCCAGGAAAATGGCTGAAGATTTTTTCAAAAGCCCGCAAGATGCTCTCGGTAAAACTATACGTTACGAAAACAAGTCTAATTTTACCATCACCGCAGTTTTTGAAAACCTCCCTGAAAATGCATCTACAAAATTTGAATATGTAATAAATTGGGACGACTATTTAATAGAAAATAGCTGGGCAAAGTCATGGGGGAATAATGGCCCTCAAACTTATGTTATGCTTCGTACAAACGCAAACCCCGACCTGGTCAACAAAAAAATTGCCCACTTTATGGATGTTTACAGTAAACCGAGCACTGCTTTCAGAGAAGAAATAGGCTTGCAAAAATTCGAAAACGTTTACCTGCATTCCATATTCAAAAATGGAAAAACCGCCGGCGGCCGTATTGAATATGTACATCTTTTCAGCATAATAGGCATTTTTATATTGCTCATTGCCTGTATTAACTTTATGAATTTAACAACGGCCCGGTCTGTTAAACGTGCGCGGGAAATCGGCGTACGCAAAGTGGTCGGCGCTATTCGTTCAGTTTTAATTCAACAGTTTATTGGGGAAGCCATTTGGCTAACATTCATTGCAGCATTCATAGCGCTGATACTGGTTGCGTTGTTGCTACCCGGTTTTAATACTGTTACCCAAAAGCAAATTTCACTTCCTTTTAATCAGGGCTATTTTTGGATAGGCCTACTTGGGCTGACCCTTATAACAGGCGTTATTTCGGGTAGCTACCCTGCCCTATTTTTATCTTCTTTTAATCCTGTTAAAGTGCTAAAGGGGGCCATAAAACTTAGTTCGGGCTCCACCTGGTTTCGTAAGGGCCTTGTCGTAGTTCAATTTGTACTTTCTGTGGTGCTTATCGTCGGAACCATTGTGATCTCAAAACAAATAAACTATATCCAAACAATAAATTTAGGTTATGACCGGGAGAACATGATCTACGTTCCCCTGGAAGGCGATTTAATTGCAAAATACGAGGTGTTTAAGGATGAAGCTTTGAAAATGCCAGGTGTACAACAAGTTACAAGGATTACTAACACACCAACTAATTTTGGCAGCAGCACCGGTAATGTTCAGTGGGAGGGGAAAGACCCAAATACTAACATTCAATTTACGCAGGTTTCCGTAGGATACAATTTTGTAAAGACAATGAAACTTAAAATGCTTTACGGCCGTGATTTTTCACCTGAATTTGGTACTGACTCGCTCGGCTATATCATTAACGAAAGCGCACTAAAGAGAATCGGTTATAAAGATCCTATCGGTAAGCCTTTTACAATGTGGGGAAAAAAAGGTAAAATAATTGGGGTGTTAAAAGATTTCCATTTTAATTCACTTCATGAGCCGATCTATCCATTGATTGTAAGGTATGGCGAACAAGAAAAGTATGGAAGTATTTTGATACGAACCCAGCCCGGACAAACAAAACAAGCCTTGGCATCCCTTGAAATGCTTTGCAAGGAGTTAAATCCAAATTTCACTTTCACCTATGCTTTTTCTGACCAGGAGTACAAAAAACAATACCTCAGCGAGCAAATAGTGGGCACGCTGGCAAACGTGTTTGCTTTTATTGCCATATTTATCTCATGTTTGGGGCTGTTGGGGTTAGCTATGTTTACCGCCGAACAGCGTGTTAAAGAAATAGGCATCAGAAAGGTTCTTGGGGCAAGTGTCGGTTCGCTATTCGCTTTATTATCCAGGGAGTTTGTGATCCTGGTAATCATCGCCTTATTTATAGCATCACCAATCGCCTGGTATGCCATGACCAAATGGCTCGAAAATTACACCTACCGTACGGATGTAGGGTGGTGGGTAATTGCCCTGTCAGGAGTTATCTCGATAATGATCGCATTAATTACGGTTAGCTTTCAATCGATAAAGGCAGCATTGACAAACCCGGTGGATAGTTTAAGGAGCGAGTGATTTAGTCATTGGTCTACGTGTCATTAGTCATCGTCTGGCCGGTATCACCCCGCCCAAATACTGGAGGGTATGCGGCAACAGTACATAATAGCGAAAAATGGAAGAGGGATAGCTACTAATCAAGCAAAAAACAATCAGTTAGTGAAAAAGACAATTTCATTCATTATCATTCTTGTCGTCGGGGCAACCCTGGCGTCCGGACAGATCATCAATAGAATCGATGGTACAACGATTACCGCCGACAGTCTGCGGAATCGTATTCAATATTTGATGAAAACGGCAAATGTCACCGGGCTCGCTGTCTGTGTATTTAATAATAATCAACCCATATTCAGCCATACTTTTGGCTTGGCTGATGTCAAAAAAAAGGTGCCCCTGGAACCATCATCGGTTATGTACGCGGCATCTTTGTCCAAATTAGTTTTTAGTTATCTCGTTATGCAGTTGGTAGCGGAAAAAAGGCTTGATCTGGACAGGCCGCTGGTTAGCTACCTCGACAGCTCACTTGTAGATTATAAAATGAACAAGGGGGGAGGATACCAGGATTTAAAAAATGATGACCGTTATCAAAAGATCACGGCCAGGATGTGCCTCTCCCATACTACCGGGTTTCCCAACTTTAGAGAGCTGACGCCCGACAAAAAACTGCGGATCATAACAGATCCTGGCAGCAGATACCGTTATTCTGGTGAAGGGATAGAGTTACTTCAATTTGTTATTGAAAAAATAACAGGCAAGGATTACGAAACCCTGGCGGAAGAACGCGTTTTCAAACCTTTGTACATGGGCAGCACAAGTCAGGTTTGGCAGAAGCGTTTTGAAGAACATATCTGTTATGGATACAACGCCAAAGGAAAGCCTTATCCACTTTTCAAGAGGGATGAAGCAAACGCCGCGGGATCTATGAGCACGACCTTAGAAGATTTCACCAAATTTTATACAGCTTTGATTGGGAACCAAGGTATCACCCAGCAAAACTTCGAAGAAATGACCCGGAAGCAAGTGGCCATCAGATCGAAACGGCAGTTCGGGCCGTTAGCAGCCAAAGACGGTCCGGATAACGATGCAATAGCGTTAGGGTATGGTTTGGGCGTCGGTGTGTTCAAGACGCCCTACGGAGAAGCGTTTTTTAAAGAAGGGCACGGTAACGGCTGGCAACATTATACCATATGTTATCGTGAGAAAAAAATAGCGCTCATCATCATGACCAACAGCGACAACGGCGAATCCATTTTTAAAGAACTTTTAGCAGTTGCAATAGGCGATGTTTTCACTCCGTGGCAGTGGGAAAACTATATCCCTTATGACAAAAAAATGGACAAATGATAGCCGCAACGTCAAATTAATACAAAGTCAATGCGTACTTGCATGGACTCTTACACAGATTCATCATAATAATTTACAATGCGGTGCAACTTAATGCTCACGAAGGTAGTCTTATAAAAAAACTAAATACCAACGCAATGAAAACTTACTTTTTAGTATTATTAATTGCCTGTCAGGGTTATGCAGCCTTAGGCCAGGATTGGAATAAAATGCCTTATGAAACAAAGTCGCTGGCAAATGACGCCATAAAAAATGTATTTGTGAGTACATCTGGCGGCAGCATAACCGTTAGCGGCGCTTCGGGAGAAGCCCCCAGGGTTGAGGTGTATGTTCATGGCAACAATAACCAGGATCTTACCAAAGAAGAAATAAAAAAGCGCCTGGATGAAGATTATGACCTCAGTGTTACTGTAAGCGATCATGAAGTTCATGCTACAGCAAAAAGAAAAAATGAAGGCGGTTTTAACTGGGGCTGGAGAAAACAATTAAGTATCTCATTTAAGGTATTTGTACCGAAGGAGGTTGCCACACGTTTAAGCACCAGCGGCGGCAGTATTCATTTGGATAACCTTAGCGGCGAAGAAAACTTCAGCACCAGTGGCGGTAGTTTACACGTTGACCATTTAACCGGGTTAATTAAAGGGGCAACGTCGGGAGGGAGCATTGAGGTGTCAAACTCGGGCGATAATATTAATTTAGAAACCAGCGGGGGCAGTATCCACGCCAGTAACTGTAATGGAAAAATAAAGCTGGAAACCTCAGGAGGCTCGTTGAGCCTTAACGATTTGAAAGGTTCAATTAATGCCAATACCAGTGGCGGCAGCATACATGCAAATAATATTGAAGGCGAATTGATTACCGGGACATCGGGCGGCAGCGTTAATTTAACACAATTGTCCTGCAGCCTTGCAGCTTCTACCAGTGGCGGAAGCATGCATGTTGATATGTTACACGTTGGCAAATACATAAAACTTGATGTTAGCGGCGGCAACGTTGATTTAAAGCTGCCCTCAAAACAAGGCCTTGACCTTAACCTTTCTGCAAATAGAATAAGTAAACCTTTGAACACGGAAGGCTTCAGCGGCGAGTGGGAAAAAGATCACGTAAAGGGTAAAGTAAATGGAGGGGGAATTCCTGTAAAGGTTGATGCAAGCGGACACGTGGATGTGAGTTTTAATTAATATTCAACCTGCAATCAATCGGTCTAAGCGGTCCTGTTGTGATTTTATTTAAGATCATACCAGGGCCGTTCGTCATTTACGGATATTGCAGCTACAGTAATCGATATACATCGAAAATCGTAATTCCGAAATCAAAAAACTGTATCGTAACCGAACACCTACTGTTACACAAGCGGACAGTTGGAATCTTGCCAAAGCAACAACATGTTGATTATCAATACGTTGTTGCTTTGGTATGCGTTTTAAACCAAATATAAAAAACACAGCCATGATCAGGAATTATTTAACCAGCGCACTGCGAAATTTTGCCAGGCATAAGTTTATTTCATTCATCAACATATTTGGTTTAACGGTTGGGTTAACCTGTTGTCTGCTTATTCTAACTTATATTATCAATGAGCGCAGCTATGACAAATTCAATAAAAATGCGAATGATATTTACCGGGTGACGCGTACATTTTATTCGTCCCCCGGTGTCGAAAATCTGCATTTAAGTGCTGTTGCGCCGCCATTTGGCCCCCTGCTTCAAAACGCATTACCCGACATTAAAGAAATAACACGTGTATTGCCGAACGGAACAACAGCTTTACGTTATAACGACAAGCTTTTCAACGAAAAAAATGCTTTTTTTGCCGACGAAAATTTCTTTGATCTGTTTAATGTTCCGTTGATAAAAGGAAACCCGCACAGGGCATTGCTGGAGCCCTACAGTGTGATGATGACTGAAGCCATTGCGAAGAAATACTTTGGTGATGCTGATCCGATTAATAAGTCAATTTCCCTCAACAATGGCGAGCATGATTTTAAGATTACCGGTATTTTTAAAGCGTTTCCGGCTAATGCCCACATGCACCCGGAAATATTGATGTCATTCAACACCCTAAAAGATAGCCTTATTTACGGGGAAAAGCAATTGCGGACAAATTATGGCAACAATGCCTTCTATACTTACCTGCTTTTTTCAAAAAATTATAATGTTGATAGGATTGAATCGCAGCTACCCGATTTTTTGGATAAATATGTCAATCTCGGAGCGCCCGGCAATGTTAAAAACCACCTGACAACAAAATTAGATTTTCAAAAACTAACTGATATACACCTGCGCTCGCACCTGGCTGATGAGATCGAAGAAAATGGCGACATCAAACGTGTCTATATTTTTTCTGCCATCGCCTTATTTATTTTGCTCATAGCCTGCATCAATTACATGAATTTGTCTACCGCCCGCTCCACACTCCGGGCTAAGGAAATAGGGATAAGAAAAGTAATCGGTGCACAACGAAAGGAAATCATAAGCCAGTTTTTAAGTGAATCTGTATTAATTACCTGTGTAGCATTGTTGTTTGCTGTTATATTAACAGCGTTATCGTTGCCAATGATAAACGAGTTTTCGAATCAAAATTTATCCTTTAACAGCCTGCTGCACTGGCAAATTATTTTGCCGCTTTTGGCGCTGCCATTTGCCGTAGGATTAATCAGCGGCCTATACCCGGCACTTTTCATGTCGTCCTTTGCGCCGGTAAAAGTTTTAAAGGGGGTATTAAAAGTAGGATCGGGAAATATCTCTTTCAGAAAAATATTGGTGGTTGTGCAATTTTCAATTTCCATATTTTTAATAGTAGCAACAACCGTGGTTTATCAGCAGTTGCAGTATGTACAAACAACCGCGTTGGGTTTAAACAAGGATCATATCATAAACACCCAGTATATAGGATCATTGAATAAACAATATGAGGCTTTTAAAGCCGACCTGGAAAAGAACCCGGCCATAAAAAGCGTAGCGAGGTCTTCACGTATCCCGTCAGGAAGATTGCTTGACGAAGCAGGGGCGGCAATTTTGGAAGGCGGAACAATGCAGCCGCAAAAGGTCGATCTCAAATATATTACCTCCGATTATAATTTTATCCCTGCCTATGGCATTCAAATGGCGGCCGGAAGAAATTTCTCAAAAGAATTTTCAACGGATACCAATAACTATGTTATTAATGAGGCAGCAGTTCAAATCCTTGGATGGAAAACCCCTAAAAATGCGTTGGGCAAGGATATAAAGTATGGGAACATACAAGGGAAAGTTATAGGCGTCACCAGGAATTTTCATTTTGAATCGCTGCATCAAAAAATTGTTCCATTATTGCAAACATTGCCATCACCCGGCAGTAATTCTTATAACGTGATGTCAATAAAAATTGATGGAAATAATATAAAATCTGCGATAGGCACTTTAGAAAACACGTGGCATAAATACTTACCCGAAACACCTTTTGACTACACATTTTTGGACGAAAAATTTGCGCAGTTATACAATAGCGAACAGCAGCAAGGAACATTGTTTACTATATTTTCCTGCATAGCTATTTTCATAGCGTGTTTGGGATTATTTGGCCTATCCGCCTTTACGATAACGCAGCGGGTTAAAGAAATTGGTGTCCGCAAAGTACTGGGTGCAAGCGTTCCGCAAATAGTTGCCGAACTATCCAAAGATTTTTTAAAGTTAGTTTTAATTGCCGCCGTTATTGCTTTGCCTATAGCCTGGTATTATATGAACAGTTGGCTGCTCGATTTTGCCTTTCGCATTAACATTGCCTGGTGGGTGTTGTTCATGGCGGGGATATTAGCTTTAATTATAGCATTTGTTACTATAAGTTTCCAATCAATAAAAGCGGCATTGTCAAACCCGGTGAAAAGTTTGAGGAGCGAGTGAACTAATCCCTAAATTCTAAAGTCTTAAGTTGAAAGTCGGTTTTGCTGTCCGACTCATGACTTAGTATTTTATACTTCAGACTTAAACCAGGTGTATCATAACCGTACGCCCCTTGTCACATAAGCGGACAGTAATAATTCAATTTTTTAGTGCAAAGTATTGATAATTAGCTTTTTAAAAGTTTGGTATGTTATTGATACCTTAGTAGCATATTGCGCATTAACGCTGATCGTTAATAAAACACTATTAATTAAATTAGCCAATCAATGGCAATAACTTATAATCAAATTAACTAATTAAAAACTTATGTTATCACTTCAGCATATTTCGAAATATTACCAGGTTGGCGGCAACAAAAATTTTGTTCTTAACGATATCAGCCTTGAAGTTGATGAAGGCGAGTTTATTTCCATTATGGGCCCTTCGGGTTCGGGTAAATCAACACTTTTAAATGTGATCGGCATGCTTGATGACCCATCAGATGGTTACCATTATTTTGTGGGGAATTCTGTACATCAGCTTAAAGAAAAACAGCGGTCGGCGCTGTATAAGCAATATGTGGGGTTCGTTTTCCAGGCCTATCATTTGATTGACGAGCTTACCGTTTATGAAAACATCGAGACCCCGCTTATTTACCAGGATTATAAGAGCGCAGAACGCAAAGCTATGGTAGCCGATATGCTGGATCGTTTCCAGATCGTAGGAAAGAAAGATCTTTTTCCGGCCCAATTATCCGGCGGACAACAACAGTTAGTTGGCATAGCGCGTGCTTTAATAACCAAACCAAAATTGTTACTTGCCGATGAACCCACAGGCAATTTAAATTCCAAACAGGGTGAGGAAATAATGGAACTGTTCCGCAAGCTGAATAAAGAGGACGGCGTGACCGTTA
>Ga0207013_1190_pt1 | contig 14135 bp, 13 predicted proteins | sample Alteio_BWMinCont_55_FD_153501 | JGI IMG/M metagenome (GOLD analysis project Ga0207013, IMG submission 153501) | Enriched cells from forest soil in Barre Woods Harvard Forest LTER site, Petersham, Massachusetts, United States -... | ecosystem: Environmental > Terrestrial > Soil > Temperate forest >...
CTGAACCCTTATTATAACGCCCTGCAAATAAAGTTTGCCTACGCTATAACCTGCCACAAGGCGCAGGGTGGGCAGTGGGGCGCCGTTTTTGTTGACCAGGGGTACCTGACGGAAGAAATGGTAAATACCGACTTCCTGCGTTGGTTTTACACCGCCTGCACCCGCGCTACCGACGAATTGTTTTTAGTAAATTTTAACGAACGGTTTTTTGCGGGTAGCTCATAGGCTTTGATCATTGCAAAATAAACCCAACCTAACGCCACCATTCTTGTTATAATGTCATTGCTATAGGAGACGCATCGATGAAATCAAGGTTATTTATTTATATTTCATTAGCGGTAGATATATCGATTGCTGTTTCCAAATTTATTGCGGCTGCAGTAACGGGTAGCTCCTCCATGACTGCAGAGGGAGTTCATTCGGTAATTGATGCTATTAGCCAATTGTTGTTACTGTGGGGAATAAAAACAAGTACACGGCTTGCAGATTCGACCCGACCTTTTGGTTATGGCAAAGAATTATATTTCTGGTCATTCATTGTGTCACTGGTCATTTTCATATTGGGCGGCTGTATTTCCTTTTATGAAGGCCTGATGCATCTGAACCGGCCAATTGAGGGAAACCCCCGGCTGGAATTATAGTATTTTAGGTATAGCATTCCTGTTTACAATAATATCATTTACTTCGGCATTAAAGGCATTTAACAAACAACGCGGGCACATTTCATTTTGGAGGGCGGTAAGGCAAAGCAAGGACCCTTCTCCGATTATTGTTTTGTTGGGTGATGTTGGCGATCTGATGGGGCTTGCTGTGGCCTTCCTGGGAGTATTTTTGGGTAGATTGTATAACAATCCTCACTACGATGGTATCGCATCCATGGTCATAGGTGCAATAATGATCATGATTTCAGGTGTGCTGGTTCGCGAAAGCAAAAGTTTGCTGATGGGCGAAACTATAAGCCGGAAAACGTTGCGCAAAATTGTCGCGCTAACCAAGGCTGATGAAGCTGTAATAAAGGTAAAAAAGCATTTCAGTATGTACCTCGCGCCGGATGAAGTATTATTACAACTAAACACTGTGTTTAAAGACGAACTCACAACCACTCAGATAACAGATGCCATTGAAAGGATCACTACAACTATACAACGTGAATTTCCCAAAATAAAACAAATTTTTATCGAGCCGGTAAGGAAATAGGCCGATAATTGAAATGAAAGCCCGCCAAGAAAAATCAGGTCAGTTGCCCGAATAGCAACGGCCATTATATTTTTATCCGTCTGCCGCCTTTCAATGGGTTTATTGTAGTTCATACCATAATTCATTCCCCTTGAATAAGCTCCTTAATATTCAATAACGTCTGGTAAATCGCTAATAAAAAGACAGATTTTAAATCGCTATTCATAACATAATCAACACTATAACATAACAATTTGTTAATATCAAATTTTCGTAAAATAGCCGGCTTATCTATTTCTTTGATCCATAATCAATCCGGCACCAATTTCTCATTATCACAATCAAACTGAAAAATTATGTTTTTCTTATTAAATGCAATCACTCTTCCATTTATGGGCGAGGTTACTTTAAGCGGTTCAATTCTTGTCGTTTTTTTCATTTGTTTACTGGCAGTTGTTTGTTTTGAATTTGTGAATGGCTTTCACGATACCGCCAACGCCGTTGCAACTGTTATATACACCAAAGCATTAAAACCTGTATATGCTATACCATGGTCGGGAATGTGGAATTTTTTGGGTGTTTTTCTGGGCGGTGTAGCAGTGGCTATGGGTATATTAAAGCTGTTGCCTTTAGACGATTTAATGACACTTCCGATTAGTGTGGGAGCATGCATGGTGCTGGCTGTATTGCTGGCTTCTATTATATGGAATTTAGGCACCTGGTATTTAGGTATACCTTGTTCCAGCTCGCATACGTTGATCGGCGCGATGATTGGTGCGAGTATTGGATTTACATGGTATTATGGCGGGGCTGGTGTAAATTGGGATAAGGCAAAGGAAATCGGTTTGTCATTGCTCATTTCGCCTTTGATAGGATTTGGCGCCGCTGCGTTGTTGATGTACTTTTTAATACACATCGTAAAGGCAAAGGCATTGTTCCACATACCTAAAGGCGAGAATGATACGCCGCCAATTTTGATCAGACTATTACTGATTACTACCTGTGCGCTTGTGAGCTTCTTTCACGGAAGCAATGACGGACAAAAAGGTGTCGGACTGCTGATGCTGATTCTAATAGCGTTTATGCCCCTTAAATTCGCGGTTAATCATACCATATCGAACGACAAAATACTATTTTCATTAAATAAAACAGAACAGGTATTCACACATATAACATCACCGTCTGCAACAATAAAAGGCGTTATCCTTAAGCTTGATTCGTCTATAGTGAAAACCAAAAGCATGTTATCAAGCACAAATCCTGGTGACACCGTTAAAACCTATAAATTCCGTAAATCGATAAAATCCGTATTGAAAGGCTTAACCGCGTTAACCACGGATAAAGATTTGAAACTTGCAAACCAGGATAGGGAGGCGCTTACGGTTGCTTCAAAAGACTTAACCAAAATTACCGATTTTGCACCCATCTGGGTTATTGCCATTATATCTATTTCGCTTGGTATTGGAACCATGGTGGGCTGGAAGCGTATCGTGGTAACTATTGGCGAAAAGATTGGCAATGAGCATTTAAACTATGCCCAGGGTGCAACTGCCGAAATTGTGGCGGCTGCAACCATAGGACTTAGTACTAGTTTTGGTTTGCCAGTAAGCACCACGCATGTTCTCTCCAGCGGTATTGCCGGTTCAATGGCAGCATCGGGCGGCGCCAGCAATTTAAATACAAAAACCTTGAAAAATATTGGCCTGGCATGGATATTGACTTTGCCGGTAGCTATTATTTTAGCACTTTTATTCTTTATGTTCTTCCATTTATTTATTTGAATATCACGTTAGTATTCATTATTTTAATTAAAACTTCTAAAAAAAATGAAACAAATACTTGTTGCCACCGATTTTTCAAACAGCGCTGCTAATGCGATGGAATACGCAATGGCATTAGCAAAGACACTTGATATGGAAGTATGTGCCATACACGCTATATTGCCTACTGAAGGTGTAGATAATAACATCTTTAACGCTGTTTTTATTAAGGATTATTATAATAATAAAAGACAGGCTTTAAAAGAATGGGTAAGCACTTATACTAGTAGGGACGAATATAAAAATATTGGGGTAACCACGCTTTGTGACGTTGGCCTCGTAAAAAATGTGATTTCCAAGTATATTGATGAAAATCACGTCGAGTTGCTGGTGATGGGAATTACCGGTGCCACGGGTATTACAGGCATTGTGGGCAGCAACGCCAGCGTACTCGTATCTATAATAAAAATACCAACGCTTATTGTGCCGCTGGAAAGCAAGTTTTCAAAAAGCCCGGTTATTACACTTGCAACTGATTATGAAACGCGCCTATCTGCAGACGATGTAAATGCACTCAACGAAATGGTGCTGGCTTTTGGATCACAGAAAATGCAGGTACTATATGTTGGTGAAAAATCTGACGTGAAACATCTTGAAACCGGCGAAAGCAAGCTACAGGAGTTAATTAAACATGCCGAACTGGAATTTAATTACGTTAAAGAAAGCAGTACGCTGAGCGGGATAATGGATTTTATTGAGAAAAATGAAACGGATATTCTTTGTTTGGTAAAACATCATCACAACATAGTTTACAGGTTGTTCAACAGAAGCACCGTTAACCAGGTAATGAATAGGACGGTAAAGGCAATTTTAGTTTTACACGAATAGCATAAAGCGCGGCAGTAAGTGCTTCATTAGGCGTTCGGGGAGTTTGTGCCAAAAACTATTACCCCCATATTTTCATTACTCCTTCTTTTTTTCCTACCGGGTCAGTTGATGGGATTGGAACAGCTTTTATATTTTTATCCGTCTGCGGCCTTTCACCAGGTTTACCGTAGTTCATATCGTATTCCATTCCGTTGGGATAAGCGCCTACACATTTAATATCTTCGTCTTTCCCCAGGTTTTTATGGGCCACCCCGGCAGGGATCACCAACACATCGCCCTTCTTTATTTCTATTTTAATCCCTTTTTCACCGCCTAACTGCAAAGTCGTTTTTCCCTTATAAATACCCAAAACTTCGTGCGTTGTACTATGATAGTGGTGATACTTAAATATACCGTTTTCCCACGAGTTGGACCAATTGTTGCTTTTAAAAACGTTTTTAACATGGGCCGCCGGAAATAAAAAAGGAATATTAAGGGCGCCCCGGTAAAGCAATACTGGCAAATTACTATTCGGGAACCGGGCATCGCCATTTAATTTAATCGGCTCAACACGGAGATTTGCACCATTATATTTTTTTTTGGGCTTCTGAATGTCTTTAGTTTCGTTACCGTTTTTCGTCCAGTCTTTAGAACAGCTAATTCCGATTGCGAGGTCATTTCCGCCCGATAACTGTTTTTCGGCAGGTAATATATCGACAATGTCTGGTGTCGCGTTGTTTAATGCTACGTTTATTTTTTTAAGAGATACCGGGATATTTTCTATTTTCCAGGGCATATGTGTGTGATTTTTGTCTACTAATGATTGGAACAAAACAATAATAGTACCAATTGGATGGTGCGGCTGAAATATATATTCCAAAATTCCGATAGTCACAAATACACTTAATGCTGACCAATAAACTCTTTTAATCGACCCAACCGATTTTCTTCTGAAGAGCCATAAGCATAGATGTGAAAATGAGCTCAACTGAATGTTTGTTAGCTTAATTTCCTTTTAAATTAGACGACAAGGCGGTAGGGTAACGCATACATTTCGCGTGATTTTCTTTTAGAGAATAAAGAAATAAGCCATTATTGTCGGAAGGAACTTCTGCTGCCGACCTCCAGGTCATTGTAAAAGAAGCTTTAAATGTGTTATATGAAGTCTGTCCGGTGGTCAATGCCTATTTAATGGCATTGTCGAGTTTAACGGATCAATCATCTAATGCTTCCAGCATCCGCTTCAACACTGCCTGAGCGGCCCATACACGGTTTCCTGCCTGATGGACAACTATTGAATTCTTCCCATCCAAAATCTCGTCGGATAACTCAAGGTTGCGGCGTACCGGCAAACAGTGCATCACTTTGGCTTGATTAGTGTTTTTTAATTTTTCATTGGTGAGCATCCAGTCTTCATTACCAGAAAATATCTTACCATAAGGCTCATAAGCCGACCAGTTTTTTACATAAATAAAATCTGCATCAGCCAAAGCTTCTTCCTGGTTATGGGTGATTGCAGCACCTTTTGTAAATTCGGTACTCAGCTCGTATCCTTTTGGGTGAGTTATGGTAAAATCAACAGCGGCCTTGCACATCCATTCTGCAAAAGAATTTGGCACGGCTTGCGGCAATGGTTTTATATGAGGAGCCCAGGTAAGTACGACTTTTGGTTTAGCGCGGGTTTTTAATTCTTCAATAGTTACCAGGTCGGCAAGGCTTTGCAGCGGATGACGGGTGGCCGATTCAAGGCTTACAACAGGTACACCACAATATTCTACAAACTTGCTAAAGATCATTTCACTATAATCTTCATCACGATCCTTTAATCCCGGGAAGGAGCGAACCCCAATAATATCGGCATACTCGCCCATAACAGCTGCAGCCTCACGGATGTGTTCCACGGTAGTGCCGTTCATAATTACATTATCTCTTAGCTCTAATGCCCATCCTTCCTTGTCTATGTTCAGCACCATCACGTTCATACCCAGGTTAAGCGCGGCTTTTTGAGTGCTCATGCGCGTACGCAGGCTTGGGTTTAAAAAAACAAGGGCCATTGTTTTATTTTTACCCAGCTGCTGGTAGGCATACGGATTTTGCTTTAGCTGCAGTGCTTCTTTTACAAGAGCATCTATGTCAGTAACATCATTTACAGAAGAGAATAGTTTCATGGGGCCTCACCTAAATCCTCTCCAAAGGAGAGGACTTTTTACTAGTTATAAAGTATTAATTACTTTGATTTAATGCTATTGTAAACGCTTCCAAAAATCTGTCGGAATGTGCTTTGGTCAAGTTTAGTGCCGGCAACAGCCTTATCACATTGGGTTTTGATTCACCGGTAAATATATGATGCTTAAACAATAAATCCTTACGCACATTCGCCAATTCCGGCGGCAGGTCAATCCCAATCATTAATCCCCGTCCCCGCACTTCTGTTATTTGTTTAAATTTCTTTAGCTCAGTAATAAGATATGCGCCAACCTCAGCTGCATTTTGTAGTAAGTTATCTCTCTCTATTACTTCCAGTACTGCTAAACCGGCAGCACAGGCCAGATGATTGCCGCCGAACGTAGTACCCAGCATGCCATAAGCAGGGAGTATTTTAGGCGCTATGATAATGCCGCCTATCGGGAAGCCATTACCCATACCCTTTGCCATTGTATATATATCGGCGTTGACACCAGAAAAATCATGCGAAAAGAATTTGCCGGTACGCCCGTAACCGCATTGAACTGAATCAGCAATAAAAGCTGCATTATAAGTATCGCACAATGATCTGATTTTTTTCAGGAAGCTTTCTGTCGCCACCCATATTCCCCCTACGCCCTGTATGCCTTCAATAATTACCGACGAAATTTCGTTGTCAGCAAATGCCTGCTCCAGCGCAACTTCGTCACACCAGGGCAAGATCATCGCGTTATCCGTTTCGTTAACCGGTGCAATAATTTTAGGGTTGTCCGTAACAGCGACAGCCAGTGAAGTACGACCGTGAAACGCTCTTTTAAAGGAGATCACTTTCTTTTTACCATTATAGAATGAAGCCAGTTTTAAAGCATTCTCATTAGCCTCGGCACCTGAGTTACATAAAAATAACTGGTAATCTTCCTTGCCCGAAACATGACCCAATTTTTCCGCCAATTGTTTTTGCAGCGGTATCTCAACAGAATTGGAATAAAACCCTATCTGGTGCAACTGATCTTCAAGTCGCTTTACATAATGGGGATTGGTGTGACCGATAGAAATAACAGCATGACCACCATACAGGTCAAGGTATTCCTGGCCGTTATTATCAAATACCAAACTGCCACATCCTTTAACGATGTTTATTGGGTTAATTGGGTATACGTCGAATAGTTTCATTTTATTGAGCTTAAAGCTGAAAGCAAAAAGACTAAAGCTTTTTCTTTCTAATTGTTATAATATTATCTATCTGCTTTCAATACGTTCTTTCTTTTTTTTTGGCTTTTATTTCAAAAAAGCTTTGTGCTTTGGTCTTTCTGCTCTCAACTCAAAACCCTGTTGCTTTTAGACGAAGGCCAGCCTTTTCGTCCAGCCCAAACATTAAATTCATATTCTGTACCGCCTGACCAGATGCACCCTTTAATAAATTATCTAAAATGCTCACGATCAAAAGCTTGTTGCCATGCTTTTTAACCTGTATAAAACACTTATTGGTATTTACTATTTGTTTTAAATCAATATCGTGACTGGTTACATGAGTAAACGGATGATCGTGATAATATTCCTGGTAAAGCTTTAAGGCTTCTGCATCGGTTAGGTCACTGTCGGTATAAATGGAGGCAATAATACCTCTTGTAAAATCTCCCCGGTAAGGGATGAAATTAACCGCATGGTTAAAATTGGACTGTAACTGACTTAAAGACTGGCCAACTTCATTTAAATGCTGATGCTCAAATGCTTTGTAAACAGAAAGATTATCATTGCGCCAGGTAAAATGTGTGGTCGCCGAAGGACTTTGCCCAGCACCAGTGGAACCGGTAGTTGCTGTTATGTGAACTTCGCTATTTAACAAACTTTTTGATGCCAGTGGAAGCAGTCCTAATTGTAAACAAGTTGCAAAACAACCCGGATTGGCGATGTTATGTGCCTGTTTGATAGCTTCGTGATTTAACTCAGGTAAGCCATAAACAAAACTTTTACTTTTAAATTTTGAATTTTGAGTTAACCGAAAGTCCTGGCTCAGATCAACGATCCTAATATGATCGGGGATAGGGTTAGCTTCTAAAAATTTCCGGGCATCACCGTGTCCTACGCAAAGAAAAAGCACATCAATATTATAAGCTAGTTCGGCTGCAAACTTCAAATCAGTATCACCAAACAGATCGCTATGAACATCATAAACATGGTTACCCGCATTGCTGGTACTATGCACAAAAGCAATTTCAACGTTTGGATGGTTAAGCATGATCCGCAGCATTTCACCCCCGGTGTATCCAGCACCGCCTACAATCCCAACAGAAACACTTTTTCCCGGGCTACCCGAAGAAAATACCTGATCAGATTGTTTACTGTTTTGTGCTGTCATAACTTTTGATTGAAGTATTACGTAATAATGGTTAGACGGTCGGCGAATTCACCTTATGGTAAATCATTACCTGGTTTCCAAATATCTTCGAGAAGCCCTTTACATCGTCACCTGTCCAGGCGTTATTCATTTCGCCGTAAGTGCCAAATTTACCAGACATCAGATCATGTGATGATTCGATGCCTATAATCTGAAACCGGTATGGGTGCAATTCTACAAATACTTTTCCGCTTACATTTTGCTGGGTATCTGATAAAAATGCCTCAATGTTGCGCATAACCGGATCATGAAATTGACCCTCGTGAAGCCAGTTACCATAAAAAGTGGATAGCTGTTCTTTCCACGATAGCTGCCATTTAGTTAATACGTGTTTCTCTAATGTATGGTGCGCTTTGATAATGATCATAGGCGCAGCAGCCTCAAAACCTACACGGCCCTTGATGCCTATTATGGTATCACCGACGTGTATGTCACGGCCTATGCCATAAGGCTGTGCAATAGCCTGTAGAGCTTGTATAGCCTTAGTAGGATGATCAAACTTCTCGTTATCAATACCAACCAGTTCCCCTTTTTCAAAAACCAGCTCAATGTTTCTGGGTTCAGATACGGTTACTTGAGTAGGCCATGCTTCTTCGGGTAGACCAAGATTTGAAGTAAGCGTTTCTTTGCCGCCCACTGACGTACCCCAGATTCCTTTATTGATAGAATACTTTGCTTTTTCAAAGTTCATCTCCACACCATGGTCCTTAAGGTATTGGATTTCCTCTTCGCGACTTAATTTCAAATCACGAATAGGGGTGATGATCTGTACATCCGGAACCAGGATATTGAAGATCATATCAAACCTCACCTGGTCGTTACCGGCGCCGGTACTGCCATGCGCCACAAACTCAGCACCGATTTCCTTTGCGTAGTTTGCAATAGCAGTGGCCTGGCTAACACGCTCGGCGCTCACCGAAAGGGGATAGGTGTTGTTTTTTAGAACATTGCCATAAATCAGGAACCGAACGCAGGTATTATAGAAATTTTTGGTTTCGTCAACCACGTGATGCGAAGTAACACCCATTTTATAGGCACGTTCTTCAACGCCTTTTAGTTCTTCATCACTAAAACCACCGGTATTAACTATCACGGAGTGAACCTCGTAACCGAGATCCTGGGTTAAATATATGCAGCAAAATGAAGTGTCTAATCCTCCGCTGTATGCGAGTACTACTTTCTTTTTCATATTTTTTGTTAGCTGAAAGCAGAAAGCTAAAAGACCAAAGCTTTTACACCCTCTACCTATAACTTTCTATGCTTTCTTATTGGCTTAATTTAGCTTTTCTTTGAACTTATGTCTTTTATTTTCTTAATACTTTAATTAAGCCAATTAACATGGCTTTAACTTCGTTGATTAATTGATTTGTTTTTTGAAATAATTCCGCATCGATATACAATAAATCCTTACACATTAAACAGCAATATTCTAATTCGTGAGCAGATCCTAACGCCTGATCTAAAAAATGGGCAAAATCCTTTTCAGTATTCCGTCCGCTTCCTTCAACAATATTTAGCGGGATTGAATATCCAGCACGTTTGGTCTGACTATGTAAATCATACTGTTCACTTTTTGGAAATTTAGGAAGCAAGTTTAAATAAATGAACAAATTAAGCTCATGTGATTTTTTCCATACCTCTAATTTTTTATAATCCCTCATTTTGGCTAAAAGCCGAAAGCAAAAAGACCAAAGCTTTTCCTTTCAGTTGTCATAATCTTATCTTTCTATTTCAATATGTCCTGTTCATTATAGATTAACTGTTTGCTTTCACAAAATAGCTTTCTGCTTTAGTCTTTCTGCTTTAGTCTTTCTGCTTTTGGCTAAAGTAGGATTGTGCGCTTTCTGCTTTAGTCTTTCTGCTTTTAGCTAAAAATAGCTTTCGGCTTTCAGCTCTCAACATGACCGATCCTTTTTTTAATTGCGTTTTCAATGCGTTCTAAAAGGGTAGCCTTATGGGTGATTTTTTTTACTTTGTCTTCATATTCCTTTTGCTTTTCAGCAGGATCGAATAACATAGCGGTACACATGCAGTTTTTGCGCTCTTTGGCTGTTAAGATATCAAAATTCACGCAGCTTCTGCACCCCGCCCAAAAATCCTCGTCCTGGGTAAGTTCCGAATACGTTACCGGCTCGTATCCTAAATCGGAATTTATTTTCATTACCGCCAGCCCAGTTGTCAGCCCAAATATTTTAGCATCGGGATATTTGGTTCTCGATAGTTCGAATATCCGGCTCTTAATGGCTTTAGCGAGGCCCACTTTCCGGAATTGGGGATCAACTACCAACCCTGAATTAGCCACGAAATCGCCATGGCTCCAGGTTTCAATATAACAGAAACCGGCCCACGTGCCGTCTTTATGAAAGGCGATAACCGCTTTGCCTTCCAGCATCTTATTGGCCACGTACTCGGGCGAACGCTGGGCTATGCCCGTACCCCGCGCTTTAGCAGATTCGGCCATTTCATCACATATCAGCGGTGCATAGTCCACATGCTGGGCGGAAGCAACCTGAATATCAAAATCTTGTATGGTCATTATAATAGAAATTACCTATAAATTATTGGCTAAAAGCCTTAAATAATCACATGATGGTTTATTGGGGAAGCCTGGACACAACTGCGTCATCGCCTCGTGGGGTTTGGGATTGGGAGGAGCAATCAAACCCGCGGCATATATGGCCTTCGTCGTGACGAAGAAAGTACAAAAACGATTGAAATCAAAGCAGCAGCAACTGGAGCCATAATCGCTCTTGTTATGGCCTTATTTAAGCTTTGGTGGTCCATTTTTATTGCTTTTGTTATTTTTAAATCCGGCTGCAAATTTATTGCATTAATTTAATTTATGCAACAAAAATATGATTATGTTACGAAGAGGTTGCAATTGGTAAAAGTTGTTGAAATGTTGGAAGGTTGCAACGTTGAAATGTTATTGATCATTTCGAGATGTCATAAATTTACACTCGTTATTAAAAGCAACGGTTAAAAAAAACTTTACAACATTTCAGCGTTAAAACCTTCCAACTTTCCTCCCCACGATATCTCCAATAATCATATCCGCATGGATACGGGAATTCTCTATAAACCATAGGTGCGTATCCAAGCCGCCACATACCACGCCTGCGAGGTATAGGCCATGCAAATTGGTTTCCATTGTATCAGCATTATACTGGGGAATAAATTTATCGTCAGATAATACAATCCCTAATTTTTTGAGGAATTCAAAATTTGGCCTGTAACCGGTCATGGCCATTACAAAATCGTTGGGGATCGTGATCAATCCATCAGGGGTTTCAATATCCACCTCGTGCTCACGTATAGCCTTAAGGTTAGAGTTAAAATAGGCTTTAACACATCCCTCTTTTATCCGGTTAATAATATCGGGCCTAACCCAGTATTTAACACGGTGACTTATTTCGCTTCCGCGGATAACCAGCGTGACCTCGGCGCCTTTACGATAAGTTTCCAGCGCCACGTCAATAGCCGAATTGCTGGATCCAACCACTACAACCTTTTGCATCGCATAGTAATGCGGGTCCTTATAGTAGTGCTTTACTTTAGGGAGGTCCTCACCAGGAATATCCAGGTTAACGGCAATATCATAAAACCCCGTGGATAGTATCACATTTTTAGCCTGGTAGGTTGTTTTGCTGGTAGTAATAGTAAAATTAACATTCTCTTTTTTTACGGCTGTAACCTCCTCGAATAAATTAATGGGCAAGTTATTGGAAGTTGCTACCCGTCGATAATATTCAAGGGCCTCATTACGGGTGGGCTTATTGCTGATGGTAACAAATGGTATCCCGCCAATTTCCAGTTTTTCTGATGTGGAAAAAAACGTCATGGTAGAAGGATAATTGTATAATGAATTAACCAGGCAGCCTTTTTCGACAATAACAAAGCTTAAGCCTGCTTTTTTAGCTGCAAGTCCGCATGCTATACCAATTGGGCCGCCGCCGATGATGAGAATATCAAGCATTAGTAGTCTAAAGTGATGTTTCCGCGAAGATAAGCAGTTTTAGTGAGTAGAGGCCGGAGAATAGAGATTAGATGGCATTTTATTAATATCGACTGACGAATTTTGAATGCCCAACGTCGAAGTTTAACTTCATCATTCAATATTCGGTGTTCGATATTTCAGGCCTAAAAAAACTATAAGGCACAAAAAAGGGTAAGCTACTTTTATCGCGCCGCTCAACTCTCTACCCTTGCTGCGTTCCCACCCTGGGGGAGTTCAAGAGGAGCTGGCCGTAAAAGACTTACCCCGGCGCAAATATAGGAAAAGGTTTGTTTTTGGTTAATAAATTGTTAAAAAAGGTGCGTGGATGTGCATATGTGCGGATGTGCTGATGTGCAAATGATTGAATATGTGCGGGTTGTTTGGCAAAAATATATTTACTATCGACTAGTTAAACTTCCGGCAGTTAGCAAAGGTTCATGAAACATTAATTAGTTGCAGAGGTTGGAAGGTTGTTTTTTAGATAGTTAAGTAGTTGATTGGGTTGACTAAGTTGATTGAGATTAAGCCTGTTATTGCATATTAATGCCGTGCATGAGCCACCCAACCACTCACCTAATCAACTTATTCAACTCAATCAACTACCTTTTATCCACGCTATTATTTTCTGGGATTCTTCGGGATAAATGGCGATGCGGTGCATGCGGGCCTGGTAGGCTGGGGCTGTTTGCTTGCCGGTGCCGTGTATCACTATCACGTTTGACGGTTTAACCGGCATATGACAGTCGATACAACGATTGTTTATAGCCTGACCCAACTGACCTGCCATTTTGCAAAAGTTATGATTGGCTTCACTATGGCATGTGGTGCAGCGCTGCGAATACATGCTTACGGTTTTTACTTCGTTATCATGGATATTATGGCAGGTGGCACACTCAATTTTCCCTTTAATAAAGCATTTGCTGCTGGCTAACAATTCGGCCTGGTCGCCGTGAACGTCGGCCTTTGATAAATCCTTGGGTCTATGCAGGTATGATCCTTCCTTAAAATTAGCCAGTGTGTCGCCAGGTTTGAAATCAAATATCGACCTCACCATCACATCGCTGTTGCCCGAATGGCATGCCGAGCATAAATCCACCCTTTGCGACCTGGACAACGAACTGATCTTAGTAATGTACATGGATTGTTTCGCGTCTGGATTTTGCGTGTGAAAGCTAACATGGTTTGCAGCAGGGCCATGGCAGCGTTCGCAATCGATGCTTAATATCATCGACTTTTGGTCGAACAACTCTTTTTGTTCCGTTACGCCGGTTTCCTGGAGTACCGTTTGCACATTGGTTGCGTGGCATTCGAAGCACCTTTTGCCCATTATCCTGTTAAAGGTAACCTGGTTACCGCTGTAGCCCGGACTATTGGCCCATTGATGCAGGTTGAGATAGTAGGTGATGGGCAGCTCGTAAATCTCCTTACCCTTCCAGTACAAGTAAGTTTCGCCGCGATTACTGCCGAATGTAATATCAAAACGTTGTTTTTCATTAAGCTTGCCGTGTGTATAGCTCGCCTGGTAAAGGCCGTCCTTGTGCTTTTCCATCACCACCTTTACACTATCATTAAAAACTACCGTGTTTGAATCGGGGTTAAAGCTGCCATGTATAGTAGCCTGTGATGCCGGCCTGCTCGTGAGGAAATGCGCGGTATGCAGATAATTTTGAGCTACATTTTTATGGCACTTTACACAGGAGGCCGAGCCTGCATATGTATCACCCCTGGGATCTGCCGGTTTGTTATTATCAAA
>Ga0207013_1191_pt1 | contig 14083 bp, 10 predicted proteins | sample Alteio_BWMinCont_55_FD_153501 | JGI IMG/M metagenome (GOLD analysis project Ga0207013, IMG submission 153501) | Enriched cells from forest soil in Barre Woods Harvard Forest LTER site, Petersham, Massachusetts, United States -... | ecosystem: Environmental > Terrestrial > Soil > Temperate forest >...
TTTGATCGGTTTGGGTTAATGAGGCTAATAGGGGAAGTACTGCGTTATGGATTTGATCATTTTTCATATCTAACGCCTTAATTGCCTTAATACGTAATCCATAATACTTGTCTTTTAACGCCGCAATCAGCACTTTTCGAGCGCCCACGTCATTCTGCGAGGCGGCGGCAGCATCAATAGCTTCAAAACGGTCGAGATATAACGGGGCATGAAAATATTGAAATTCAAATTCATCAAGCGTTTTGTTATCGGTTTTAACGCCTAGTAACACTTTATCTCCGTCTACATTTACCAGGTCGGGTTTCGAAGCCACGTGGAAAGTTAAAGTATCGGCGCCGTCATTCATCCAAACTTTGTGCCGCTCTTTTTTTCCATTGGTATAAATATCAACGGCCATTGGCAGTTTAAATATCTGCCCGTCCTGGGTTTGTTTCAGGTACACGGTTTCGGTTTTAGAGGCGCCGTCCCAATTGTAACTGATGTTTAAAAGCGGGTGCCCGGCCCCATAATACCATTGGTTAAAGTACCAGTTCAAATCAACCCCGCTAGCTTCTTCCAGCGCCAAACGCAATTGCTGCGGTTCGCCGGTTTTAAAAGCATTGGTTTTAAGGTATATATTTAAGCCTTTAAAAAAGGCTGCATCCCCCAGGTAATTGCGCAGCATATTTAAAATGCGGCCGCCTTTACTATAGGACACCCTGTCAAATACATCTTCCTTGTTTACATAATGAAAGCGCACCAGGTTTTTAGTTTTGCTTCCAGTCGCATTTAAGTACTGTTGGAGGGCGCTGTAGCTATGGGCATCTGCCTCATCTTTGCCATATTTATGTTCGGCCCAAAGCATTTCGCTAAAATCAGCAAACGACTCGTTTACGGTAATATTGCTCCAGCTTTCGGCTGTTACAAGGTCGCCAAACCACTGGTGAAATAACTCGTGGGCAATAGTAAGCCGTCCGTTATCATAATAGGCATCCAGTAATTCCCTTGGGGTTTCCTGTACATATTGGCCGCACAACGTAGCTGTGGTGTTTTCCATTGCGCCGCTTACATAATCGCGTACAACAATCTGGGCATATTTGTTCCATGGATAGTCCACCCCAAGTAGTTTTGAATAAAACTCAATAATTTCCGGGGTCATACCGAAAATTTGCTTGGCGTAGGGTGCATATTTCGGCTCCAGGTAATAATCTACTGGTTTGTTGCGCCATTTGTCGTGGTAGATTTTAAAATCGCCCACAGCCATCATAAATAGGTATGGCGAGTGCGGCAGATCCATTTTCCACGTATCGGTACGTGTACCATTGCCATTATTTTTTTTGGAAATAAGGCGACCATTGGATAAGGTAACATATTTTGCCGGTACCGTCATGCTGATCTGGTCGGTGGTTTTTTGCTGGGTCTGATCAATAGTTGGAAACCATGCCGATGAGCTTTCGGTTTCGCCCTGCGTCCATATTTGTACAGGTTTACCTTTTATTGCACTATCGGGATTTATAAAGTACAGACCTTTAGCACCAGTGATGGCTGCGCTGCCTTTAGCATTTAGTTCATCAGGTTTGGCCGTGTAATCAATATAGATAGTATAGGTTTCGTTGTTGTCATAAACCTTGTCGAGCCGGATAGCCGCAGAAAGGCCATCGTATGTAAATTTCAAGGGGATCTTTTTACCGTTTTTTACCAGCGAAATGTTTTTCAGGTCCATCCCCTTTGCATCAAGCCTCAGGCTATCGGTAGGATAAAAATGCGGCTTTATAGTAACCCATTCCTTGCCGTACAGGTAGCGTTTTTTGTAGTCAAAACGAACATCAAGTTTGGTATTCACAAGGTCATTTATCCTCGTGGGTGTTGCCCGGTAAATAGACATTGGATCAATGTGTTTATCGGCCTGACCATAAGATGAAGTTATGCCCAGACCCACAAAAAGGCCTGAAAAAATAAAGGCAGAAAGTGTTTTAGTTTTTATCACGATGCTTACTGGTTATAAATTTTCCCTTCTTTCATAACGAAGGTTACATTTTTCATTGCTTTAATATCCTGCAGCGGGTCGCCGTCAACGGCAATGATATCCGCAAACTTACCTATGCTGATGCTACCGGTTTTGGCAGTTATGCCAAGCAGATCGGCGGCGCTTGTGGTAGCCGCTTTTATCGCTTCCATAGGTGGCATACCTGCTTCAACCATGTATTGAAATTCCAGGTAATTTTTGCCGTGAGCATACACACCGGCATCAGTTCCGAAAGCTATTTTTACGCCGAGCTTATATGCCTTAGCAAAGGTTTGTTGCATTTGCGGGCCGATTTCCATTGCTTTGCGCACTATAACAGGTGGAAAAAACCCCTTTATTTGTGCCGAATCCTCCACTGACCTTCCGGCTATAAGTGTCGGTACATAATACGTGCCATATTTTTTCATCAGCTCCATATCCTCTTCATTCATAAAAGTACCATGCTCAATAGAGGTGACACCGCCTAAAATGGCTCTTCGGATACCTTCGGCGCCGTGTGCATGGCAGGCTACCCTCAGGCCATAATCTTTAGCTGTTTCAACCACTGCTTTTATCTCATCGATAGTAAACTCAGCTCCTGATCCGTCCTCACTCAGATCCAGCACCCCGCCGGTGGAGGCGATTTTAATCACGTCAGAGCCGCGCTTTATTTGCAGACGCACAGCTTTTATCAACTCGTCCCTGCCATCCGCAACGCCATCGTCCGGACCCATTTTATGGTCAAAAACATCATCGCGAAAGCCCACTGAAGGATCCATATGGCCGCCGCTTGCGGATATGGCTCTGCCGGCGGTGATAATTCTCGGGCCGTCAACAAGTCCACGTTGCACTGCTTTACGCAGGCTAATGTTTACGCCGGTACCGCCAAGGTCGCGTACGGTGGTAAAACCAGCCATTAATGTTGTTTTAGCATTAACTGCAGCTCTATAGGCTATATCTGCATCCGTCGCGGTGAAGCCGTCAACAATCGAGTTTTTGCCGCCTTCGTCTTCAAGGTGAACATGGCAATCGATCAGCCCGGGCATTACGGTTTTATTTTTCAGTACGATCAGCTTATCATCGGGGCCGCCTGTGACGTATCCTTTTTTGATATCGGTGATGACTTTTCCATCAACAATTATGGTAACTTGTGTTTGGACTGTATTTGAGAAGCCGTCGATAAGTTTTTCGCATTGGATATATGTTTTTTGGGCAAAAACATTTTGGGCAAAAAACAGCAGGAATAAAAAATAGAATTTATTCATAACAGGGAGGTCAGTTTTTATTAAGGCTAAATTAAAAAGTTTTATCTATAAAGACATAGGGTAAAAACATCAAGTAGAGTGTAATCTTCCAAAAACGGACGCACACTGTGCGGATATGAACAGTTATAGAGAAGTTTATCCAGTTTAAATATCTGATAATAAACGATTTAATCGAATGGCACATGTTTTATGCCATTACCTGTACCGTACTCATTTTAATTGAACTGGTATGATAAAAAATTATTTAAAAGTAGCCTGGCGTAATCTGGAAAGGGGGAAGGCACATACATTTATTAATGTTGCTGGCCTGTCTGTCGGTCTTGCCTGTAGTCTGCTGATTATGCTTTGGGTACAGGATGAACGCAGCGTAGACGGCTTTCACGCTAATGAAAAGCAACTATATCAGATATATGAACGCAACACATACGACGGTAAAGTTGACGCTGCTTACAATACGCAAGGCTTATTGGCTGATGAATTAAAAAGGAGAATTCCCGAGGTGCAGTATGCCAGTGGTTTGGAGCAGAATCACCCGTTTACGTTTGAGGCCGGTAACAAGATTATCAAAATGGACGGCACATACGCTGGAGCTGATTTTTTTCGCATGTTTAGTTATCCGCTGCTGCAGGGCACGCCGGAGACAGCTTTGAACGCACCACCAGGTATAACGATTTCACGTAAAATGGCAGAAAGTTTTTTCGGCTCTGCTGAAAAAGTGATTGGAAAGACGATCCGAGTGGAAAACAAGGATAACCTACTGGTAACGGCAGTTTTTGAAAATTTGCCCGCTAACTCGTCACTGCAATTTGATTTTTTAAGGAGTTGGAAAGCCTATGTGGCCGAGAACGGCTGGGTAAATAATTGGGGAAGTACCAGCCCGGCTACGTATGTACAGTTACGTGCCGACGCCGATCCTGATAAAGTGGCAGTTAAGATTAAGGATTTCATCAATCTTTATAAACCCGAAACAAATTCCGCTTATACCGACTTGCTTTTACAACCCTTTTCCGAAAAATATCTTCATTCAACGTTTAAAAATGGTCAGGTGGACGGCGGTCGTATTGCCTATGTAAACCTTTTTAGCATTGTCGCGATTTTTATTTTGCTGATTGCCGCCATCAATTTCATGAACCTTTCAACTGCTCGCTCCATCAAGCGTGCCAAAGAAGTAGGCGTTCGAAAAGTTATTGGGGCAGTGCGCCAGGCTATAATGGGCCAATTTATATGCGAGGCCGTTTTGCTTACTTTTATTTCTATGCTAATTGCGATTGTGCTGGTATTAATGCTCTTACCGCAATTTAATAACCTTACCGGTAAGCATCTGCTTATACCCATAGATCAGCCTGTATTTTGGATAACTTTATTGGGATTACTTGCATTAACAAGTCTTATAGCGGGCAGCTACCCGGCTTTTTTGCTATCGTCATTAAACCCGGTCAAGATTTTAAAAGGCCGGTTAAAATTTAGTGCCGGAGCGGCATTTTTCCGAAAAGGACTAGTGGTGTTTCAATTTACGCTCTCAGTCATCCTTATAATCGGCACGATTGTAATTTACCGGCAGATGCAGTATGTACAAACTAAAAATCTTGGTTACGATAGGGAGAGCCTTTTGTACATCCCTTTGGAGGGCGACCTCATAAACAAATTTGATCTGTTTAAGCAGGAGGCCGAAAACATGCCGGGTGTGCAGGCAATTTCAAAAATGAAGGAATCGCCTACGGTAATCGGGCACTCCAACGGCGACATTAGTTGGACAGGTAAGGACCCCAGCTTGACTACCTCGTTTGCGGACGCAACCGTTGGTTATGATTTTGTGAAAACCATGAAGATCGAGCTAAGAGATGGGCGCGACTTCTCGAAAGAATTTGCCGACTCCTCGAACTACCTTGTGAACGAAACTGCTGCAAAGAAAATTGGGTATAAAAATCCGGTGGGCCAGCCTTTATCATGGGGCAGCAATAAGGGCAAGATCATAGGTGTTTTGAAAGATTTTCATTTTAATTCGATGCACGAAGCTATTGAGCCATTGGTCATCCGTCTGTCTGAACAACAGAAATGGGGTACGATACTGGTTCGGATTGAGCCGGGTGAAACCAGGCAGGTAATAGACCGATTAGAGAAGATATGTAAAGATATTAATCCGGAATTTACTTTTTCTTACCAATTTTCTGACCAGGAATTTGCTAAATTGTATAATAGCGAACAAGTGGTAAGTAAGCTTTCTAATTACTTTGCTTTCCTGGCAATTTTTATTTCCTGTATGGGCCTGTTGGGGCTGGCCATGTTTACCGCCGAACAGCGTATTAAAGAAATAGGGATCCGTAAGGTACTGGGCGCTAGCGCAGTTTCGCTTTTCTCCTTGTTATCATCAGAGTTTTTGCTGCTGGTTGCGATTGCCTTGGTCATTGCTTCGCCAATAGCATGGTATGCCACGAGTAAATGGCTCCAAAGTTTTGCTTATCACACAGCCGTAGAATGGTGGATATTTGCCCTTTCGGGAGGACTGGTTATATTGATAGCAATGGCGACCGTAAGTTTCCAGGCGGTTAAAGCCGCATTGGTAAACCCCGTGAAAAGTTTGCGCGGTGAGTAGGAAATGAATAGTTTTATTGTAACCCATTGATACATTAGCTGTCTTAATAAAATAAGCTTCAAATCAACAGCTTAAACATACAATCACCAAAATGAACAAAAAAGCCTACCTTCTTTTAATAGTGCCTTTAATTGTTTTTTCGGCCCTATTTAACCCAATAGCTGCACAGAACCTGCCGGGGAAGCGAGATTCCCTGCAATCGGCCATTCTGAATGAGAAAAGAATTATCCAGGTTGTTTTACCAGAAAAATATAAACCCGGATCAACTGATAAATATGATGTTTTGTACGTGTTAGACGGCGATTGGAACACCAGAACAATGACGGACATACAACACTTTATAGAAGCTGAGAACTATATGCCCCCCACCATTATAGTAGGCGTTTTAAATATAGACCGCGACAGGGATTTTACACCTACTCATGTGAAGGATAACAAAACCTCAGGCGGCGCCGCTAAATTTCTGGGATTTCTTAAAGATGAGCTTATTCCATATATCAATAAAAATTATCCGTCAAGTGGCGACAATACGATCTTTGGGCACTCGCTTGGCGGCTTGTTTGTTACCTATGCCTTGTTAAACGAACCACAGGCATTTAAATCATACATAGCCGCCGATCCCAGTTATTGGTGGGATAAAAACTATTTGAATAAAATAGCCACCGACAAGCTGCCGGGATTGGCTAACATGAACAAGACGCTTTATATTTCGGGCCGCGAAGGGCAGCCGTATCAGGGGATGGGAATTGTAGCTATGGATACTATTTTTAAAAACCATGCGCCGACAGATCTAAGCTGGAAGGATGTTGCTTACCCGGATGAAACACACGGATCGGTGCGGCTAAAAAGTATATACGATGGATTGAAATTTTGTTATGACGGCTATAATGTAAAAAAGGTAGCGTTTCACCCGATGAACGGTATTGTTTTAAAAAATAAACCTATTAAAATATGGTATTTCGACGATCCCTCAAAAATAAGATACACTACTGATGGGAGTGAACCGACTTTATCGTCACCAAAAATGAAATCTCTTATATTTTTTTCAGGCCCCGGAAAAGTAACTGCAAAAACGTTTACTAATGGCAATAGGTATAATAAAACCACAACCGGTGATTTTAAAGAGGGTCCTTTTGCCGCACCTGTTCCAACGGCAAAAAACTTTAAGCCAGGAGGGCTCCATTATAATTACTATGAAGGCGATTGGAACAAATTACCCGACTTTAAAAGTTTAAAGCCTGTTAAGTCAGGTGTTACCGATAGCAGCTTTAATTTCAGCAAATTACCCCGGAAGACCAACTTTGCTTTGCTTTTTGAAGGGCTGGTGGAAATAAAGGAGGATGGTTATTATGTATTTGGATTAAGTTCCGACGATGGTTCAAAATTATATCTCAGCAATCAATTAATAATTGATCATGACGGGTTGCATAGCAATGAAGATATAAAATCATACGTAGTGCCTTTACAAAAAGGGTTTTACCCGATCAGGCTTGAATACTTTCAAAAAGACGGAGGCGCTGATTTGAGGCTGATATATGTGACGCCATCAATGATGACCCCCGAACCGATTTCTATACCGTCAGCGCTACAATATAGCCGGAAGTAACCGCTTCGTAAGCGTTCAATAAAAACGAAAAGCTGAAAGGAATCTCATCGCACCTTTCAGCTTTCACCTTTTGCCTTTCACCTTAGACTAGCAGTACTGCTCAAACGCGCCGATCAAATTATCAGCTATCATTTGTGCCGGACGGCCCTCAATTTGATGACGTTCGATAATGTGAACCAGCTTGCCATCTTTAAATAAGGCCATAGCTGGCGATGACGGAGGATAAGGCATCATATAAGCGCGTGCCTTGTTAACCGCATCGGCTTCCATACCGGCAAAAACTGTTACCAGCCTGTCGGGGTGTTTTGCGCTTTGTGCGGCTATCCTGGCTGCAGGGCGTGCATTAGCTGCCGCGCATCCACAAACCGAATTTACCATTACAAATACTGTTCCTTCGCTTTCAATAGCTTTAGTTACAGCATCGGCATCCTTTAACTCTTCAAAACCCACTTTGGTCAGGTCTTCCCGCATTGGGGCCACTAAATATTCTGGGTACATGGTTTCTTTTTCTAAATTTTAAATACAAAAATAACAAATGATCGCCAGTAAGTACCTATAAATCGGAATAATAACAATCTGCTGACTTTTTTCGTTAAACGTTGGAGAGTCCGGAAGTTTGGACTTTCGGGCTTCCCGAACTTACAAACTCACCGGGCTTGACTAAATGTTAATTGTTAAATAATATTGTTTTTTTGCACCTAATCCCTATATTGCAATCCCTAAATTAATTGGAATGAGTTCAAAATCTTCTGACATCAGTACAGTTATTATTGTAAATAAGAGCCGGCAGCGCACACTGCAGGTGAAAACAAAACATCTTAGCCGTCTTAAACATTACGCCTCCGGGATCTTAGCGGTTATCCTATTACTTTCGGGTGCCGTTGTTTATTTAAAGGCCCAAAACCAGCGGCAGGAGCAGGAGAAAGACAAACTATTGTCCCAGATAACAAAACTTAAGGGGTCTATTCCGGCGGTTGTTGTGCAGGAAAACAAAACTAATAATGCGCAGGCTTATATACAGGGTATAGAGGGTAAGCTGCAAAAAATAAATGACTACTTAAAGAATCGTGGCCTTAAGGGATTTTCCACAAAGGCAGTTGGAGGCAACGGCAATGCCGAAGCAGCAAAACTTACCGATGAGGAAAGCTATTCTCTATACGACGAATATTTAAGCCGCTTGGTGCATACCGTAGCCTTTACGCCAATGGGTTATCCGCGCATTAGCTCATTAACTTCATTTTTTGGATACAGAAGCGACCCATTTAATTCGGCGCACGCAGAATTTCATCCGGGTATTGATTTTAGGGGCGCCAGGGGCGACGAGGCTAAATGTACCGCTAACGGCAAAGTGGTTTTTGCCGGTTGGTACGGTGGCTATGGCAATTGTGTACGCATTGCCCATGCCAATAATTTCGAAACACTGTACGGGCATTTATCCCATATCAATGTAAAAGTAGGCCAGGAAGTTACAGCCGGTCAAAAAATAGGAGAAGTGGGCTCAACAGGCCATTCAACCGGCACCCATTTACATTATGAGATCCGTAAAAATGGTAAAGCCATAAACCCGATCAAATTTCTTTCACTAAATAATTAATACCCCAACAGGATTATGGCATTTTTTTCGAAAAAAGACAACGTGGCATTGGATATGCAATCCATATCAACGCTTATTAGCGAAGGGTGTATTTTAGATGGTAACCTTAGGGCGCCGGCAGTTGCCCGTATTGACGGTCAGGTAACCGGTGACGTATTTGTTGATGAAGGATTAATATTGGGTGAAAAAGGATCAATTCAGGGTAACGTTGTTACCAAGGAAATGGTGGTTTACGGAACTGTAAATGGCAACTTGCAGGTAAATTCCCTTGAAATTAAGTCGACGGGTAAAATTACCGGGGAGATCAGGACCCAAACCCTGGTTGTTGAAAATGGCGCTGTTTACAATGGCAGCCTCTCTATGACGCAAAACAATAAACTGGCACAAAAGCTGAGAGAACCAGCTCAAAAGGTGATTGAAGTTAGTTGATTGTTGATAGTTCATGGTTCATAGCCGTGTGATTTAGTTAAATTGTGTAAAACCAATCACATAATCAACTCATTCAACTTAATTTAACCTGCTCCAACTCAATCAACTTATCAAACCAAATTTCATTTTGATAAACTTATAACTTAAATTTGCAAAAAAAATTGCAAGTTATGTCGTCAGTTGAAACCGCCTACGTTAAAAACAAAGTAAAAGATCTTTCATTGGCTCAATGGGGCCGCAAAGAGATAGAATTAGCCGAGGCAGAAATGCCAGGACTAATGGCGCTCCGTAAAGAATACGGTCCATCAAAAGCTTTAAAAGGCGCGCGTATTGCGGGCTGCCTGCACATGACCATCCAAACCGCCGTTTTAATTGAAACATTGATTGAGCTTGGCGCGGAAGTTACCTGGTCGTCATGTAATATATTTTCAACGCAGGACCACGCTGCAGCAGCTGTTGCAGCCGCAGGAGTTTCCGTTTACGCCTGGAAAGGTATGAATGCCGAAGAATTTGACTGGTGCATTGAGCAAACGCTATTTTTTGGTGAAGACCGCAAACCATTGAACATGATATTGGACGATGGCGGCGACCTGACAAACATGGTGTTTGACAGATTCCCTGAACTGATCCCTAATATCAAGGGGTTATCGGAAGAAACAACTACCGGCGTACACCGTTTGTATGAGCGTATGAAAAACGGCACATTGCCAATGCCTGCCATTAACGTGAACGACTCGGTTACCAAATCGAAATTTGATAATAAATATGGCTGCCGCGAATCATTGGTTGATGCGATACGTCGCGCTACTGATGTAATGATGGCTGGTAAAGTGGCTGTTGTTTGCGGTTATGGCGATGTGGGTAAAGGTTCTGCCGATTCATTACGTAATGCCGGTGTGCGTGTAATTGTTACCGAAATTGACCCTATATGCGCCTTGCAGGCTGCAATGGAAGGCTTTGAAGTTAAAAAACTTTCGACCGCTATCGCTGAGGCTGATATCGTGGTTACCGCTACAGGCAACAAGAACATCGTTCGCGAAAAGCATTTCCGTGCATTGAAGGATAAAGCTATTGTTTGTAACATTGGCCACTTTGATAACGAAATTGACATGGCCTGGTTAAACGGAACTTATGGCAACACTAAAATTGAAATCAAACCACAGGTTGACAAATATACTATCGACGGTAAGGACCTGATTGTTTTAGCTGAGGGCCGTTTGGTAAACTTAGGCTGCGCAACCGGGCACCCAAGCTTTGTAATGAGCAACTCGTTCACCAACCAAACGCTTGCACAACTGGAGCTTTGGAACAATGGCGACAAATATGAAAACCAGGTATATACCCTGCCAAAACATTTAGACGAAAAAGTAGCCCGTTTACACCTGGCCAAAATTGGTGTTGAACTGGAAGTTTTAGACAAGGACCAGGCTGATTACATCGGCGTACCTGTTGAAGGTCCGTTTAAACCGGAGTACTACCGCTATTAAGTTGAGGTAAAAGGTTAAAGGCGAAACGTTTTTGCATGAGCATTTTAAAAAGGCATGGTTTTCGGATCGTGCCTTTTTTGTTTAGCCCCCATCCCACCGCGCGCCGTTGCGAGGAACGAAGCAATCGCTACGCACGCAAATCCATGGAGCATGGTTTTTATTTTTGCACAATAAATGGAATCGATTAGATACCAATTGCCACCAAGTCACACTCTATTTATGTCATCGATTTATTTACCTTGCACCAATATAGCCTTTACTTGATATTAAACTAGTAAGTTTCAAAGGGTCAATATGTTAAAGTATGAACAAAAATAGTTTTCAACTTAAATATCAGGTTACGGAGATCAGTAGGTTAAAATCACAACAATTGAGCAATCTGATATTTTCGCATTTAAAAACTGAAGGATACAAAATTGTTGAGAGAACTGACACTAGCATAGCATTTAATGATTTTGACGGACCCTTTTTTAGAATGCGCGGTATAGATGCTAAACTGGACGAAGGAATATTTGAGTTTAATGAAAATGATGGTGTTACCACATTGAACTTAACTTATATTGTACCGTATGGCGATTTACTATTTGGCGTTTTCGCTATACTAATTTATTCGTATTTTACTGGTTTCATTAATTTATATGGTGAAATAATTGTAGTTATACTTTTTCTAGTAAGAATTTCTAAACCGAAAAATATTAGCAGGGGATTAATGGCTGAAATTGTTAGTTTAGTCGACCCCATGCCAACTAATACGCCACATTAAGCGTCCGAAGAACGGAAAGCCCCTCTCCGCCGCGCTTGTTGCCAGGAACAACCTGTCCCGATCTTTTCGGGAAAGCAATCATTACACGCAAATCAACAGAGAATAATTTTTTCTATTTTGCATGATGTTTTTTAAAGAGGTGGTTGCGTTTACATAACTACCAACAAGTTACATACTGTTTTATATACCGGTTCAACATCAGATTTAACCGGCCGGGTGTGGCAGCATAAAAATAAATTTTACCCTAATAGCTTTACCGCTAAATACAATTGTGATAAATTGGTGTATTATTTTTTCTATTCACGTATTGAAGAAGCAATTGCCGCTGAAAAAGCAATAAAGGGAGGTAATAGGAAAAGTAAGATGCAGCTGATCAATTCAATGAATCCTGAATGGATTGATCTGTACGATGGGTTAATTGAGGAACAATGATAGCCTGCTGTGTAGTTGTTATTAATTGAAATAGAGGTTTATGATTGGCATGTGCAGCGATTGCTTCGTTCCTTGCAACGGCGGGGCGGAGAAATATCAATTCGATGAATCCTGAATGGATTGATTTATATGATAAGTTAAATTATGAGTAGTGATAGTCTGTGGGGAAGTTGTTACGAAACTGATACGGGTTCATTGATTAGCACATGTAGCGATTGCTTCGTTCCTCGCAACGGCGGGGCGGGAATATGTATATTTGTATATTTATTATAGCGTCCTGGCTGCTTTCTCAAACCCATCAAAATCATCCACATTCATTAAAATGGAGCTGAATTCTTTGCTGGTCCCGTATAGTTTATCAATCTTGATAGGGTGTTTGAAAGTGATTAGCACATTACCATTGCTTTTGGTTATGCCGCCTTTAAAATAATCATCAGTCGACTTATGGTCGTAAGTGATTTTTTGGATGGAACTTACGTTGCTTAAACTGGTATTCGCACTCCAGCGTAATCCCAGGCGCAGGATCAGTTGGTGGTCACTGATTAGCACTTTTCGTTTTAGAATTGCAGAAAGATCAGCAATGAATAATATCAAACCGTACGATGAAAGAAGGGTCACGATTAATGCGGAAGTAGGGCTCCATTTCCTTAATAAAAAATGAAATGCCACGATTTCAACCAGTACAGCTAATAAAAAAATGCACCAGAGGGCAATGTAACCGCTCTCTTTATGGGTGCTGAAAGTTGCGTTTACCTTGATGCTCGACTTCTCTTTTCTCCAGAATAGCAGGCCGTATCGTAAAACGGCTAGCTCTGATGCCAATACTTTTATCGGTAATGTGTCGCCGAGCACATCGGCCATGGCGGCCCGCAGGTTATAAATAGGATCGGCAAAATGTAATTGATGAGTTTTATAAGCGGCTCTTATTTTGTTAAACTTTGTTACTGCATAGATGATAAAAAGAATCTCGGCAACCAAGGTGAGTTTACGGATCTGTAGTATATATTCCCGTTGATGGGCCGGCAGCACTAAATAAGCGACCACACAACACAGGCTTAAAACCAGCAATATGCTTTTAAGCGGAACCTTCAACGGCCTGACAATTATTAGGTAATAAAACACAGGAAAGGTAACGGTAAAGTCGGCCAGCAAGCCGTTCGCAATTTTATTTTTAGCTGCGGCAGGCACCAAATGCAGCATAAATGTTCCGCCTAAAAAAATGGTTAGTGCGATGGCTGTGATGAATAAAATATTGCGGTTTGATTTTAATTGAATGGCTGTCATAGCTTAACTTATTTGATGGCCCGCCCAATAAACAACAGGGTTTTTGTATGTGGTACAATAATATGCAATTCCCGCATACCGTATTCGCGGTCAAACGGCTCTCTGACTTTAATATCTGTTAATTTATCTTTAATAGCTTCCCATAGCTGGTCTATGTTATCTATTTCCAGATAGAATTCCATTTCACCAATATTAGTTCCGGCATTTAAAATATGAATTGTCAGATCATTTTTATGTAGTATGGCGTAACCATCCTCATTCATATAAGAAGCGAAGCCTAAAATATCCATAAAAAATGAAGCAGTTTCCTTTATATTATAGGAAGGGATCATTGGGCTGATATGTAATGCTTTATACATATTAGGACTTTAAGAATATGATTTCACGACGCGAAATTAGACAAAAACTTTACAGCGTTTCGATATTATTCGTACCGCAATGCGTCAACCGGGTCAAGTCGCGACGCTTTTTTAGCCGGGTAAAATCCTGATAGTAACCCAATAAAAGTACACAAGGCTACAGCGAGCAGCACCCAGGCCCAGGGAACTATAAAAGCGCCTCCAATAAAAATCACCATTAGATTGCCGGCCGCCATCCCCAATATAATGCCCGTAGCGCCGCCTATTAAGCAAATTATTACAGCTTC
>Ga0207013_1192_pt1 | contig 14045 bp, 15 predicted proteins | sample Alteio_BWMinCont_55_FD_153501 | JGI IMG/M metagenome (GOLD analysis project Ga0207013, IMG submission 153501) | Enriched cells from forest soil in Barre Woods Harvard Forest LTER site, Petersham, Massachusetts, United States -... | ecosystem: Environmental > Terrestrial > Soil > Temperate forest >...
CAGAGAATGCTCTATACAAAGCATTATTACTTCAGCCTTCGGCATGCACCGATAACGAAACTGTTAATTCGACTGATTCTGATTGGAACCTGGGACGGGTGAAAAATGCTCATAGCTATTTCATCTATGATTCTGAACAGCAAAGTGTTCGAACCTCAGGCATTATTTGGCGGTACCCACAATACGTCAATTGCCTGTTCACAGTAACTACGCCGTAAAAGGAAGGAACATTTATGACACGAACGATTCTTACTTATTTACTAGCCTTCATTGCGCTTTCTTCCATCGAAGCCTACGCAAGTGCTGAAATTGAAGTGACTAGAGCAGAACTAGATGGATCTACGTGGTCCTATACCATTGAATTTGACCAATCGATGGAAGGTCGAACATTTTATGAGCATGCTGGCAAAGGCGGCTCAGGTTCTTATCTACTGAGTTTTAGCATTAAATTAGGAAGTGGAACAAAGCTTGTGAGAAGTCTAAGAAGTGAAGACGAGGAATATCTTTATGCTCAAGCTAGCAAAATGGACCAGTGGTTAACTGCTCTCAAAAATGGCCGATTGATACCAACAGGTACTGGGGCGGGATACTGTTTTCTTCCCTTCTTGACTATTAGGGTAAACGAAAGGCCAGTTCAAGCGATAGAGAAGTGGTTTGATAGTTATCAAATCGTCAAGTGCAATTGAACGTGGGAGAAGAAAGAAGAATTAGCCGATGAAGTATCTTCTGTTATTGACGGTGGCATTCCTGGTTTCTACCGCGTCTGCCGACGATGCGAAAGTAGCATGTGAGAGCTTACCCAAATGCTCAATAGGAGCCCAGCCTGTCTACTGTAAAAGCTCTGGAAAACCGGGGTATGACGGCGGTTGTACCGTTCAATGTAATATCGGTGAACAGCCTGTGTGCAGTCCGCCGAAATGTAGTTTTGATGGTTACTACGCAAGTAGTTGTGACTGTAAAAAATAATGATGGTTATGAAGCTCGAAAGTCGGGAACTCACAGCATTTGGGCCAGATGCGGTGTTTTTAAATTTTGCCAGGATGCTCACTGCAATCAAGATTTTTTTCAGACTTGAATCGCGCGACTTCCTTTCCGACTTCGCAGAAAAAAAGTTCTGTCTGAGACTTTTCGAAGTGCCAGATCTCATTGATTGCTTTAGATTTCTCGGAAGCTGCCCGCAGAGCCGCGTTCAGCAAACACTTGTTCTTAAGAAAAACACAGAATTGAAATGCTGGCATAGCCTAGCTCAGAAAAATATAATGAAACTGTGCGATATCGCGAGAGCAATTCGATTACACAATTTAAAAATTGTGCCTTTCTAGAAATTCTCTTACCTCATCCCGTCTCTCGGTTGGCCATGAAAGAGACCATTTTTGTCACAAGGGGGATGCCGAGCACTGTTGGAATATTTTCCAACACTTTGTTGAAAACAACTAGTGCTGCGAGTCGACCTGCTGTATAACTTCGTTCGTGACAGACATGGAATTGTATCGACATTACTTAAATGACGAACTGGCTAAAAGATGCGAGAAGAACTCAGCTTATTCGCTACGCGCATTTGCAAAGGCTCTTGAGATTGATGCGGGAACCCTCTCAAAACTGTTAAATGGAACCCAACCTCTGTCCTTTAAGATGGCCGAAAAGATTCTTCCAAAACTTGAGTTAACCCCAGCCCAGCAAACTCAGTTTTTTCAATCCCTTGCTCAAACGCAAGGGGTGCGAAAGCTTCAGAGAATTCAAGGTCCCTTGAAACTCAGTGAGCGGCAATATAAAGGCGATGACCTGAGTATTGAATATTACCGAGTCATTGCTGACTGGTATCACATTGCGTTGATGGAGATGACATATTTAAAAAACTTTAGGCCCGATCCTCGTTATCTGGCTCAAGAACTGGGGATTGGAATTACAGAGGCAAAGTTAGCCATCGAACGTTTGATTGGCCTTGGTCTTCTTGAAAAGAAAAATGGCAAGATAGTAAAAACAAATGAAAAGCTGTCCACTACGGATAGACATCTCACGACCCCCGCTTTAAGAAAAAATCAAAAACAATTCTTAGAAAAAGCCATTCATTCCCTTGAAAATGATCCCCTTGAAGAGAGAAGCCACACGAACATGACGATGGCCATTAATTCTTCAAAAATAGAAACCGCAAAGAAGATGATTCGCGAATTCCAAATGGCTCTTTGTAATTACTTAGAGTCCGGAAATCGAGATCGAGTTTTCAATTTAAGTATCGCTCTGTACCCCGTACAGAAAAAAAAGGAGTAGTTCAAATGAAGTTTATTTTTGAAATGTTGATTGTTCTGATGGTTACGGGACAATTTGCTCTTGCCCAAAGTAGTAATAAGCCAGTGTTCGGAACTGATGGCCACGGTGGTGGAGGTATAGAGCGTAACGGAAAGTATCTAACATTTAAAGATGCCGGGATCACCGTTACTGCGGATTCCCTAACTGAAGTCCCTCAGCTTGAACAATTTGATCAGATTATTCAAAAACTGCAAGTTGACACCTCGTGGAAGGCGAGACTTTATGATTCATACATCAACAATGGCGATCGGAAATATTTTCGAATTGAAGATGATGAAGATTACAAGCATGGCGCTGATCCCATTAAAAACGCTTACTCAAAAATTGCCGCTGTTGGTAAACAGTTTACGGTCGATGACATTAAGCTTTTTGCCATAACTCAAGGGCGTGAAACCTATTTGTTTCCTGCATATTTCGCCCTGGGAAGCACAGAGCAATTGGCTATTTTATGGATTGAGATGTTGTGGGCCGGAGATTTTGTTAGAAATTATAACGACGCCCTAGACTCTGAAATTCGCTTTCAAACCTACATTGAGTCTGGAAAGGCTCCTGGGTATGAGCGAAATTTCTATGAAAACCTAGCTCGAATTTTAAACGCTCCTTCGATATATATCCATGCTGCTGCTGAAGATGACCTCCAAGCTGGAAGACTTAAAAATTTTATTGATGAGAATGGTCTCTTCTATTTTGCAAAGATTTTTGGAGAACAATCATTACACAATGGGTCCTACTTACACTCTGAACGTGATTATGGAGTGTTCTTCATTCCTCATGGTGGAGGCAAGGCTGGGGAGGAATTCAATCTGCGTGGGTCCAAAACCAATTTTGCAGAATGGCTCTTTACAAGTATGACTCAGCATCCTGATGTCGAGTTTTTAAAGGCACTTTATAGCTTTAGAAACTCCATGGAAGGTCTTAAGACTACTGTTATTAGGGCTCAGCTAATTCCTGATGCTGATCTTAGCTCTTTAGGGGTTCGGATTGACTTGCTGGGACGAATAACAGACCCGAAAATTAAACCAGCTTACATCGACCGCATCAATAACAAAAAGTTCGACTATGATAGGTGTGTGTCCGTCTATCAAGGGCCCAAGCCCGGTCATAGAGGTGATATCTCCCATTACGCATCTTTCGATCAGAGTGATTATTCACGTTTCGACTTCGCGGAAACCTGGTCAGTATGTTTTTAATATTTTGAATAGAGCTTAGGAGTATTTATGAAGTTTGTTTTTTCGATATTGTTAATGACCTTGTTATTTGCAAATGTATCTTGGTCCCAAGTAGAGCTTCGGCGTCTAGATACAATCCCAAAGGGAACTAAAATAACTTGGAGATCCCCACTTCTAATTCGCCCCAATACGGATAAAGTCCCACTCCTTGGGCTTATTGATGTCAAAGGAGTCGGATCAAATATCTATCCTGTATATAAAACTTTTCTAGATGAGTTTAGGCCACCGGAAGTGATAGTTGGTATTATCGCTGATGAAATTAATGACACATATAGCGCCTCCGGTGAACACCACAAAGAGACGGGATGTTGGTTTTACAATCACCAAGTGGATCCTTCTAATAACCAAACTATCTCAACATTAATCGTTGATCACGCGGATTATACTTTAGATAAGTACGTCTTAGACACACAGTTTATTGTCGGGAAAACGACTTATACGATTTATTTTACCTCTCGTGATAAAATCTCTTGTAGTAGACTGAAGGCATCCGGTTCCATGAGTGACCAGTATTTGTTATCACCGATGTATTTTGATGATTTTGTTGCAGCCACGAGCTCGATTTTTTCGTCGATTATCGAGCCATAATTGATAACCTTTTGGGGCGCCGTCGAGAGCAAAAATATTCTGGCGACGCCTTGAATGGGTCGTGATTTAGATTTTGTTGGATAAGAGAGGGGATGGTTCGCGAGCAGTTTTTTGCTACCCAGCAAAGTCAACAAATCCTTGCTTACCTGATTTACTACCGCCGGTTATGGCTCGCGTTTCGTGGCGAAAAAACTGTCTCTCGAAAAAATCTCCGAAGAAAAATTCCGTAAAAACCAATATAAATGCCAATAGTTTAAGTTCGCTGGGAATTTGCATTCTGTTCTAAAACCACTACTGAACTTGGTACGTGGTGCTCGCCAGAGCTCCGTAACCGCGGCCAAATTATTTTTTTTCATTGGTCATGAAAGCGACGGCCGCAGTAGCAAGGAATTTGTTATCTAAGATTTGGCTTTTTCTCTCATCGCCCGCAGAGCTATGCCGACCAGTGCCGTCATTGTATGCACCCGAAGGGGTCTTTTTCAACAGGCTTAAATAACGTCTTCGGCAAATGGCGGAGCCAAGGACTCAAGAGATTTTCCCGCCGCTTCAATCCCAATCACCCATTCGACGGCCGCAGCAGCAAGCATAAGGACGCCGGCAAAAATGTATCCACAAAGTATGGCCAATCTGGATCCTGTCCCGATAAGAACTCCAAAGAGCCAAGGCGCTACAATTCCCCCGACCCCTGTTCCAAGGGAAAAGAAAAGAGCAATAGCTATTCCACGAGTTTCAAGGGGAAATATCTCACTCACAGTTAAATAAGCGGAACTTGCAGCAGCCGAAGCAAAAAAGAAAACCACGCTCCATGATATAGTTTGCGAAATAGCGGTTAGGCCTCCCTGCTCGAACAAGAAACCCGTTAAAGCGAGTAAAACTCCCGAGATTCCGTAGGTAAAACAAATCATTTTTCTTCTTCCTATGGTGTCAAAAAAGTGTCCCAAAACCAAAGGGCCCATAAAATTCCCCACAGCAAAGGGAAGTAAGTATATTCCAGTGCTCTTAGCTGGTATTTTATAGAATTGAGTAAGAACCAGAGCGTAGGTGAAAAAGATGGCATTATACAAAAAAGCTTGGGCCGTCATCAAACTTAGTCCAAGAATTGATCTTTTGCGGTACTTACCCATCATAATTTTTAAAGTCCGTTTGAAACTGGAAGTCAAATGAGGGCAAACTTTAATTTTCTGAGATTCATCGAGAGGTATAACGTTGGACGAAGAATGAGTTAGGACTTGATCTTCAATATCTTTAACTATTTTTTCTGCTTCCTCGGTGCGCCCTTTTAAGATCAGCCACCGTGGACTTTCAGGAAGGAATCTTCTTAAGAAAATAACAACTAAACCGAGGACCGCGCCAACGGCAAAACCAATCCGCCACCCTCGATTTACGGGAAATATTTGAGGATTTAAAATCCATATAGTTGATAAGGATCCCAGAGCTGCGCCAATCCAGTAACTTCCATTGATAATGAGATCCACTCGCCCTCGAACTCGCGCTGGAATAAGCTCATCTATGGCTGAGTTAATGGCCGCGTATTCACCGCCTATCCCAGCGCCGGTAATAAATCTAAAAATAAAGAAGCTCCACATATTCCATGAAAGAGCAGAGAGTAAAACTCCGAGAACATAGGTCGAAAGCGTGAAAAAGAATAACTTTCGACGCCCCCAAAGGTCGGTCAAGTAACCAAAAATAAGTGAACCCAGGACAGCTCCCGCTACGTACCCTGATCCGAGAAGCCCTATTTGATTAGGCGAGAAATTTAGAGTTTGTTTATCCTGAAGGACTCCACTAATAGCGCCGGTTAAAGTCACTTCTAAGCCGTCGAGGATCCAAGTGATGCCTAAGGTGAACACGACCAGCCAGTGAAAACTCGACCACGGAAGGCGATCGAGCCTTGCAGGCACGAAAGTAAAAAATTGATAACAAGATTTTTTGGACCTTGACCTCATTCTTCCACGCCATTTCATTTTACTATTGCGCTGCAAAGGCACGGCCACTCGAAAACCCGGGTCATATTGCCACCTGTCGTAGGTTCTAAAAGAAATAAACGGTGGCTGAAGAAAATCGAATACTGGCTGCCATATTGCAATTTCGGTTTTTGAAAATCTAAATCAAAGGAGCACGAATGAATATTTTAGCGTTTCTACTTGTAGGTTTGATAGCCGGATTCTTAGCCGGGAAAATTGTAGAAGGCCATGGGTTTGGGGCTTTAGGCGATATCGTGGTTGGAGTTATCGGAGCGCTTATTGGAGGTCTTCTTTCAAGTCAGTTTATTGGAGAGGCCTATGGCTTTTGGGGGTCGGTACTCATGGCCACCGTAGGAGCTATTATCCTTCTCTTTGTTGCGGGCTTATTTAATCGAGGAACCGGAGCTCATGTCTGAAGATCCCAGAGCTGACGATTAAATTCAGTAACGACGGGATCTGATTTTATGGATGACGGTGACCACTTGGTGATAAATAGCCCCTTTGCTGATTTAGCTCTGCTCAAAGCAACATAGGCTTGACCGGGTTCCCAGAGATGACTGAGATCAATGGTAACTCGGTCGAGAGTCATCCCCTGAGCTTTATGAATAGTGGCCGCATACGCTAGGTTAACGGGAAAGTTCAAAGCACTTGCAACAACTTTCCCTTCAGAATCCAGGGTGGAAAAAGCAACTTTTTCAATCTCTGCCTCCTCTCCTTCCATCAGAGAAATCCTCAAAGTGTCGTTATTTATACCCTTAATATGACCTAAACTTCCGTTATGCCAGCGCCCCCGGGGATCATTTTGTCGAATCATAACAAGAGCCCCGATTTTTAAAGTAAGAATCTCGGGAACCGGAGAGTTTTTCATCATCCCTTCGAGAAATCGATCATCTCCCGAGAAAAGCGTTTCGAACTGAAATTCCTTTCCTTCGATCTTGCTGAGCTGACTTAAATTATATCTCTCGGTAATATCGCGGCGGGGAAATAAAACGGTTCCGTCGAAATCATCTTCTTCAAAAAATCCATGTCGACTATTTAAAAATTCGGTGACTTCTTCAGTCACCTCTCCATTACGAACGGAATTTAATATTTCTACAAATTCCAAGTCTTTGGTTCTGACGGTGGTTCTCAAAAGAGCTGGAGTAAATTGTGATTTTGCCCATGTGCTGTCTTGGAACGCCCAGTCCTTTTCTTTACCATAGGGATTCACCGGAGGAAGCTGGGCGAAGTCCCCAACGGCGATCACCTTAAGACCGCCCCACGGGGAATTATTATTTCGAGCGAGCCTCGATATTGTTTCTGCAGCCCTCAGCGTTGTTCCCGAAAGCATCGAAATTTCATCGATAATAACGCCCTGGGCCTTTGAAAGTCTTTTTACCAATTTCTTACTGGCCAGAGCCCGTTCAACCGTGACCTCGAAGCCTCCCTGCATAATTCCTAAGCCAAAAAAACTATGAAAGGTACGACCGCCGACCAAAATTGCAGCGGCTCCAGTGCTGGCCAGGATCGGGAAAGCTTTTGGCTTCTTATCGATAAGAAAATGTCTTATAAGATAGCTTTTCCCACTCCCCGCAACTCCAGTAAGGAAGACATTGCCCGGAGCATTTAAAATACTAATAGCCTTTTTTTGACAACTATTCAGCAAGGTGGCACCCTATTTCGAGAGATTCATGAGTCTGTAGGTATAAAGGAAACTTTCGAAAATGTCTTTGGACTTTAAAAATAATTTTCTCATCTTTTGTGACGGGGCTTGTTCCGGGAATCCCGGCCGGGGAGGCTGGGGGGCTATAATAGTAAGCCCGGAGGGCCATGTCACCGAACTTGGAGGCTCCCAAGCCCTGACCACAAATAACAAGATGGAGTTAACCGCAGTCATTGAAGCTTTGCTGGCTCTCAAGGGAGCGCGGGAGAAAGTTATTCTATGCACGGACTCCGTGTATGTAATTCGGGGGATAACCCAGTGGATTTTCGGTTGGAGAAAGAAAGGGTGGAAAACCGCCGAAGGCAACGATGTCTCAAATCAGGATCTTTGGGAAAGGCTTTCAAAAATAGTCTACACCAGAGGTCACGGGGCTGGAATTGATTGGAAATTTGTAAGAGGCCATTCGGGGGTTCCCGGCAACGAACGTTGTGACGAAATAGCTGTAGCTTTTTCTAAGGGCAAATTTGTAGATCTCTACTCAGGCCCTCTCTTAAAATACGGCGTAGCCATTCATGACATTCCGGAAGACACCTCTCTCCCCGAACTTAAGGAACGAACAGAGGCCAAACCAAAGGCTTATTCTTATTTAAGCTTACTTGGGGGTGTTCCAATGCGGCACTCAAGTTGGCTTGAATGCGAGCGAAGAGTGAAAGGGCAATCAGGAGCTAAGTTTAAAAAAGCGGCTAGCTCACAGGAGGAATTAGAGATTTTATCTTCTTGGGGGGTCAGCGCGGAGAAACTTAAAAAATAGACAAACTAATCGTCTGGGACTGTTTCAGCAGGATTTCGTCCTTCGGGTTTGAGATATTCTCGCTTTGGAACAACAATTCGATCAAATATATTTTTCTTTGAAGGTTGCTTCACAAGCTGGCTTGCCTTAATTTTTGACTCAGGGTCCAGCTGAGCTTCAATGGAATCCATGTCTAAATAATCTCTCTGACCTTCGCTAAAACCTGGGTGCTGGAGGCGCACGTCTTTTTGCAAAGATCCAGCCCAGGCGGGCTTTAAAAAATCAAAGCTGCAGAAAATGAGTAGAAATATAAGAAAAAAAATTATCCGAACCATCTCATCTATGTCTTCGGAATTTCTTGACCAACTGTTAAGTTTCCTAAAACCTCGACTTAGGTATTATAAATAGATAAAATATCTTCTAGATGGAATCCTCGTCAGCGTGGTCAGTTAAAGAATTTAGGATCTATACCTATGCCAGCATCTTGCTGCCCTTTGTGGCGCAAATTCAAAGCCTTATTATTGGGTGGCAAGTTTACGAAATCAAACATGACCCTCTTTATTTGGGTCTTATAGGTTTAACAGAAGCTGCTCCCGCCCTTTCTATCGCCTTTATTACGGGATACATCGTCGACCGTACCTCGCCATTGAAGGTTTTTAAGAATGTTATTCGCTTGGCCTTGTTTTCGGCCTTTATGCTTTTTATCATCTCTAACCCTTGGCATATTTTTCGTCCTGATCAACGCCTTCCCTTTATCTATGGAGCTGCTTTTTTGGCCGGCGTGGGTCGGGCCTTTCGCATGCCTGCAAGTACCGCCCTAATTCCCCAACTGGTGCCCAGACGAGCTCTAAATGTTTCTTCAGCCTGGAGCGCGTCTGCCTTTAATATAGCGTCGGCTCTTGGGCCGGCTCTGGGCGGGTTTCTTTTTGCTTGGAAAGGAGCCGTTCTCCCTTACGCCTTGGATTGCGTTCTTCTGATTTGTGCATTAATTCTTATGAGCTTCTTACATCATAAAAACCTTGAAAGTCCCAAATCTGCAGAGCCTAAATCAACGGCCATTTCATTTTTTCATAATTTGACTTTAGGTTTACGCTACGTTTTTAGGCACCCCCTTCTTTTGTCTGCCTTGGCCCTTGATATGTTCGCCGTACTCTTTGGCGGAGCCGTAGCGATGCTTCCAGTTTTTGCTGCGGAGATACTCTTTGTGGGGCCCCAAGGACTTGGATTACTTAGGTCAGCCCCGGCGGCGGGTTCTCTTATTATGAGCATTCTACTCATAAAATACCCAGTGAATCATCGCGGGGGTAAGATCTTATTGGCGTCGGTCGCGGGTTTTGGTTTGTGCATGATTGGTTTTGGCCTCTCCCATTTCTTTTGGTTGTCTATTGGCCTTTTATTCTTGGGAGGAGGCTTTGATAGCGTGAGCGTAGTTATCCGGTCCGCCATAGTTCAACTCTCATCGCCCCCGGCGATTCGTGGACGGATTGGAGCTGTCAACTCGGTATTTATTGGAATTTCAAACCAGCTTGGGGAGTTTGAATCAGGAGTTGCTGCAAGGATCTTTGGCCTTGTACCCTCTGTGGTTCTAGGCGGCTTTGTTACCCTTCTTGTGGTGGGTCTCACCACAGTAAAAACACCCACTCTCCGAAAAATGAACTTATCTGATCTTAATTAAGTCAACGCCCGCCGGGACCTGGCGGAGAGGAGCCACGCACCTACAAAGCAACGTAGATAAAATCTAGTTCCTGAGAGAAAGAAATTTTTGCTTTTGGGTCAACCATCTCTAGCATCAGTTTTTCAGTGGGAAACCAACGGTGCTCGGGATTTTCAACCAGAGTCTTGTCGTAATTGGGCTTGCCAGCATTCGGTACGGTGATTATGAGTTTCTTCCCTACCCTCAGACATTCTTTCACAATTTTTTTGGCATGGGGTAGTTCCACGTGTTCTAGTATATCTGGAATCATAACCGTGTCGAACTCACCGTCCTTAAAATCCATTTTGGCGGCATCCCCTGAAACAAAGGTGCACTGGGGATATTTTTTTCTGGCATATTCAAGTCTTAGGTCGTCTAAATCGAGGCCCGTTCCTCCGCCGACGTATTCGAGCACAAATCCTGTAGAGCATCCAATCTCTAAGATTTTTCCCGATGCATTTTCTCTGAGCCAATTGATTCTTTCCCTCTGTCTTTTTTCTTTATAAATCGAACTGGGGTGTCCACATTCACTCAAAAAATAGGCCGCCTTTATGCTATCAAGGTAGTCTTGAGAATTGATCACGGAGATGTCGGCTATTTTCGAAAGAGAGCTCTGCCCTTGGGCATCTTCTACCACTATCGACGGTCCACCCGGCTTCTTGACCACTGTTCTAATCATTGGGTAAAGAAGCGAACTGGGGAGAGGCTTAAGTTTCTTTTCAGTGGTGTTGTCCACCACCCAGTAAAGAATCATACATTTCTTCACTTTTCGAAAAAATTTGAACAGCTCTATGGGTTTGGATCCAAGGCTTGGAAGATCATGAAAGTAGACATTATCCTCTTCCATGAGTTTAGGACGATTGACCCAATTTTCTTTTGAACCAATTACATTTATTTCCATTGGTACCACTTAGCATGGTTTAAGAATTATTACAAATGCGGGGAGCCTTAAAGTGCCGAGTTCCGCTTTCAAAGCAGCTCTCATCTTGATTGCATCCGGGAATTCTTAGTGGCTCATCGATATTCTTTAACTTTGTAAGGTCTGATGGCGTGTCTATGACTTCCCAGTTTGAGGAGGGATCAATTTTTAACCAAAGACCTGAAATATCAAGACTGTAGTAGAGATCGTCATCCTTGACGTACCAATCGTTTGCCGAGACCGGCGCCAGCCAAGAGCGAAAGGGTATCCCCTTTTTATTAAGCTCATCCACCGAAGCCAATTCTAAACCAGATTCATGGAGGGGAAGTTTTTTTAAAGAACCATTCTTATCTAGAACTTCAATGAATCTTCCATTTATCACCTGTGAAACAAAAACTTCGCGAACACTTCCATTACACGTTGATCTGCAATTATTATAGACCACATTTTCTCTGTTTAACTTTCCAGATCCGATAGAAATCGGCAGTGGCAGCCCGCTTTTTAGCCGAAATTGATCCACAAGCTTTGAGAACTCGGCATTGCGGTGTTGATCAAAATCGCTATTCACGATCCTTCCAAGGGTCGCCTTCATACCTGTGAATTCAGATTGAATTGTGCAACCCTTAATTTCCAGCGGACCATTTCTTTGTCGTTCATCTTCTGTATTTTTCTTCGGATCTTTATCGACAATGGGTTCGGGAGAAGGCGAATCAATGACAATCTTCGCCACAGGAGCATTTTCTTTTTCATCTATTTTTTTTTTAGAAAAATAAACCGATACGGCTAGTAAGAGGGCTATAAAACCTAAAACCCAAACTAATCGGTCGAGTCTCATTACAGATCGTTTTCGCTAAATGCCGCCCTGGCCGCTGCGGTAAGGGAAGCCACCCCTACCTTTTCATCCTTGGGTTTAGACTTGTGTTTGACCACAATTTCGGGGGCATCGGATGGTTCGGTAGCCACAGACGTCTCAATGGACTCAAGAAAAGGCTCAGTGACAGTAGTCGCTTCAGGGGCTTCAACGGTCATAGCGGAACTCAGCTTCTCCTCCAGCTTCATTTCAAATTTAAGAAGCCACTTTTGATCATTTTCGTTTAAGATCTCTCCCACGATTTGTCTTTCTCTTAGGTCTTGCGCCCTTTCATTATCCCGTCGTTCCCGCTCTCTTACTTTTTCTTGTTCAAAGAACTCACTGCTCGTGGATATCTCTGAAATGGCGTCGGTAATAGAAAGAAGTTCCGATTCTGCTTCTGAGTAACTCTTACCGGGGGCGATAGCGATTTTATCCGCTAAACTGCCCAAGGTTTCTTTACCCAAATCACTATCATCCCCAATTCCTTCAGGGATCAGTTTATCAATTTCGCTTAATGTAGGAAGTTCTCGAATATTTCTTAATCCGAAGAGTTCTAAAAACTGTTTAGTCGTTGCGTACAACATGGGCTTCCCGGGTAGCTCCGATTTTCCAGCGAACTTGACGAGACTTTTTTCCATTAAGGCCCGAACCAAGTGCCCCGATTCAACTCCCCGGATGTCATCAATCTCCGATTTTATAAGAGGTTGCTTGTAAGCAATAATACTCAAAACCTCTAGGGCCGGCCCGGACAATTTAAACGGTCTCGCCTTGACTATCCTTTTAAGCCATCCGGCGTTTTCGATTTTCGTACGCAACTGAAAACCATGACTCACTTCTTCGAGGGTCACTCCCCGCTCTCCTCCGGTATAATCAGTTTGCATTCGTCCAATAATATCGTGGAGCCTGTCGCTGGAAATATCAACACCGTGAAAAACACCTTTGATCTGTGCAAATGTAAGAGGATGGGCAGAGGCAAAGAGAATACTTTCGATTATAGATTTTACCTGAGCGTCTTCAAGTTCTGTGGGGAGGGCCACTTCTCCGGGAACGAACGCCTCTACAGATGCAGTTACATCCGCTACTTTCTCTTGGATACCCCCGAACTCTTGCTCCATCGCCGCCGCAATATCAAGCTCTTCATTTTCGTTCATTAAATCAGCTCCCCAGCCTCTACGGCTTTGACCTCTGTGTCGTCAACCAAACTTCCTTCATCAATGGCCTGAATGGCCTCTTCAGCTAAAGTATTTTCAGAAAGTTGTGCCTGGGCCTCATTCATAATAGTCTCAGCCGTAACTGCCGCATTGGCAGAATCAAACTCTTGAACCTTAGAGACGATGTCTGAGGTGACCAGGCGCAATGTCTCAAGATAAAGGGGCGCAAAGTTCTCCGTTTGATAAATTCGAATAAACTTCATTCGCGATAATTCCAAAACACTTAAAAACGTAATTATAAGATCCCGCTTTGTAAAAGTTTCTCCCAGAAGCGAACGAAGCTCGATTTGCTCTCCCACAATAAATCGATGCCTTATGCTGAGGAGCCTAGCCGAGATGCTCTCACCCTTTCCATGGACTTGGTGGGTGGTCTTGACGGCTTCTTTCATAAGCTGCCTAAAAGCGGCAATCAGAGAGAAGAGCCCCCTATCATCTAGAATGATTTCGTCTTCAACTTTGGGAAGGGACTCCTTAGCTCCTCGGAGCCAAACGTCTCGTCCTAAGAGGGGACGTTTGTAAATCTCACGACCCGCCTCTTGATATTTCTGGTATTCAAGAAGCTTCTGAACAAGCTCTTCCCTTGGATCTTCGGCGACTTCCTCGCCATTTTCATTATAGTGCGGAACAAGCATTCTGCTTTTTATATAAATCAGCGTTGAAGCCATAGCGACAAACTCGCCTGCGACTTCAAGGTTAAGCTCCTTCATAATCTGAATATATTCTAGGTACTGCTGGGTGATGCTGTGGATGGGAATATCGTAGATATCCATTTCTTCTTTTCTAATAAGATAAAGAAGAAGTGATAAAGGGCCCTCAAAAGTATTAAGCTGGACATTAACACCCTGCGCG
>Ga0207013_1194_pt1 | contig 13849 bp, 10 predicted proteins | sample Alteio_BWMinCont_55_FD_153501 | JGI IMG/M metagenome (GOLD analysis project Ga0207013, IMG submission 153501) | Enriched cells from forest soil in Barre Woods Harvard Forest LTER site, Petersham, Massachusetts, United States -... | ecosystem: Environmental > Terrestrial > Soil > Temperate forest >...
TTATAATTCCCGAGGGTATCGTAACCAATGGCAGTTTTTATTCCATACTCGTTGTAAATGGAAATAAGGCTATCATCCACATCTTTAAACCCAAAAACCTTTATTTCCTTGCTTGCTTCTATAAATTGCCGGTGTGCTGCATTTGTTGCTGCAGTGTCCGTTCCATCGGCCTGTTGCCGGCCGCCCCTGCCGCCGCCACGTCGCCCGCGGCCTTGACCCGTTATCACCGGATAGGTTAAAATAAAGGCATCTTTGTCCCGTTTCTTTCCCTCTGTATTTATGGTAAGTGTAATACCGCCCGCAGCAATTTTGGTATTGTTTTGGGCATCGGTTGATGTTACGGCTAAATAAAGATATTTTTCATTGTTCGATAGCGTATAAAATAACCTGGTGCTTTTATTATACGCCTGGAAATTGTCTTCCCATTCGTTAAGCTTGCCGTCTATTTTTACGTTTGCAGGCGCCCAAACGCTGGTGGCCTGCACATTTTTCAGGTGCGACTGTGCAAATATTTTTAAACCGGGAAGTAACAGCAGTACATTGAAGAGGATAAGTTTTTTCATTGGATTGGCTATTAAGGTTTAACGCATACAAAACTTTATTTTTTTAGCTGACTACATATATACGCCGAAGTTTAATCGGTATTTTGAATGTATTATAATTGTTGCAGATTTTTGAGTCCGAAAGCCCGAAAAGTCCGGGGAAAGACAAGGTTATTTACTTCCGCCCGGCTATCTTCTTAAACTTCCGGACTTTCCTGACTTTCGGACTTCCATAAATTTGATTATTAAGAACACATCCGTTATATTGCAGCAAACAATAGTTTGTGAAAAATATTTTATTTTTATTTATTCTTCCCCTGTACCTTACCCAATGTTCTGCACAAGATACCGTTTTGCGAAAAAACAGGCTTTCGGACTCGGTACTTGAACGGTATTATGTTTTTAAATCGGACCCCACAATAAAACAAGGCCCTTACAAAGCACTTTTTAGGCGCAGAACGGTGGTGGCATCGGGCAATTATACCAAAAATTTAAAAACCGGCACCTGGCAATTTTTTGACAGTGCAGGCAAATTGGTTGAGAAGTATGATTATGACAAAAGCGAGTTTACCTACGAGGCGCCGGCGTATGCCGGTGAGGACTTCAGTTATCTTTTTGATGATAGCTTAAAAAGTGGTGACAGACTTACGCGGCCAATAAAAATAGGCGGTATTTATTACGGCTATATCCCCTATGTAAACCTGTTTCAGTTACCATTCAACATGTTCGACGTTGACCCTTATGATTTTGATGCCTATGTGGAATTATTGATAAGCCCGATGGGCCGCCTTGCCGACTATAATGTGCATATTACCTCAGTTACTTATGAGTATGACCACCTGTTTAAGATGGACGTCAACCTTTTTAGCCCGGAGGACCGGACTTTTATACCCGCCACCTTCAATGGTAAACCCGTACTAACAAGGATCATCATAAAATGCTTTGTCACGTCAGACGGTGGGCTTGATTTTTACTAAGAAAATGACCGCTACTTCAGGATTTAAAAAAAATCAGGATTCCTAAGGGCCGAAGTATTTCTTAAATCCTGAAAATCGTGTTCAAACAATCTTACCAAAACCTTACATAAAGCATAGAAATTATAAGCAATGTGATAACGATCATTGCCAGCACGCCGGGCGATACTTTAAACATCGACTTATCAAGTACAAATGCTTTTGGATTTATTTTTGGTCCTCCAAGGCTTATCGCAATCATGACCAGCATGGTAAACGCAAATGCAAGCCCCATACAAATATGGAAAGGTATTTCCCAAACAAGCTTGCCGTTATCAAGGGTTTGATATGCAGTGTATAAAAATGTTTCGTGCCCAAACCAGGCCGGGGCAAATTCATTGAAAACCACTGAGAGCGCAAAGCCGGTAATAACACCCGCAACGGCGGCCGCGCCTGTAGTGCGCCGCCAAAACATTCCCAATATAAACATAGCAAATACCCCAGGACTTATAAAACCAGTATATTTTTGAATATAGGTAAAACCGCCCTGGCCGCCAATACCAAGCGTATCATTCCAGGTGAAAGCTATTGCTATTACTAAGGCTACTATAATTGTTATCCTGCCTATCCAAACCATTCCCTTTTCGTCCGCGTCTTTTTTAATATATTTTTTATAAACGTCAAGGGTAAATATGGTAGATATGCTATTTGCTTTGCCTGCCAGCGAAGCAACAATGGCCGCAGTAAGCGCCGCAAGCGATAAACCTATCAAACCGTTTGGTAAGTAGCCAAGTATAGCTGAATAAGCGTTATCTGACATCACTTCGCCGTGTTTGCCGCCAATTGCCATTTCGGCATGCAACATGCCTTTTTGATGCAATACATAAGCAGCAATACCGGGCAACATAACAATTAAAGGCATCAGCAACTTCAGAAAACCTGCAAACAAGATGCCCTTGCGGGCGGTTTGCAAGTTGGCGCCCAAGGCCCGTTGGGTGATGTACTGGTTACAACCCCAATAATTAAGGTTTATTATCCAGATGCCTGCCACGTAAGAAAGCAAACCGGGGATAGTAAGGTAATTATCAACCTGGTGCTGCGGGGTACCTTGCACAGGTTTAGCAAATATCATGTGGAAGTGGTCGGGCGCGTTTTTTATAAGTTGATTAAACCCTTCTAATGCATTTTCGCCAAAACCAAATGCCTTGCTAACCACTGTTAAGGCAATGTAGGTGGTTGCCAAGCCCCCGATTATCAATACACTTACCTGTATAACATCGGTAAAACCGATAACCTTCATACCACCCAAAGTGATAATTACTGCGAATACAGATAGGGCTATCATGATGATCTCGAACGATATTGGGCTGCCTCCTACAAGATTATTGATGGCCAGTGAACCGAGAAATAATATAGAAGTAAGGTTTACAAAAACATACAAAAACAGCCAAAAAATGGCCATAATAAGTGCAACAGTCTCGTTATACCGCGTTTTAAGGAACTGCGGCATAGTGAAGATTTTATTTTTAAGATAAACCGGGATAAACCATACAGCAACAATAATCAAAGCAATAGCGGCTATCCATTCGTAAGCCGCTACGGCTATTCCAATGCTGTATCCCTGGCCGCTCATACCGATAAATTGTTCGGCTGAAATATTGGAAGCGATAAGGGATGCACCTATCGCCCACCATGTAAGCGAACCTTCAGCCAAAAAGAAATCGTGGGTATCAGTAACCGCTTTCTTTTTTTTGCGGTAGATATAGATACCATAACCCGAAACTATAAAAAAGTAGACTATGAAAATGACGTAATCTATTACTGTAAACTTGCCCATATCGCTGTTTAATTGATTATATAATTTGGTTTTGCTTAGGCCGTTGAGTATAGGCCAGGTGCTTAAGGGAACGAAATTAAATTATTTTTCGAGATTGTACCTGATGAGATGAAATAGTTACAAAAAAAGGTGAAAGGTGAAAGGTGAAAGGTGAAAGGTGAAAGGTGAAAGGTGAAAGGTGAAAGGTGAAAGGTGAAAGGTGAAAGAAATCGAAGGTTAAAACCTTCGATTTCTTTGGTGGGCTTGATTTCCCAAGCGGTAAAACGATTATTGGGGCCATAAAATATGGACCGTTAGCGTTGAACTAAAATTTAGTGTGCATGATGACCGTCAGCGCCATGTGCATGGCCATGCGACAACTCTTCGGGAGTTGCGGGGCGTACATTTAAAATATTGCCCTTAAAATGAAGCTCCTGCCCTGCCATAGGGTGGTTAAGGTCAACTATTACCGAATCTTCGGCAACTGATACTACCTGGCCCTGGAAACGGTTGCCGTTATTGTCCTGCAAAGGCAGGATGCTGCCAATTTCAGGCACTTCAGTGCCCTGAAACATTTCTAACGGCAAGTTGGCTACAGCTTCTTCGTCATACTCACCGTATGCATCTTCGGCTGATAAACGGAAATCATAAGCATCGCCTGTTGAAAGGGCGCTTAAATTTTCCTCGAATTTTGGTAACATCTGGCCGGCCCCATATAAAAAGGTGAGCGGCTGTTCTTCGGTTGCGCTTTCCTGTAAAGCTTCAGAGCCGTCTTCCTGGTCAACATACAGATCGTAAGTTAATGACACTACGTGTTGGGGGTTAATCTTCATTATTATTTATTTTATTTTTGTGATTGCACCGATTTATCTTTTATGATTTCACCGATTCTTTTTGTTTGATTACACCGATTTTATTTTGTGATTACACCAATATTCAGATGTCTTCTATTTGTTTTAACGCCGCCTCTACAGTTAGCACAGGTAATCCACACGTTTTATCTTTACAAATAAATATTTGTGTATCAGCACCAAACTTCTCCTGCAGCAAAGGTAAACTTCCTTTTTTACCACCCAAGATAATTTTGTTTGGGATGTAATTTTTTTCCATCTCAGCCCTTGTAATATCAAAATTGTTACCTGTTATGGCAATTTCATACGTTCCAAAAACCTGTTCAAGCAGCAACATCACCCAGTTTGAGTACGCTGAAGGGTATCTTGTTATTTGCGGAAAAATATTTCTTAACAATTGATCAGCAATAGCATCATAACGATCGTCATCAAATAACAAGCCAAGTTTTTTAAGGTTTCGCGCCATTACAGAATTTGACGCAGGCGTTACCCCATCCATAATTTCTGATTTCCGGGCAATCAACTGTTCATCATCATCGGCAGTGTAAAAAAAGATGCCATTTTCGTTATCATAGTAATGCTTGATGGCCTGATCGGTTAGTTTTTTGGCTTGAGTAAGCCATTGTTCATCAAAAGTAACTTCGTATAGCGCGATGAATGCATCTGCTATGTTGGCATAATCATCTAAAAAGGCAGTTGTCGCCTGACCCTGTCTTGCCTCACCTAAATCCTCTCCAAAGGAGAGGACTTTAACAGCCTCCCTCTCCTTTGGAGAGGGCCGAGGTGAGGCGTAAACCCGCGATAACCTTCCGCTACTATTTATGAGATTATCCAAAATAAACCCGGCATTTTTTAATGCAATTTCCAAATATTCAGTTTTATTAAAAGCCATGTAAGCATCACAAAGGCCTTTAAGCATCAATCCATTCCAGGAGGCTAATATTTTATTGTCCAATCCGGGGCGAACACGGTGGCTGCGCGCCTCAAATACTTTTTGGCGGGATGCAGCTACTTTTTCAAGAAGCATATCAACAGGCAAGCCTAATTTTTCGGCAAGATCAGCATCGTTTTCTTTACGGAACAAAACGTTTGACTCTTCTTCTTCCCAGTTGCCATCATTAGTAATATGGTAATAGATGCAAAACAGTTCGGCTTCATTGCCTAATATTTCCGCAATTTCATCCTTAGTAAAAATGTAAAACTTGCCTTCCTTACCCTCGCTATCGGCATCAAGGGCCGAGTAAAAACCATATTTTGGCGATGTCAGTTCCCGCAACGAAAAACTGATGATCTCATCCACAACTTTTTCATAAAGCGGATCGGGACGCCAGGTATGGGCCTCGGCATACAGGCTAACCAACTGCGCATTGTCGTACAGCATTTTTTCAAAGTGCGGCACGTGCCAAATACCATCAACCGCATAGCGCGCAAAGCCGCCGCCAATATGGTCGTAAATGCCTCCGAAGGCCATTTTGTGCAGGGTTAATTTTACTGCACCCGCCACATTTTCATCATTGGCCAAATGGGCGTAACGCATTAAACATTGCCAGTTATTCGGCATGGGGAACTTGGGGGCATTGCCCAGGCCGCCCTCAGTTTTATCAAAATACTTTTTCCAGTTATTTATGATGGCATCAAGGTCATCTTTAGTATAATCGGGCTGCTCTTTTACAAACTCAACCGATTCATATTGCTGGATGCCTTCGGTTAGCCTCACGGCATATTCTTCAGCTTCTTCCGGCTTTTGTTTATAAAAATCGGCCAGGTTAAACAGCAAACTCGTCCATTCGTTTTTACGGAAATAAGTACCACCATAAATTGGCCGCTGATCGGGCAGGCAAATGCAGTTTAACGGCCAACCACCACGGCCACTCATGAGTTGCACAGCGCTCATATAAATTTGGTCAACATCGGGGCGTTCTTCCCTGTCAACCTTAATGCAAACAAAGTACTCGTTCATCACAGCCGCTACCTTTTCATCTTCAAAGCTTTCGTGTTCCATAACATGGCACCAATGGCACGCGGAATAGCCGATGCTCACTAAAATAAGCTTGTTTTCATCTTTTGCTTTTTGCAGCGCTTCGATGCCCCAGGGATACCAGTTAACAGGGTTATTGGCATGTTGCAGCAGGTATGGCGAGGTGGAATTGGCGAGGTGGTTCATAGTGGTCTGTTTATTGGCAAAAGTGAGGAAATTAAGTTAATTACGATCAACCGAATCATGTTTATTGGTCAAATTTTCAACCCTCACTACCAACCAATTCACCTAATCAACTTAATCACCCAACCCCCAATTTGTATCAACCTCAATACAAATTATCAAATTCATAATTTATTTGGTTAATTTGCCCCACAAAGTAACTGAAATGAAAAAATATCAACTTAAACTAAGCTATTTACTAAGCGGACTTGGCTTACTCTTGTTCACAACAATGGCGTCGGCACAAACGGCGCCCGATTCCATAAAGTACGACCACAATGAAGTATTCGGCCCTATTGTTTGGCCAACAACTACAGGCGATACACGCTCGGCCAGCGGTCAGCCGGGACAACATTATTGGCAAAATCGTGCCGATTATTCAATTAAGGCGACACTGGATGAAGGCAGCCAGGATACCACTATCACCGGCGAAGTAACCATAAATTACACCAATAACAGCCCTGATAACCTTGATTATTTATGGCTGCAACTTGATCAGAATCTTTTTAAACCTGATTCGCGCGGTGCAGCAACCACTCCTATCGGTGGCGACCGTTTCGATGTAAAAGGTTTTAACCGCGGCGGTTATCATATTGCATCGGTATCGGTAACTTACAAAGGCCAAACTTATAATGTTGACCCGGTTATTACTGATGCCCGTATGCAAGTACGTTTAAATACGCCAATGGGCGCCAAAGGCGAGAAAATATCTGTAAAAGTAAACTACAGCTTTTCGATACCGTTTTATGGCGCCGACCGTATGGGCCGTAAAAAATTCAAACAAGGCTGGGTTTACGAACTTGCCCAATGGTATCCACGCATGTGCGTTTATGACGATGTAGAAGGCTGGAACACCTTACCATACATGGGCTTAGGCGAGTTTTATTGCGATTACGGCGATTACGACTTTTATATTACTGCACCAGCAGATATGACGGTAGCAGGTTCCGGCGATCTGCAAAATGCCGAGAAAGTGCTTTCTTCAACCCAGGTTAGCCGCCTTGAAGAAGCGCGCAAGAGTGATAAAACTGTAATGATCATCAATCCTGATGAAGTTGGGCAGGCGGCAACCCATCCATTTAAAGGTACATTAACCTGGCACTTTAAAATGCTGAATACGCGCGATGTTTCGTGGGCTGCGTCATCCGCATTTATATGGGATGCCGCAAAGGTTAACCTTCCATCCGGACGTAAATGTATTGCCATGAGTACTTATCCAATTGAAAGCTCTGGAAATGATTCATGGAGCCGCTCCACTGAATACTTGAAATATAGCATTGAAATTTATTCGGCTAAATATTTTGAATATCCATGGAATGCAGCAACAAGCGTATCTGGTGTAGCTTTGGGTATGGAATATCCCGGCATTATCTTCTGTTTAAGCAATTTAAAAAACGGCCAGCTTTGGGGCGATATTACCCACGAGATCGGCCATAACTGGTTCCCGATGATCGTTGGTTCCAACGAGCGTAAATATATGTGGATGGATGAGGGCTTTAACACATTTATCAATGAATATTCTACTGATAAATTCAATAACGGGGAATATTTTAACACGAAAAACAGGCCGGCAAACGGGATAGCACGTATGATGAGCGCCACTAAAGCTCCCCAGATGCTTACGGACCCTCTGATGACAGCTCCCGAAGCTCAGAATAGTTATGGACAATATTATGTTAAAACCTCGTTAGGCCTTGATATGCTGCGTAATGTAGTGCTCGGCCCTGATCGTTTTGATTATGCTTTTAATGAATACGTTAAGCATTGGGCATTTAAACATCCGCTGCCTTATGATTTCTTCCGTGCCATGAACGATGCGTCGGGCGAAGATCTGAACTGGTTCTTCCGGCCATGGTTTTTTACCACATGGAAGCTCGACCAGGCTATACAAGGTGTAAAATATGTAAAAGACAATGCTGCCAATGGCGCGCAGATCACCCTGGTGAATAAAGAAAAACTGGCAATGCCCGTTACCCTTAAAATTACCCAGGCCAATGGCAAAACTGAAACAATAAACCTGCCTGTAAACATATGGCAGCGCGATGGAGTATGGACATTTGTTTACCCTTCAACGTCAAACATAACAGCTTTAGAATTAGACCCAGACCACCAACTACCTGATATTGACAGGAAGAATAATGTTTGGAACGGGAAATGATTTCGGATTTTCGATTTCGGATTTTTGAATTTTAAGAATTAAGAAAAAGGCCTGGTTTTAAAAAGACCAGGTCTTTTTGGTTATTATTGTATTGTCCAAAAAAATCGATATACCATGCTTCGTTATTTGTTTTTATCAACGATTACCTGTTTATGTGCTGTTAATTTATCTGCCCAGCACAAGGCAAAAAATTCTTCAGGTTATCCCAACAGCATCCCTCCTGTCGGCATCATCAAAAATATTTCAGATTCGGCGTTGCTTGATATTGTGCAGCGGCAAACTTTCAGGTATTTCTGGGAGTTTGGTCACCCGGTGAGCGGCATGGCGCGCGAGAGGGACAACACCGTTAAAGCCAATTATTACTGGGATTATATCAACGAAGCTGACGGTCAGCCTAATTTTAGTAAGGGCACTTTCGGGCCTGAGGCCTGCGCTATGGGTGGTACAGGTTTCGGCATACTCTCCACCATTGTTGCCGTTAACCGGGGATGGATCGGAAGAGATACTGCTCTAAAGCGCCTGGTAAAAATTGTTGACTTTTTAATCAAAGCTGATTGTTATCATGGCATCTACCCGCATTTTATGAATGGCACCACCGGCAAAACCATTCCCTTTGGCAGGCTCGATGACGGCGCCGATATTGTTGAAACCAGCTACCTGTTTATGGGGTTATTAAGTGCACGGCAATACTTCAACAGTAATACCCCGCTCGAAAAATATTTCAGAAATAGGGTTGCTGACATGTGGGCTGCCGCCGACTGGAACTGGCACAGCAAAGGCGATAACAAACATTTATACTGGCACTGGAGCCCGGACAATGATTTTGACATGAATTTCCCTGTTTTTGGATATGATGAAGCACTCATTACTTATATCGTAGCTGCATCGTCACCATATCATCCTATCTCAAAAGATCTTTATGAAAACTCCTGGGTAAAAGGTAACGGCTGGAAAAATGGGAAAACCTGGTATGGCTATACCTTGCCTTTAGGGAATTATGACAAAGGCGGCCCGTTATTTTTTGAGCAATACACGTACATGGGCATCAATCCTAACGGCCTGAAAGATGATAATGGTATTAATTACGCTGAACAAACAAAAAACCACACCCTTATAAACCGTGCTTATTGTATCGAGAACCCTAAAAAATACAAAGGCTATGGTGCAAACTGCTGGGGCCTTACCGCCGGTGATAGTTATAAAGGCTATGTAGCGCATTGCCCCGAAGATGACCGCGGGGTAATACAACCAACCGCAGCATTATCATCATTCCCCTACACGCCTGAATATTCTATGCAGGCATTAAAACATTTTTATTATGATCTTGGCGATAAAATTTGGGGGACATACGGTTTTGCCGATGGTTTTAGCGAAACCCATAACTGGTATGCGAAAACACATTTGGCTATTGATGAAGGCCCAATTGTGGTGATGATAGAGAACTACCGCAGCGGTTTGATATGGAAGTTATTTATGGGTTGCCCCGAGATAAAGGACGGATTGATGAAACTGGGGTTTAGTAATTGATTTCGGATTTCATGAAATAAATACCACTTTTTTATAAGCTTAAAGTTAATCTTTCTCAATAATTGTAATTTTATCGCAAATGGCAACGATCAACATTAAACGCATTTACAAACCGGCAGAAAAAACCGATGGCTTCCGGGTTCTTGTCGACCGTTTATGGCCGCGTGGTATAAGTAAAGAGGCTGCTCACCTTGACCTATGGCTGAAAGAAATTGCGCCTCCAACAGAGTTAAGGCAATGGTTTCATAGCAGCGATGCCGACGATAGGTGGGATGAGTTTAAGGCAAGGTACTTAATGGAATTACACGAGAATGATGTAGTTAGCCAACTTGCTGATCTTGCAAATGATAACGAAACAGTCACGCTTCTATATGCTGTGCCGGATGAAAACCACAACCATGCATTAATATTGAAGGAATTTATTGAGAAGCTTAATTAGCACTAAAGCAGGTATATCCAAATTTCGACGCAAAGTGCATAAACAAATCCGAAATCGAACATCCGAATTCCAAAATCCTTTCCTAATTTCGCACTCACAGAAAAGAGGAAAAAGATTTGGACTATTTACAGGGATTAAACCCCGAGCAGCAAAGGGCGGTACAACAAATTAAAGGGCCGGTAATGATCATCGCAGGCGCCGGGTCTGGCAAAACACGGGTGATCACTTACCGCGTGGCACACCTGATACGCAGCGGAGTTGATTCCTTTAACATACTGGTACTCACCTTTACCAATAAGGCCGCCCGCGAAATGCGCGACCGTATTACCCACCTGGTTGGCACTGATGCAAAAAACATTTGGATGGGTACTTTCCACTCGGTTTTTGCAAAATTGCTGCGCGTTGAGGCAGATAAAATAGGTTACCCAAACAATTTCACCATTTACGATACCGACGATAGTAAGAGCGTACTCCGCGCCATTTTAAAAGAAATGAGCCTGGATGACAAGCTCTATAACCCAAATTTTGTTCATAACCGTATCTCAGCGGCAAAAAACAACCTCGTTGGCTGGCAGGAATATCAGCAGAATGAACAAATACAAGCTGATGATTTCAGTAGCGGCCGGGGTATGCTGGGTACCATTTATCAAAACTATGTGAACCGCTGTTTCCGCGCTGGCGCAATGGACTTTGATGACCTGCTTTTTAAAACTAACGAATTGCTCAAGTTGCACCCTGATGTACTAAACAAATACCAGCATAAATTCAAATATCTGATGGTGGATGAGTACCAGGATACCAATTTTTCTCAATACCTTATTGTGAAAAAGCTGGCCGCCGTTAATGAAAATATTTGTGTGGTTGGTGATGATGCACAAAGCATCTACGCTTTCAGGGGCGCCAATATCCAAAACATACTCAACTTTGAAAAGGATTATCCTGATCTGAAGATATTTAAGCTGGAACAAAATTACCGCTCAACTCAAAATATTGTAAACGTTGCCAATAGCATTATTGCGAATAATAAAGAGCAGCTTAAAAAAAATGTATTCTCCGAAAAAGAAACCGGCGATAAGATAAAGGTGATGCGTGCTTTCAGCGACAATGAGGAAGGCAAGCTGGTTGCCGAGTCCATTATGTTTGAGAGGACAACAAAAGGCCTTAAATGGCACGACTTCGCAATTCTCTACCGTACAAATGCCCAGTCCCGCTCAATGGAAGAAGCACTACGGAAACTGGGAACACCTTATAAAATATACGGCGGCTTGTCGTTTTATCAGCGCAAAGAAATAAAGGACCTGATAGCTTATTTCAGGCTTACATTTAACCCGAGCGATGAAGAAGCCATGAAAAGGGTCATCAATTACCCGCGCAGAGGCATTGGCGATACCACTGTGGACCGCATAATTGTAAGCGCCGACCAGCATAAAATTACGCCCTGGGAGGTGGTCCTTAACCCTCAAAAATATTTGGACGGGCGTACCTCGGCCTCGGTTTATGTTTTCGCAACCATGATCCAGAGTTTCCAGGTGCTCACTAAAACACTTACTGCTTACGAAGCAGCACTTCATATTGCACAGCATTCAGGTTTGTTGAAGGATTTGTATGAAGATAAGTCGGTTGAAGGCCTTAACCGTTACGAAAATATACAGGAGTTACTGAACGGTATCAAAGAGTTTTCGGAGAGGGAAGACATTGAGGAAAAAGGACTTGATGTTTTTATGCAGGACATAGCCTTGCTTACCAACGACGATAAGGATAATGACCCAAATGCCGATACCGTTTCGTTAATGACCATCCATTCCTCTAAAGGGTTAGAATTTCCGCAGGTTTTTGTTGTTGGACTGGAAGAAAATTTATTCCCATCACAAATGTCCCTTAACTCAAGGAGCGACCTTGAGGAAGAACGACGTTTGTTTTATGTTGCGACGACTCGGGCCGAAAACAAATTAACTTTAAGTTATGCCACTTCACGGTTTAAGTTCGGCACACTGATAAGCTGCGAACCAAGCCGCTTTCTTGATGAAATTGATGCTCAATACCTTGAGCTTGATTTTACCGCAAAACCAGTAAGCAGCAATAACCCATTTTTTGATGATGAACGCAGTGCCTGGAGCGGCCGCAGCGATACCTTTTCAAAACCAAAACCAGCAACAGTGGTAAAAACCACCTCTATATTGGCCAAAGCACATGTTCCGTCACCAGGTTTTGCTCCGTCTGATACCACGAACCTGCAGATTGGTATGGAAGTTGAACATGAAAGGTTTGGATTTGGCAAGGTAATAAGCCTCGAAGGTAATAAACCAGATATAAAGGCTACTATTTTCTTTAAAGAAATAGGGCAAAAACAATTGCTTTTAAAGTTTGCAAAATTGCGAATTATTTAATTTTAACGAAAAAAATCCCCAACTTTCGTAGAAAATATTCCCCATTTTTTTTGAGATTATTTTTATTAATTGTCCCGCAAGTGTTTTTTGCCCATTAATTAATAGTGGCATAACATTTGTCGATTACGTAATACCCTGATATTATCTAAATTATAGATTAAACAATTGCTATGAACGAAAACTTAAAAAAGAAAACCAATAAGTCTGTTGGTAAAAACATCCGTACCCTGCGCCACCAGCACGGCTGGAGCCAGGAAGATGTTGCAAATCGCCTGGGAATTTCCATCCCTGCATTTTCAAAAATTGAAACAGGTGTCACCGATATCAACTTATCCCGTTTAGAGCAAATTGCAAGTATATACGAGGTAAATGTGATAAACCTTTTGTCGCTGGAAGCTGAAGAAGCAGAACCCCAGGTTTCCAATTTAAGTATCGCGCAAAAGAAAATTACAGACCGTGAAGCAGAGATAGCAAATTTACAACGTAAGGTGATCCTTCTTTATGAAGAATTACGAAACCGCACCACCTCGGCAATAGTGTAATATATTGTACTATTTTGTTCAAAAAAAATGACACCTTATTAAGGTGGTCATTCATTGCATTTTTTTATACCAGCCTCATTTATAGCTAAAGTTGTAAAAAAAATGTATTACGATAACTTTTGGAGTAATGATTGCAAAACAGATTAAGTTAAACAATTAATCATGTCGAATTATCTAATCTCCATACCTGGAAACGAGGCTTTAAAGGATGGCACTATACATGACCCTGCAACAAAATTAAAAGTTCGGTCATTTGACCTTTTAAAATCAAGGTTTACCCCCAGCAAAGGGGAAGTAAGATTTTTCGTAACATCGGTTGATGAAAAGCTTGCATTTGAAACAAAAGGATACAATAAACAGCGAAAACTCCTTGTTCTTCAAATGATCGCGCAATATTGTATCTACCTTGGGTTGATGGAAGTGCAGATCCATTC
>Ga0207013_1187_pt2 | contig 13519 bp, 10 predicted proteins | sample Alteio_BWMinCont_55_FD_153501 | JGI IMG/M metagenome (GOLD analysis project Ga0207013, IMG submission 153501) | Enriched cells from forest soil in Barre Woods Harvard Forest LTER site, Petersham, Massachusetts, United States -... | ecosystem: Environmental > Terrestrial > Soil > Temperate forest >...
ACGCCGGACTATTTGCGCCGGATCGTGATGCCGTTTGCTGACGTGAAGGTTGGTTGCGCCACTTGTCTCTACCGCGGTGTCGTAGTGAAGGGCGGTCTGTGGTCGCAGCTGGAAGCGGTCGGGATGACGGTTGAGATGAGTTCGGGTATCTGCGCGGACAGTTTGGTAGAGCCGGTGCGATTTGCGCTGGGACCGACGATGGTGACTCGCAGGGAGCGAGTGGAGGAGCTGGGCGGGTTCGAGAGTATGGCAGAGTACTGCGCAGATGACTATGTGTTGGGGAATTGGATTGCGAAGAATGGTCACAAGGTGGTACTGAGCGGACACGCGATCGACCATATGGTGCTGCAGGCGGACTTTGTGGATTCGATGAAGCACCAGGTGCGATGGATGAAAAGCACTCGATTTTCGCGGCCGAAGGGGCACTTGGGAACGGGTCTGACTTTTGGGGTGCCGTTTGGCGTGATGGCGTGGGCGGGGGCGTTGATGTTGGGAATGCCGGTGCTGGGATGGTGTGCGCTGGTGGGAAGTGTGTTGGGCAGGAGTGTTCAGGCCTGGGTGGTGGGCAAATATGTGGTGCGGGAGAAGCGCATCTGGTCGGCGATAGTTTTGTTTCCTGTGCGCGACCTGATTGGGCCACTGATCTGGGCGCTGAGTTATGCGAGCAACCGAATCCAGTGGCGGGGCGAAGTGTATGAGTTGGTGGAAGGCGGCATGATGAGGCCTGTTGAGGGCAGGAGTGCCAGCTTCGCGACTACGCGGTTGGCTTCAGATCATGAGCGGCGTTAGACGAGCTAATGGTTGGTAAGGACTGTTTTGCCGCCGGCGCCGGCTAGAGTGTGGACGCTGCCGTGGGGGTTCAGGTCAGTGGTCCGGGTGGTGGGGTCGTAGGTGAAGAGGAAGATGCGGCGAGGACTGGCCCAGAGCTGGCGGAGGGATTCTTCCGTCTCGAAGATGGGTGGCGAGTCGGGCCAAAAGCTGCCGAACCAGAGGCCGTTGACGCGGCCGTTGATGAGATGGACCTGCTGGCCTGTGTAGAAGATCAGTGTCGAGCCGGCGGTGAGTTCGCCGTCGATGATGATGAGGTCGTCGGGGTGGGGCGCGGCTTGCTGGGCCTGGTTGATTGCCAGGGCGAGGCCCTTTGAGCCGAGGATGGGGTAGAAGCGGACGAGGCCTTCGTGTGCGGCGAGGAGAGTGACGATCATCGCCGCTGCGAGGGTGAGGTTAGCGGCGTAGGTGCGTCCTCTTCGACGAATGAGGTAGCTGATGAGACCGATGCCGAGCATGCCGATGGCAGTCGCGGCAAGTGGTCCGCGGAATATGCCCATCGCGGATGCAGTGAGGTCGGTGATGTGGCTGAGGGAGAGGTTGTAGGCCTCAGTGCTACCGGCCATTGCGAGAAGAGAGACGATGTCGGTGCCGGGTGCGGGGTGGGGCGCAGTGAGGGCGTAGTATCCGCAGACGATGGCGACGAGGGTGGTGATGGGGACGAGTGCGTAGAGGTGCCAGCTCCGGGCGCTTTTGGCAGCACGGGGAACCTCGTACTCACTTGCTCCTCCTGCGGTGAGATGATCCGCGCGCGCAAGCAGTCCGGCTGCCATGAGGGCAAGGGCGGGGAGAGCGGGGAGGGAGTAATACTCCTGGCGATTGGAGATGGAGAAGAAGCCAAGGACGATGGTGATCCACAGGAGTAGGATGATGGCGTTTTGCCGGTTGCGCTGAATGGTATCGATGATGACTTGCTTCTGGCTTGCGACGACTGCGGGTGATTCGTTTGCGCTGTGCGCCATGAGAAAAGCCTGAGAACGCCGGAGCTTGCGAATGTTGTCGGCGAGCGCGCTGGGAACGAAGATGGCCCATGGCATGATCCAGAGGACGAGGTAGAGCCAGAAGAGCCAGACGGGAGTGAGGCCGTAGTCGTGGGGGATGCGCTTGGAGAGGAAGCGGGCGATGTGCTCGTTGTAGAGATAGAACCATGCCCAGCCTCCAGTGGCGGGAAGGCCGAGTCCTTGTGGCAGAGCAATCGCTGGGTTTCGCAGAGCGGCGAGGACGTGCCATGGGGCGGCGAGAGCGAGGAAGACTGCGGTGCTTATGGGGAGGTGGAGCTTGAGGATGAGATGGAGCCGTTTGGTTATGGCCAGGTAGAACAGGACGAATGCGACGGGGAAGACGAGGCCAATGAGGCCTTTGGTTAGGACGTTGAGGGCCATGACGGCTGCGAAGGCCAGGCAAGGGGGGAGCGCGGGTTTTTGTTGTGAGTGAATTCTGTCGAGGGCGATGAGGAAGAGGTGAACGGCGAGCGTCATCCAAAGGGCGAGGAGGATGTCGGGGATATAGAAGCGGGTGTAGAGGTAGGGGCCGATGCTGGTGGCCATCGCGAGTGCGGCGTAGAAGCCTGCGCGATCGGGGCTTGTGGCGGGAGAGATGCCGGAGAAGAGGCGGATGCCGAGGGCGTAGACGGCGAGGAGAAGGGCGAGGACGGCGAGAGCGAGGGGGAGACGGGCGGCCCAGTCGTGAATGCCGAAGATGTGCATGGAGCCGGCGGCCATCCAGTACATCAAGGGGGGCTTGTCGAAGAAGCGAATGCCGTTGATATAGGGCGTGACGTAGTCGTGGCGGAGCATCATCTCGCGGGCGATCTCGATGTAGACGGAGTCGACGTCGTCGAGAAGGCCGGGGGAGAAGAGGCCGCCGATCTGGAGGATGAACCAGGCGAGGATGAGGATTGCAAGAGAGCGGGGGTTCCAGCGGCGGGGTGATGTGTCGGGTCGATGAGGGGTGATCAAGCTATCGGTCCAAGGGGGCGGTCGGTGTAGAGGGCTTTGCCGGAGGTTTCTTTTACCAGGATTTTTGTGTTGCCGAGGAGGTGGTCGACTTCGTCGTGCTTTTCGATTGGGACGAAGAGGATCTTGCGGTTGCCTTTGCCCCATGTGTTGAGGAGCTCTTGTGAGGTGAGGAAGATGGGCGGGGTGTCGGGGAAGGTGCTACCGAAGAGCATGGAGGTGGAGCGGCCTTCCACGAGGGAGACTTCTCGGCCGAGATAGAAGGGGATGGAGGAGCCGTAGGCCTGGTCGCCGTAGAGGAGGATCTGGTTTTCGCGCGATATGGTTTGGCTGCCTTCGAGTTGCTGGATGGTGTCGGCGAGATTTTTTGAGGAGAGCATGGGGGCGAAGCGGGCGAAGGCGATGTGCGCGGCGATGAGGAAGATCGCAGAGGTGAGGGCGATGGTTGTGGTCGAGGCTAGATGGCGGTGTTTGGAGCGCAGGAGCCATGCGGCGGTGGGGCCGATGAGAAAGGCAAGGGTGGCGAGGGTGGCGGGAAGACGCAGGGCGGCGAAGCTGGGTCCAGTGAGGTCGAAGAGGGCGGACATAGAGAGGGTGTAGTCGCCTACGCCGCGGTGGGCGAGGAGGTCGCCGATATCGGGAACGAAGGGAATGTTGCGGGAGGTCCAGAGGCCGTAGGTGAGGGTGAGGGCGATGGCGATGCCAAGGATGATGAAGGTGGCGTGGGCGGCGGTGATCCAGCGGCGGGCGGATTTGTCGGTGGAGAAAGACTGCTCGGCGCGGGTGAGGGCGGCCGCGATGAGGATGAGGAGTGGAAGGTAGGCCGGGAAGGTGTAGTACTCCTGATTGGTGGAGAGCGAGAAGAAGGCAAGGACGAGCGTGGCGAAGATACTGAGGAGGAGAGTTGTGCGCTGCGTAAAGGTAAATGCGAGCACGAGCGGAGTGTCTGAGACGGAGTTGAGTTGGCGTTGGTGAAGTTCGTAGACGAGGAAGACGAGGAGAGCGACGAAGACGGTGAAGAGGTAGGGAATGTGGACAGTATCGCGGAGAAAGATGCCGACGGCGACGACAGCGAAGGGTTGCCAATAGGAGATGCGGTTGGCGAGGGGGTTGGCGTTGTTGAAGCGGGTGAAGGCGGCGGTGGCCTGGCGGAAGAGGACTCCGCAGAAAAGGGACCAGGGGAAGAGCCAGACGAGATGGAGACTCCAGTAGAGGTAGCTGGGGAGCTTGTTGTAGTCCATCGGGTAGCGCTTGCCGAGGAAGCGGAGGAAGTGCTCGTTGACGAAGTAGAACCAGAAGAAGCCGTGGCCGTTCATGCCGCCGGTGTTGCGGAGGCCGGCGAGAATGTGCCAGGGGGCGGCGATGATGAGGAAGAGGAGAGTGCCGGTGAGGGGTTTTAGGGCGCGCCACTTTTTGTAGTCCCCGGTCAGGGCGAGATAGATGATGGCGGCGCCAAAGAAGAAGACGAGGGCTACGAGACCTTTTGTGAGGACGGCGAGGGCCAGGGCTGTCCACATGATGTATGCGTGGGTGGCGCGGGAGAGAGTACGGGGAAAAATGTGTGCTGCTTCGGGCAAAATGCGGGGATTCTTCGCTTCGCTCAGAATGACAACATGTTTTTCTGCGGCTGATTTGCCTTGATTTTGGTCGAGCGATCGGAGGAGACAGTAGAGGGCGGTGCTTAGGAAGAGGGCGAGCAGGACTTCGGGGATGAAGTAGCGCGTGAAGAGGAAGACGCCTGCGGAGGTTAGTGTGGCGAGGCCAGTGTAGAAGGCGGTGCGTGGGTTGAAGGCTCGTTCGGCCCAACGGTAGCCGAGGAGTGAGAGAAGGAGGACTCCGATGGCTTGTGGGAGGTGGGCGGCGAAGGTGTTAAAGCCGAAGAGGCGGAAGCTGAGGGCGACGAGCCAGTAGGGGAGTGGGGCCTTTTCGAGGTAGCGGATACCGTCGACGCGGAGGGTGACGAGATCACCGGTGAGCGCCATGTGACGGGCGGCGGTGGCGTGAGTGGCGTCGGCATCGTCGAGCAGGGGCGGGGCGAAGAGGGCGGCGAAGTAGACGATGAGCCAGAGGCCGCTGAGGATGATCAGTGCGAGGGAGCGTCGAGGGGTTTCGGTGCCGAGTGTGGCGGTGGGTTCGGCGGGGGATTCGAGGAGGGCTTGGTTGATCATGATTTCGCGTGCTCTCTAAGCATAAAGGGTTATGCGTTAGATCGCATGCGCGGTGGGAAGGAGAATCGGGATTGTGCCGCAGGGGATGTAATCTGCTGGAGGCGGACTTTTTGCGCCTGAGGTGAAGCCAGGACCATGCCAACGTTTGCTGCGGTTGATATTGGGTCGAATTCGTGCCGGTTGAAGATCGCTTCGGTGCATATGCATCGGCTGAAAACTCTGCATGAAGACCGTGAGGTCACGCGGCTGGGTGAGAGTGTGTTTCAGACGGGGGTGATCTCACCAGAGGCGATGGCGGCGACGATTCGCGCACTGAAGCGGTTTCACAAGGCGGTGCAGCTGCATGTGGTGGACAAGGTTCGTGTGGTGGCGACGAGCGCGATGCGGGATGCACGGAACGCGGCGGCGTTTACGGAGTGGGTGAAGGCGACGACCGGTTGGCAGGTGGAAGTGATCTCAGGGCTTGAAGAGGGCAGACTGATTCATCTCGGTGTGGTGACACATGAGGTAGGAGCGCGGGGCAAATGCCTGTTGATTGACCTTGGAGGCGGGAGCTGCGAGGTTACGCTGTCGGATGGTGGACGCATCAAGACGATGGTGACAATGCCGCTGGGTGCGGTGCGGTTGCAGGAGGAGTTTCTGCGCGTGGATCCTCCAGCGAAGGAAGACGTGGCGCGATTGAAGCAGTTCATTGAGCGCGAGCTGCGCCGTGCAGAGAAGAAGCTCGGAACGCCAAGGGTGGGACTGGTGATTGCGACATCGGGGACGGCGGCGGCGCTGGCGGAGGCGAGCGGGCACATACGCAAGGGGCGCGCTGCGAAGAAGACTCTGGCGAAGAAACGGCTCGAGCGCGTGGGGGCGTTGACGGCGGACACGCCCGATGTTCGCAAGCTGGCTGACCGGCTGGCGAAGATGAACAATGCGCAGCGCGAGGCGGTGCCGGGGATTGGGCCACGACGGTCGGAGATTATTGTCGGTGGCTCGCTGGTGTATGCGAGCTTGCTGGAGCGGCTAGGATTGAAGGGATTTCGCTATTCGTCGCTGGGCTTGAGGGATGGTGTGCTGGCGCAGATGCTTGCTGAGGTGGATCTGCGGACGTCAGTGCACCAGAAGATCGAGAATGAACGCTGGGCCGGTGTGCTAGAGGTGTGCGAGCGATACGGCATCGAGCAGCGCAAGGTGGAACCGGTGCGGCAGCATGTGGTGGAGTTGTTCGATTCGCTGGCGAGAGTGCATGAATTGCCGGAGGAGTACAAGCTGTGGCTTGAGGCAGCGGCGATGATGCAGGATGTCGGAAAGTTTATGAACCACCAAGGGCACTACCGACATACGCAGTACATCATTGCGAACTCGGAGATCTTTGGGTTCTCGCCGGAACAGCGGCTGATTGTGAGTTCGCTTGCGCGGTATATGGGGAAGAGCCGACCGGAGCCGATGGATCGGCCGATGCGATGGATTCCGGTGGAAGAGCATGTGCATGTGACGCGGGCGGTGGTGCTGCTGCGGCTGGCGGTGGCATTGAATCAGGATCGTGCGAGCGCAGTACTGCAGATGCGGACGCATGTCTATCCGAAGCGCGTGCTGCTGGAGCTGGTTCCGGGGCGTGGTGGAGCGGAGCTGGAGGCTTGGTCGCTGCGAAAAGAGGCGGCTTATTTCCGCGAAGTCTTTCGGCGCGAGCTCTTCGTCGAGGTGGCGTAGAGAGCGCGAACGGTACGGGGGTCGAGAAGACCTTGCAGCGTAGCCGGGCCGCGCGTGAGGACGACTCGGGCGATCGAGCCTTTGCGGAGGCGAATTTTTGCCTCGGGGCTGGAGGCGGGCACGAGAAGCGAACCGAGGAAGCTGGTGAGGTTGGGATTGTGGCCGACGACGAGAAGATTCTCGCGTCCGGAGTTATCGCGGAGCAGTTTTTGGAAGTCTTTGAGGGTGGCTTCGGGAGCGAGGGCGGCGGAGTTCAAGATCTGCGCTTCATAGCCGGTTTCGGTGCCGACGAGAGATGCGGTCTGGAGACAGCGCTTGAGGGGGCTTGAGATGATCAGGTCGAACTGGATGTTCAGCGCGTTCAGCACGTGAGCGAGTTGAAGGCAGTGCTTTTTGCCTTCTTTGTCGAGGGGGCGCTTCGAGTCTAATAGTGGATTGGGGCGTCGCAGACCAGCACTGGCGTGTCGAAGAATATACAAATTCATAATCTATTCATATATTAGCGCAGGCGTGTTTCTGGCTGGTAGTTGTTCGGTAAACGTGCGGTGAGTTAGTTGAACGAGTTTGGTGGTTTGGCGGGTTCGTGGTGGAAGACGCCGGGATCGGGTTCATCAAGTGATGGAGGAGCGGGTTCGGGGTTGGAGATGGGTTCGTTTATTTCGGGTCCGGTGGAGTGATCAGGGGCGAGTTGGATGCGATGTTTTGGATGAAGGGGATCTGTGGGGTCGACTACTCCGGCGATGTGAAGGATTGGCTGTAGCGATGGAGAAGCGATGGGATTTTGGACGGCTAAGGATGTCTCGACTCCTCGCTGCCAGAAGCGGGTGAAGAGCATGAGGAAGAGACCGAGTTGAGCTAGCAGAAATGTGGGCCAGACTCGGGGCTGAGCGAGCATGTGCATCGATGTTCGAGCGGTGAGGACAACGGCTGCGAATCCGAGGAGCGTGAGGAAGAGGAAGATGGGCCAAGCTTGTGTGAAGTTTGCGCGGAAGGTTCGCCAGGCGGGGCCGAGGGCACGGCGGACTCGGCGGTCGGGCTTGCCTTGGGTTCCGAAGACCGCGGGGCGGAGGTGCTGGCCGAGTTGAACTGTGTAGACCTCGACGAGATCGAAGTAGAGACGGAGGATGGATGCGACGAGGAAGACAACGATATTGCCGGCGAGGATTGCGAGGAAGGCGTGGAAGCCGACGGCGTGCTCGTCGACGTGATCGGCCCACTTGCTTTGCATGACTGAGAGAGGGCCGAGGATGAGGGCGGAGACGAGGAGCATGATAAGAGTGATGCGTACGAAGCGCCAGAAGTGGAGCAAACCCTGGTGAAGCAATGTGCTGAGCCGAGCGGAGGCGTTGGTCTGGTAGACGAAGAGGGTTCCGGGGACGAGGAGGAAGTAGATGAGGAGATAGAGGGGAATGGAGGTGTGTCCGAAACCTATACCGGCGTCTGAGACCGGGCCTTCATGGAGATGAAGGTAGGTTTCGCCGATGGTGCCCAGGTCGAAGCCGCTGGTGAGTCGCTGGGCGGCGAGAGAGTGATTCAACAGTCTCGCGAATTGGAAGTTGAGGCTGATGGAGAAGAGGAAGGCGAGGACGAGGTTGAAGAAGTAGGTCCAGAGGAACGCAGGGAGGCGACGCAGGGTGATTAAGAGGCCGTGGATGAAGATGTTGCGGCGTTCTAGCATGGAGCGGAACCTCTTCTGGAATGCGAAGGCGAGATCTTTGGTGCTTGCAAAGTGGTTTAGGCGATTGCTACACGATCCACGAGACTAGCTGAGCAACGAGTTGGTTGAAGCTTAACCAGAGGTTGGATAGTTTGCGTGCCGGTAATGGGTTTGGATCGACCGTGTAGCTGTTGTTGAAGAAGTTTGAGTCGAGAAGAACGACGTGGTCCGGATCGATTTCTGCGGAGACAATTTTTGCGTTGCGGGTGTAAGTGAATTTTGTCCAGCGGTCGATGCCATTCCAACGCTCGCGGAGGCGGGTGCCGTCGTCGAAGACGATCTCTACGGTGACGGGGAGAATGAAGTCGCCTTTGCGATGCAGATAGACGGTGGAGAGGTATTGAATTTGTTTTTTGTCTTTGGGCTCGGGTTGCCACCATTGCAGGGAGTCGTAGTCGATGCTGTCGATTGCGTAATCGAGGATCTTGGTTCCGTAGACGGCTTGATCAAAGTAGCCGCGCAAGCTGGAGTTGGTGACTGGTGCCGAGGCGTACTCGGGATGGCCTGTGGCAGTGAAGGGTGGGAATGAGGGGAATTTGAGGGAAGGTGATTCGGCTTCGCTTGGAGTAGTGGCGTTGTGGACGGGGATTTGCGGGGTGGTGGCGATGGCTTTACCGCGCGCGATGGCGACTTCTTCGATAGTGCGGAGAAAGTCTTCTGTTGTGGAATGGGTGAAGCGATAGCGCTGGAAGTAGGTGCGCATGGCTTCGTCCATTGTGTCGCGGCCGATGAGGCTTTCGAGAGTGGCGAGGAGGGTAGAGGATTTGCCGTAGGTGACGCCGCCGTAGGAATCGGTGTTGCGGAACTTGAAGGCCCAGCGGGTGACGGGATCGTAGTCGGGTATAAGGATGTACTCGAGGCGCTGGAGTTCGTAGTCATCGGCGTTGGCGTAGGCGCGGCTAAATGCGGAGGTGTTGCGGCCGAGGATCGATTCGAGCACTGTGACTTCGGTGTAGGAGTTGATGCCTTCGTCGAGCCATGCGTCTTCAAACTCGTTGGTGGCTACCATGCCGTACCAATACTGGTGGCCGAATTCGTGCTCGACGGTGAGTTCGGTGATGTAGGAGGGGTCGTACCAGCCAGTGTCGGCGGTGAAGAGGGTAGGGTATTCCATGCCGCCCATCTCGGAGCCTGGTTCGGGGTCGACGAGGGTAATGACCTTGTAGGGGTAAGGGCCGTAGCGTCTGTCGTATTCGGCCATGGTCTTCTGGAGGATGTCGAGGTATCGGGCGCCGGCTTTGGGGTGAGCGGCGAGGGCGAGGACGTGGACTTTGACGGGGCCAAGCGAGGAGAGGAAGGTTCCGTCCGTGATGGTGAAGTTGGGGCTTGCAGCCCAGGCGAAGTCGCCGATGTCTTCGCCGTAGAAGCTTAGGGTCTTGGTGCCGTTGGAGTTGATGAGTTCGTTGGTGGGGACGCCGCTGGCTCCGACGATGTAGCGGCGGGGAAGGGTGAGGCTGACGTTGAAGGTGGCGAAGTCGGAGAAGAATTCTGTTGTTGCGTGATATTGATGGCAGTTCCAGGCGCCATGCCAGAAGACGCCGGGTTTGGGATACCACTGACCTCCCATGATGAAGTCGCGCTTGTAGCCGTTGCGGGCGACGGAGAGAGGGAACTTGTCGTGGAACGCGAGGTGGAACGTGATGGAGTCGTTGGGAGCTAATGGATGGGGGAGGGTGAGTTCGGATACGGTGTGGTCTTGCTGGTTGCCGTCGTCGGGGGCGATGAAGTGCATGGCTGAGGTGAGGTCGCCGTAGCTGTCGGCGTCGATGTGCGAGATGGTGATGCTGCCGAGCTTTTCGGGAGGATAATCGTTGCCGGTCTCGGAGTCGCGGACGCCGCCGTTAAAGTGGGTCTCGGTGGTGAAGGTGGATTCGGGACGGAAGGCGTTGAGGTAAAGGTGGAAAGGAATGCTAGTGAGGGTTTGGCCGGTGAGGTTCTTGTAGGTGAGGGTCTCGGTGGCGTCGAGGGTCTTGGCGTCGGTGTTGAGGTTGGCGTCGATGGTGTAGGCGACGACGCGAGTGGAGAGTGGCTGGCCGTTCGGGGAGTTAGTGGCGATGCTGGTTTGGGCTCGCAGGGCGATGGGCGCGAGAAGGATTGCGGCGGCGGCGAGAAGGTGGTTGCGCAGCATAGTTGGGATTGTAGGACACATTGTTAGAGGCCCAGGTCGGAGAGGCCGGGGTGATCGTCGGGACGGCGGCCGAGAGGCCAGTGGAATTTGCGGTCGGACTCTTTGATGGGCAGATCGTTGATGCAGGCGTAGCGATGATGCATGATGCCGTTCTCGTCGAACTCCCAGTTTTCGTTTCCGTAGGAGCGATACCAGTTGCCGGAGTCGTCATGGCACTCATAGGCGAAGCGGACTGCGATGCGTGCGCCGTCGAAGGCCCAGAGCTCTTTGATGAGACGATAGTCGAGCTCGCGGCGCCATTTTCTTGTGAGGAATGCGACGATCTCCTGGCGGCCGTTGACGAACTCTGCGCGATTTCGCCACTTGCTATCGACGGTGTAGGCGAGCGCGACCTTTTCGGGATCACGTGAGTTCCAGCCGTCTTCGGCTCTTCGAACTTTTGCGATGGCGGTTTCGCGGGTGAAGGGTGGGACTAAGTTCGGTAGTGGCTGTGTGCTCATTTCTTCGCTCCTTGTCTCTTTGCTCCGCGGCTCTTCGCTCCTGGGCGTTGCACATATTGTGAGATGCGAGAGCGTGTCAGGGACATGTGTGTTTGGATGTATGGCTGCGAACTTGTGCGTCATGTTTTTGATGGCACTAATCATCGTGGGCGTGGTCGGCTGGAAGATTTTTGCCGGACCAGATGATTTGCGAGGTCCAGGGTGCCGGGGGTGCGGACCAAAATGGGTCGGCGGGCGGAAGGCCTAGAGGTAGGAAGGCGGCGCTGCAGAGGTAGAGGCTGCCGGTGGAGATGTAGGTTTCGCCGAGGCCGGGTTGGTGGCCGGCGAGGCCTATCTGGAGCCAGCCGTCGGGGGAGAATGTTCCGGCGGGCGAGAGTGTGCGGTCGATGACCGCAGAGATGGCGCAGCGGGCTTGTGGTGGGGTGAGGCCTTCGGGGAGGATGTTGCGGCGGGCTGCGTCTGCGAGGAGGTGGAAGGCTCCGCAGCGGTAGGTGATGGAGCGGCCGATGGCGGGGTAGGAGCCGTCGGGGGCGATGAGGCGTTCCTGGATTGCAGCGTAGCGTTGCGCGTGCTCGTGGATTGGTTTGCGCATGGCGGACCATGCGGGGGATTCGTCGGGCTCTTGGTGTGGGACTGTGTCCATCAGTTGGAGGAGGTAAGGCTGGATGACGAAGCTGTTGTAGAAGTCCCAGTGGAAGCGAGGGCCATCGCCGTAGGTGCCATCGCCGAGGTACCAGCTCTGGAGTTCGCGGAGGGCGTAGTCGACGCGCATGCGGTCCCAGGGCTGGTGGAGGGTCATGAGGAGCGCTTCGTTGAGGGCGGCGAAGAGGAGCCAGTTGTTGAAGGGTGGCTGGACCTGGCGTTGGGTGACGAGGGCGGCCGCGAGGCGTTGTTGGGTTGTCGCGTCGAGCTTTTGGAGGAGTTGTTTTGGGGCGCGGAGGAGGGCGAGGGCGAGGAAGGAGGAGTCGACGAGGGTTTGTGAGGATTCGCCGAAGTGCATGTAGTCGGGGGAGTCGGGGTTGAGGGCGGAGGTGATTCCGGCGACGGTGTGGTCACGATAGCGCTCGCGCAGGGCGGTTTCTTTTGGGGTTTCTCCGGTGGAGGGTTCGAGTTCGAGCCAGGGCGCGATGCCGGAGAGGAGGCGGCCGAGTGCTTCGAGGTGGGTTCCGACGGCGCGGGCTTCGGTTTGACCGGGTGCAGCTTCGACGGGCATGTTTCGACGGAGGGTTCCTCGTTTGAGGGCGTTGAGGACTGGGTCGGAGACTCGTTCGAGTTGCTGGAGCCAGTAGGTGCGGTTTTTTTCGGCTGCCCGGGTGTCGATGGCACGGGCTTCGGTGGGGAGGGTGGCTGCGGCTCCGGTGGCGAGGGTTCCTAGCAGGAAGCTGCGGCGGTTTTGAGTTAGAGATTGGCTGGTCGACATGGCTCTCCGAGTTTAATCCCGGTTGTTTTCGAGGGGGTGCCCCTCCCCCCTTACCTGCGCTTAAAGAGCCTGTATTCATCGTAAAGTACGCGACGGACGGGGCACGGGGCAGTTGCTACGCGAAGGTTTTGGTAATTTGGAGGGGAGCTTGTGAGTTGTCGCAGGGCAACTTCTTAGGAGAGATCATGGCCGACCCAGCACCGTTGCGTTATGTCTTCTACATCGCCGCCACGCCAGAGAAAGTCTGGGAAGGCTTTGTATCGAAGGAGTCCAACCGCATTCTCTTCATGGGAGCGGAGCTTGAGGCTGAGTGGAAGGCCGGCGGAGCGATGGCATGGGTGGGGCCGGGGCCTGACGGCAAACCTACGAAATATGTCCATGGAGAGGTGCTTCGGTACGATGCTCCGAAGACGCTGCAGTACACCTTTGCGATTGGGCAAAGTGAGACGATGTCGCGTGTGACGGTGGATCTGGTTGCAGAGACGGAGGCCACCAAAGTGACGGTAGTGCATGACCAATGGGCTGAGACTGATTCTGCTTATGCTTCGAGTGCTGACGGGTGGCCTCGGATTCTTTCGCGGCTGAAGACCCTGATTGAGACGGGAAAGACGTTCAAGCCCCATTGAAGCGGTGGCATTGGAGATTCTGCTGCTGAGGGATGTGTGGAGTAGAGTGGCTGCTATGCGAATCGCGTCTGCGGGCTGCGGTGGTTCGCCTCTAATTTTTTGTGAGGTGAGATATGGCCGTGAGTACGGATCCGTTGGAGGATTTTTCGTTTGTTGTGAACTGGGGTGGGACTCGGATTGGGATGATGCGGGTGAGTCCTTTGAAGTGGAGTACGACTGTGGTGAGTCATCGGGATGGTTCGAATCCTACGAGCACGCCACTGAAGTCGCCGGGGCTAACGGCTTACGATCCGATTACGCTGGAACGGGAGATCGTGCGGGGTGATCTGGATTTTCAGACGTGGGCGATGGAGGTGGTCAACGGTACGGCGGCCAGGCGGGACATCACGATTACGCTGCTGGATGGACAGCGGAATGTGGCGGTGGCGTTTCGGTTGAGGAACTGCTGGCCAAGTGCTTATGAGGCGGTGACGGAGTTG
>Ga0207013_1184_pt1 | contig 13267 bp, 15 predicted proteins | sample Alteio_BWMinCont_55_FD_153501 | JGI IMG/M metagenome (GOLD analysis project Ga0207013, IMG submission 153501) | Enriched cells from forest soil in Barre Woods Harvard Forest LTER site, Petersham, Massachusetts, United States -... | ecosystem: Environmental > Terrestrial > Soil > Temperate forest >...
GTTTTCAATAGTTGTCTCCATGCGGAACATTGGTGCCCATATTATAGACGGGAAGCATTGGGGCGTCTTTGCTAACTATCTAGAACTTAAGGAGTCCCGCTGGCTTGATTATTTCATCTCTGGGAAGGCGTGGATAAGTATATATTTTTAGCCATCTTAATTCTGATGCCAAGGGTTGCAACTGCCGGCGGTCCAGCACCTCAACATTTAGAATTAAGAGACATTAACGGTGGACGAAGATTTAATGAACTTTGTGAGGACTGGCTATCGCATATCGCTAGAAAAACAGTTAGCGCAGTGAGGCATAGTTTTACTCCAGAGAATACTTTTGATGTCGACCTCGATTTAGTTCGAAGGCTCGTTGAATTTGAAAAGCTTTCGAGGCAAGGAGTTTATCCAAATCTTACCCTCATGGGTGTGGAATATGCGACGGCAGCGATGTATATCGCGGAAAATATAGATTTGAAGATCGGAGTGAGGCTTCTTCGGATAGACAATGATAATTTTCATCTTTATCAGCTCGCGAAAAAGAAAGGCGATTCTCAAATAATTGAGCAGATTAAGGACAGAGTTCGTAAAGAGATCTCAGAGGAAAAAGTAGAAGCAAAAGAGTCAACGCAAGTGGATTTCGAACTGCGCTCCGGCAAGACACTCCATCCCCTTCAATGGGATCCGACCAGATATATTGGCCAGATTATTGACGTCACTTTTGGAAACGGAACAACCATAGCAATGGAAGTTCGAACTGTTTATGACAAACCAATTTCGGTGAGACGAATATTTCAACAGGTTCACTCCCATGCTCGGCTTGGGAAGGAGGGTGGTAACCGCACTCGAGAAGTAGTTTCAGATATTCTACTTTTTAAAAATGGCGACGCTCTTGCCTCAGCGGCTACATCCAACATGCCAGATACAACGAGCGGCTCCCCCGAAAGTGTATTTTTTGTGGAAGACTCCAAAGAGCCAAATATTAGTAAAGTTCTGCATGTGCACACCCATCCAAGTGCTGTCCCATTTTCCTACGCAGATGTAGTTAGTGAGAAAGGGTTAAGAACTCATTTTGAACATCAAGTACCTTGGGCATCGTTCGAAACCATTGTGCTTCCTGAATGCAAGGGGTGTGACGCAATTTATTATACCTACAATCCTGCGTCCTCAAGAAATCTGATTTTAGATGACACATATGAGTCGCCTCGGTAGCCCCAGTGATAGAAGATTTTGAAGCCGGAAAATCAGAAACCATACGATTTTAGGAGGGGTTTGAAGATTTTGAAACCTGTAAAGGTCATGCGAGCTTTTCTAGAATTTTCGCGCCTGAGATCGCAAGCCTTTTCTACGGATTCGAGGGAGACTTTTGTCGTTCGAGACTTTTTGTGAGCTTCATAAACGTTTAAACTACAAAAGAAAGTCATAAAAATTCAAAAAATCTTTGACGCGCCTCGAGCTTTCAAACACTTGATTCGACGCTATCAAGTGAAAATGAAAATATATTAATCCTGACTTTCCAGTCTCACAAAATTTGTTCAACATTGTGGGGATTAATTGAAAACGTTGAGTCGGGTCTTAGCCCTCTGGAAAAACGGATAAATCACGCCTCCTCAGAGCTGACTACAAAAGAGAAGACTTGACGTCCAATTCCCCCCCCAAAAATAACGAAAAAGCGGTCTATCCTTTGCAGTATTCTCTTGGACTTATGAAATATGTACCACGGCTAATTTCTGCAAACGAAAATCAAAACCTTTTGTCTGCGGTGCTTATCTGCGTCTTTTTGTCGACGAGTTCGACAGGGGGTGCTTCGGAGGATAGCGTTAAGACGCCTCCATCTCCCAAAAGAATTGAAATTCCAGCGTATTGCGAACCCCTAATCGCCCGGTTAGCTGAAAATCGTGGAAAGAAAATTTCTGCTGTTATTGAGAGTAATCGATTTCAGGTTATGAGGGGGCTTAAGAAGCATGAGGACTTCTTTGGTCCACCCTTTAGCCGAATGCTAGCGCGCCTTGGGAAAGGAGATATCTTAGTTGACGTCGGTGCGGGCACTGCCTCTGCCTTACTGGATTATGAAGACGAAATCAAATTCGGTCGATACGTTAAAAATCCTGAGGATCGACCTGAGGTCGTGAGTATCATCGCGAGCTTACCAACGAAAGAACATTACACGCCTTTGCCCGGCATTAGCCAAACAGATTTCAATCGGGCCATTAACCGCTTAAGTATTGCCATGACTGAGTTGAGTCCTAACGACTTTAGGGTCTTGCATGGAAGATTACTTGAAGATATTCCGATTGAGGAAATTGCAAAACCCGGGACGGTCGCCGGTTTAATAGATAAAGTTGGTGCGTGTGCTTATACTGAAAATCTTACCGAAGATCTTAGCAAAGAGATATCTCTTTTGAAAGAAGGCGGAGAAGGCTTCCTCGACTTCCATAATTTTACGCAAATTTATCCTTACTTAGAAGAGGGATTTGATTTACAAACTGTGCTCGGCGCCCGGAACCCAGTTCAAGATCGAAAGATGTCTATTCCTCAGTTTCTGTCGCATGTGCAAGGAATAAAAGTAATAGACGCCGACCAGTTTGGTCGCGTCTATTTTATAAAAACAAGTGAGATAGTCAAAGTGCCTCTCCTTAGACTTCGATATATTGACGATGAAACTCCACCCCCCACACGAATCTTTACTTTTGATCCGCCTTTGAAATGAGTGGTATTTCAAAATGAGATATGGTTCCTGGCCGTCGCTGGATAGAAAGAATCTTCAGCGACGCCAATGAAAGTTCTTATTTTAGATTTTCTCGTTCGACAGACTATGCCTTAACGAGCTAAAATTCTGTGAGATTTTGCCCGACTTTTCCTTGCGATACTTGAAAAAATCTCCAAATTTAAAAGTCGGTACACACCTTGAAACTCGAACCTTCTCTACGGAAAAATTGGATTTTGAAAATGTCTCGATCGATTTTGAACTTTTAAAACTATATTATGTGGAGTAGTTACTTATGTGGAGTTGGGCCCACTTCCCCGAGTGGAGGGGCCCGTTTGGACGCCACATAATATTTGGTGTAAACCGGGACCTTTATTTTAAGGAGGTCCTATGTTTGAAGAATTATTTCACGCCCCACTTTCTCTAAAATTACATCAAATGATGCCGATGGTTGAAGAGAGGGTTCGGTTCCTAACCCATTTGAAAAGTCAGGGCTACGCTCGTAACTCGCTGATTGTTCGGGCATCTTTGCTGTTGTCTGTTGTGGATGCCATAGCTGTCAGCAAGGGAAATCCCATCTCTAGGAGTGATATTGCCAATCAAGTAGAGCGATGGATTCAAAAGAAGAAGTTCCGCAATCAGGCTCTTCGTCGGCGGATGGTAACGAGGCTCGCAATCCAGTGGGTTTTGTTTCTTGGGAAACTTAAGACTGAAACCTATGGGAGCAATCTCACTCCCTCACACTTAGACGCTCTCAATCGGTATCTTAACTTCTTGAAAAATGAAAAGGAAGCTGCGGAAACGACAATTGTGAATAGTCGACGACTTTTATCGGTCTTTTTGCAATGGGCCACAAAAAATAACATTCAGTTGCGAGATCTGACACTCCAAAATGTGGACGAGTATATTAAGTTTAAAGGGTCAAAGTTGACTCGGAGATCCATGTCCACCGTAGTCGCTAGGTTAAAGTCGTTCTTAGCTTTTTGTGAACAAAACCAGATTTGCCCAGAAAAATTATCCCAAGGCTTACATGGGCCGCGGATATTTCTTTATGAGAATTTACCTTTAGGGCCGTCATGGGCATCAGTTCAAAAGCTTCTTTCTGAGCCAGACTTAAAAACGGCCCAGGGGAAACGCGATAGAGCCATATTATTATTACTGGCCGTCTATGGATTAAGAAGTGCGGAGGTTGTGGCGCTAACGCTTGAAGATATTGATTGGTCAGAAGAAACTATTAAAGTGGTCCGGGCTAAAAATGGCCGCCATCAAGTGTTCCCTCTGACAAAAGAAGTTGGAGAAGCCATCGTCTTATATCTTAAGGGGGCGCGACCCAAGACAAATTACCGGGAGATATTTTTATCTATCATAGCCCCTTGGGCTCCGATGTCACCTGGGAATGCATGCGTGTGCGTCCAATTTGATCAATAAGAAAGTTTCTTTAAAGGGGATCGCTGACCACTTGGGGCACCTAGGAATGAAGTCTGTCAAGACTTATGCAAAGGTAGACCTAAACGGGCTTCGTGAAGTCGGTGATTTTGATTTAGGGGGACTGGCATGGGGTACGTGTGCCCTGAATGGCTGAGTCTGCCGAATCTTCTTTTACAACCGACCCGATTTATACCAAGGTATTTACAGAAATCTCATATCCTTCGTCGGCGTCATTTTCGAAGCTCAGCGAGAAGTAGTCCTAGGTGACTTTTCCCTAGAGCTTTTTAGGGCGACAGATTTTTTGATCTTGGCCACGTGACCCAGAAATTTCATTTTACCGGAGTTACATCGATCAAAGTTTCATCTTAATCTAATTGGCTGCAAAGGTAATTAGCACACAAATTATGGTCTTCATAAATTTGTGCCCAACCGTTATATTTGTTATCGTTTTGTATCCATTTCATTATATCAATGGGGAAAATGACTTTATTAAATGTTCCGTGGCGATTTTTGCGAAACTTTTTTTTGTCACTGCCACCAGAGACTGACGGCATCACGGAGAATCTCAAGGTTCTGCCTGTGCAAGATATAATGGCTAAGGTGGTAAATCTATTCCCGTCCGGTCAGAAATAACTTGCCAAATATGGTAACTTTTGGTAGTCTGTTTATGATGAAGCGTCGTGAGTATGCGATCAGCATTGTGGTGAATCAGAAGAAGATCACTAAGCTTATTATTGATCCCCACTTTGAGGAAAAGCATGCTGCAAGCATCACTGACGACATCATTATTGAACTGGTCAAGACGCTCGATGGTCAATTCATCGAGCCTGACGACGAGAATCTACCGTTCAGTTATTTTAGTACCGATAAAATAGAACTGAACGGCAAGTTTTATAAACTTGTATGGCTTCTCGAAGATGACCAAATCTATATTGGCGTCGTGAACGCTTACCGGAGGTAAACCATGGGTTTTCCAAGTCAGTCTGAAATTAAGCGAGCTCTTAAAAAGCTTGAAAAAGCTGAAGGCACACTGGCCCCCCCAGCCAATCCAACACCTCTAGAGAAATTCCGTCATGATATTCAACAAAAGTTTGTGGGCTACAAGCTCACAAAAAGAATATCACAACGGGATATGGCTGAGAGGCTTGGCGTGGATGAGGGCAAGGTCAGTAAGATCTTGCACAATCGCATCAGTGAGTTTTCAACAGACAGGCTGATTCATTTGTATGAGAAACTCGACCCAAAATTGAAGCTGAAGGTCGGCTGAACTCAGTTTGGCTGTTCTTTGGCTTCTCGAGCACCTAAAGGCTTGAAATCATTTCGATCGGATCGAATCCGCCAAATATTTTCAGGGAATTGACCCAAGAAGCGATAAATAGTGAGAATCAAAAACCAAAGGCTTCAAGGGGTTATCGAGGTCGCAAAAGAAGAACCGTCACTCAGCGTAGGCAGTTGTCAGTGTCATGATCTGAGTTTTGGCTGAGTGGTGTCTGAGTAGGGACGCGGTTTCTTTCGAGGTTAGCCACGCTATTTTCCAATAATTTGTTTGATGAGACGTGAGGCGATCTCAAGATGTTCGAGATCGCCGGGGTTCAAATCCCTTATTTTTTGAGCCAAGTACTGAACTCTTTTTTTGCGGCCATTCATCATTAAGCTTGTCCCTTTTTCAGTGGAATGAATCAGGATGGCGCGCCCATCTTTTGGATCCGTCTTTCTCTGGACAGTGTTTTATTTTATAGCTCATCGTCATCATCAAAGGAATTTGAGGTAATACCAATTTCCTTAATGGCGCCGAATTCCCTCTTAACAACCTCTTTGTGGCGTTTTAGGTGCTCGCTTGCTTTAAAAACAGAGATGCCTTTGAGATGAACGAGCAAGCAGGTTTCTCTTAAGCCAGCGGTACTTAATCCATTCGTCACCTCAACTTCTTCGGGTTCAACATTTCGTGCTAAATAATACTCCAGCAATGTCTTTCGAGCGTTTTCGTCAGGATCTCGAACTTGGTAGAGCTTATCGAAACGGCTCGGGCGGTCCACTACGTTGCCAGGGAGCCTTTCTGGATAATTTGTCGTAGCCAAAATCAAACACTTATCTAAGCTCATTTCTCCATCCAAAAAGGCCAAGGCATGATCAAGATCGGAGTTCTTCAGGGTTAAGGCAAGCTCTTCAAAAATAATAATTTTGAAACGTCCTGAAAGAGTTGCTCGTATAACATTGACGAAGCGTCGTGGAGGGATAGAATCCAAAAATAGGACGAGTGCCTTGTCAGGTATTTGAGTACGAATAACTTCTCGAATTAGGCTTGTCTTACCATTCCCCGGAGGTCCGTAAAGGAGAATTCCTCGCCGGTATTGAAGGCCAAGTTTGCGGTAAATATTTTCGCCTTTTAAGAAATCTTGGATATCTGATGTTATACGTTCAAAAATTCCTGACAGTTGTACATAAGAATCCGTTCTGAGCGTCATTGGTTCCAAACGACTAGGGACAATGTGATCTGTTACTTCATAACTATAGACTCCGCCAGGAAGGTCAACTGGTTGGTCAGTCGTATCTTCAAAATCGTGCTCAATAAGAAGCTTAGCGCCCTTCTCTAGTTCTGCTTCGGGATGTGCCTCCAGAGCTGTTGCCAGTTCGCTGGGAGTGGGATCGCGGGCCCCAGTGCCAGCCAAAATAATCTTGCGCTTTGAATGGCGTTCGGGCGTGTAATAGGCCGTGCCGTCAGGTAAATTTCGTCGGTACCATGCCGAGGCGAGGGAGCTGTTCTTTCTTGAAAAGGCGGCTCTTAACGACATCTATACATCGTCAGCCGAACCCGTCAGGGCTTCAGAAAGAGTATGTCCGAAATGATTACACAATTTTTTAAGGTGAATAACAGTTCCCGTGGGATACGCACCTTGCAGCCAACCGTGAAGGACAGAGGGTGAGCATCCGCCAATTTCGCACGCTTCTCGGATCGTCAGATTTTTCTCCTTCAAAAGTGTTTTTAGAAAATCTTCTAAGGGACTGTGATTATAAAAACGGCGGGGTTCTGAAATCATAAAAAGTTGCAAACAGCCTTCCCTTGGTTAACAGTAGATTAATCTTATACAAAGTGAACTGATTTTCAACTTTTGTTCACAATTCTGAACACTGTTTTTAACTGATTTTTGGAGAGGACTTGAGTAGCTTAATATCCAGCTCTAAAGTATCAAGACGCTTTTCATGTTTATCAGTGATTTTATGGGAGGATTTTACCATTTTTTTTAAATCGTCTATCAAAATGGTTTGTTTCTGAAACTCCCTGTCCATTTTATGTTCTAAGGCGGTTGTTTTTGCGTCCACTTTTAAGTCTAAGGCATGGACTTCAGCTTTGACGACTTGTATTTGGCTTGTAAGGTCAATTTTGACATCACGGACATCGGTTTTGACATTACGAATATCTGTTTTGACATTACGAATATCTGTCTTTAACTCTTCGAATATCGGACCGATATAGTTGACAAGCCCTGCAAGGGTCAAGGGTGGGTCGGATTTCTTTTCCGTCATATGACATCCTCCTAAGAGATGGACTTCTAGCACAACCACCTTCCTGCGATCAAGGCATGACATGGTATAAGCACGTGGTTTTCACTGGACTTCCCAAGTCGCTGCTGCACAATAGAAATAACCATGAACCTTACACTTAAGTGTTGTGTTTTATTATTTAGCTTAATTGCGATTCTGTGCGCTTGCGCAACACCATACACTGCCTTCTCCAAACTACTTCACTCTTGGGGAATCGTTTTGGAATTCAAGACGACTTGGCCTTCACATGGGCCCTAAACAAGAATTTTATACCGAGAAATCTTTAAGGCCGATAATCGAAAAGACTTCTTCGCAAGGAGCCGACCTCTTTAATAAGTCTGACACTATCTACGTTTGGTCACTGGTAGCATTGGGAATAGCGGTCTGATCCACGGCAGTTTGGGGTGAAAACTTAGGGTATGTTTACCATTAGACAACACTTTGTTACCCAAATGTAAAATATACTCTATAACTTGCCCGCAACCTCACATATATTGCGCCCGATGTTAAGGGACAATGTGGAAACGGCCTCTACCTTTCTGAAGGCCATTTTCGAGACGAAAGTTCAAAATAACAAAAATTTTTCCCTTAGAGCCTTTGCAAGGGACATAGGACTCTCTCCGGGCGGGTTAAGCCAGATTTTTTCTGGCAAGAAGCGCCTCTCTGTTGATAGGGCCGACGACATATCTAAGCGTCTTAAGCTTAATGCCAATGAAGCCGAAGTTTTTCTAACTCTTGTGGAAAGAGGGAGCACTTCGAGCGATTCAAGAAGAGCCGATCTCTCTGAAAAGATATCAATCCTCCGAGGCGACAATGCCGCTTTAAATTTAACATTAGATCAGTTTCGCCTTCTTTCATCTTGGTATGGTTTTGCCATTTTGGAGTTAATCACTGTGTGTGATCCAACACTTTCCAATAAGGCTATTGCCAAACGTTTAAATATCTCTGCGACTGAGGTCGAACTCACACTTGAGCGTTTACTTAGGTTGGAACTTATTGAACCTGGCAAAGGCAAACAGAGATTTGTCCGTACGAGAGACAATTTTTTATTTTCCACAGAAGTGCCAGTGGAAGCTTTGCAGCGTTACTACAAGGACGTTAATATTCTTATTGAAAAAGCTGTGATGACTCAAGGTAAGAAGGAAAGAGCGAGTGGGGGGCAAGTCATCGCCTTTGACCCAAAACAATTGGAAGAAGTTCGAAAAAGAATAAATGCATTTTTAGACGATCTCAACGCCTTTGCAGAAAAAGGCAAGAATAGAACCGAAGTTTATCAAGCCATAACCCATTTTTTTAAGCTTACAGAAGATAAAGGGAGAACTCCATGAAGGTTTTTAAACCAATTTTTATTTCATTGGCTCTTGCCACCATCGCGGCGCCACGGGTGGGCATCGCAGGGGCAGGCGTGCGCGGGGGCGAACTCGTTTTTATAAATGGAAAGTACATCAACCGTGATTTTCTAGAGGCCAGAAAGAACTGTTGGGTTTCTGGAATCCAAGTGGAGGCTGAGAACCCCGGAGTCGGAAGGGTTTTAGAGTCCTTATCCAAAGTAGACTGGTATTTTGCTCTTGTTGTAGAAAAAAGACTTCACAAACTTAATTTCTGTTTTGGTGGCCCTCTAAAACCAATCGAGTTTGACTCAAGACAAAATATTCGACGGGCTCCCAGGTACCCAAGTTTCTTTGTGGCCCTTCAAACAACAGATGGAACTGTTTTCGAAGACGAAGACCTCTTTAAAAAGATATCCGATCCGGACCTTTCCGATGAGGACGCTAAAGGAATGCATCTTATCCATGAAGCCATGCATTCTTTTATCGCCCCAGATACGGACGATGCTACTCGCCGCCAAGAAGTATTCTCTACCCTTTCGGTGATTCGAGACATCCATCTGAAAAAGGTGATTTCACGAGATGTTCTCTACACAAATCTTTCTGCGAACAACATCTTATTTCCTCTGACGGGGTCTTATCTCGATCCGTTCAGAGCCCAAATCATTTTTCTCCTTGGCGATGCCACTCAGCGTGACCACATTTTTTTCTCAACGAGCGGTTTAGATGTGACTCTCAGTAAGAGCATTCGATCGGTAAGTAACCTTGTTGAGGACGAAGATCGATTCATGATGAAACTAGATCCCCTCGAAGTTCTTACCTCCTACGTCGAAGAGGTTCTGCGCTTCGGTTCAGAGTCTCAAGTGAGCTATGTGTTTAACAAAGCGGGTCTCACGCTCATAGACCCGAATTTTTTGTCTCTAGGTATTTACGAAAACGTAACTTCTGAACAACAAGCTAAGCTTTTTAGTCAAGTTTCTGTGAAACCCGAGATTGACCGGGCTATTGCGAAAATAGCCACGGCTCAAGCTAGAGTGAAGATGGATCTTCTCTATGCCAATAGGGAACTTAAAAGCCTTTCTAATCAAAATGCCGAATCGTCAGCACAACTTGTAATGGCTCTTCGACCCCTTGCGGGAGGAGGAAGCATTCCAAGAGAAATTAAGTCTTTGGCGGTGGCCATTGCCTTTCTCGCGAATAAAGAAGATTGGGCGGAACTCGGAAAAGAGATTGGCGAGAACCCTCTCTTCTACGGTGCAATGAATTTCGACCAAGCCAAAGTGAGTGTGGGGCAAGCCAAATCTGTTGTTCCACGAGAGAAAGACTATGCCCTTGCGGCCCTTGAAGCCCTTCGGGGAGGGCTCGCCACTACTCTTCAGGATTATTTGCGGGGAGTTTTGACTACTGCCTGTTTTGAACAAGTTTTAAAAGTTATTCATTGGGATCGTCTCGGCACAGTTACGAAGATTGACCCTGAGAACGAAAATTAAGGAGCACAAAATGTTTTTAAAGGGATTTCTATTAATTGCGATTTTGGCGTCACCAGTGGTTTGGGCACAAAATCCTGAGACGGCGGATAGCGTAACCAAAACTATTTTGGCACAAGCTCAGACCACCGAACAAAATATTAAAAATATCAAAGACAAGATGGTGAGTTTGGAGCCTGGCCAGGTCTATTACGATCCTGACCATGATCTCCTCGCCAAAGAATTTCTAGACAACATCAACCAAGCTATGACCCTGTACGATCAAGGGATGAAGCAGGTTATTTTAGCGGAGGCCAAACACTGGCTTGACAATTTTGCTGCAACACAAAAATTTTCTCCAGAAGAAAGTTATCAAAAAGACATTGCGGCCAACACGAGCGCGCGTCTCGTCGATGTCTCAAAAGATTATCACAATCTGGTGGCCGCTGTTTTTGAAAAAGCTCTTGGTCAATTACCCCAATCTGTAGCCGAAGTTTCAATAGAGCCCAACGCTGAGGTTTGTGGGCATTTTACGACAAGTTCACAGCAGACAAAAAAAGGGATAAAATATGGAGACCCCCTGCCTCACGGCAACGCTGTGGCGAAGGGTTTAGCCATTACTGACTGGCGTGGTCAACAAGAAGGTGTCCCTCAAGTTTCCAGATGTGGAATAGTAATAGAAGACACCAAACGGGGTCATACCTGGCTCTGGAATCTTTACTTTTTTATCAACGGAAATTTCAGTGAGGGTCCAATCCATTCTGACAGTCGAGATTGGAGAGATAACGATTTTTTTAGGCATCTCCGTTTAGGGAGAGAAATACAGGCTCTTATAACGAAAACTCTTGATGACAAATGGCTCGGTGGATGCCATTCCGAAAAGTGCAGGCAGCTTCGTCTCAGTGACCTTAGCGACTTCTTGAGTGTGGCCAAGGTCACCCTTCTTAAATCCATCAAGTTTGATATCAGGTCAAGTGTTCCTCTTGAGTTGTCGGCGAGTCCTATAAATGTGGATCAACTCTTGGAAGCCACACGAAAAGAGTAATCAGGAGAGTTATGAATAGAAGGTTTTTCTCAAAGTTATTGTTGATTTCTTGTTTTCTTATGACGAGTTCTCCGGCTTTCGCCTCCGGCTATCGCTGCCATGCGATTTGTATTTCCCTTATTCCCGACCAGCAGAGTCTGACTTTTTTGGGTTTTGCAAAGCAAGCGGCGGACTTGCCACGAGAAGATGTTTTTAATGCGACTCAAGAGAAATGCGAGCAGAAGGCAGTAAACCAAGGTTACGACCTTTCATCGGCCATGCTTGTGAATCAAATTTCGTTTTCCTCAAAGGCCCAGGATCGATGGGTTGACGAGAGCAATGGCTCCTCCTATTCCGTAGGAAGAGGTAGTGCGTTTCTATCTGGGAATTGGTATGCCTATACCGTATCTCGACAGGGTTATACTGAGGCGTATTCTACATTTCACCATGACCACGAACACGACCACGATCAAAGTTTGGTGGCCCAACCCCAATTTAGCTATCCGAGGGATTGCCGCTTCGACAAAACGATCAGGAGCGGAACTCAGCTGACCTATACGGGGGACCAAAAATTCTACCCTTAAACAGCATGGGGAGGGCCTGCATACCGATGTTTTCATAAAGATTTGAACAATTTACACCAAAGAAAGTTCAACCCAAGACTCTTCAATGTAGGATGGGCATGATCTTTGAACCGACTTTCCAAAATGGACAAACTCAAAATGGTTTTCTTTTCAATATTTTTGGCATGTGGCTCCTTACTGGCCGCTGCTCAACCGCAGCAGGGAATGGAAGTCACCTTTAAACAAAAATCTCTGCCTTAACCCTGCCATCCCCATCTGAAATTACAAATGATAATTCCCTCCCCGTGTTGGTCAAACTTAGATCTCAACGGGAGGCAAGGGCAATGCAAGTTATCTCTTTTTCTCCGGGCAGCAGAACTTTCGAGGTTAATCTTGATCATCAGCGTTCCGCTAAATTTTCGGAACAGGACGTCGTCAGAGCGGTCGGAACTTTGAAACAAGACGGTTTGACTTTTTTTATAGGACAACGGGTGACTAAGTATCGCAACGGCCAGCGATTCACAGGGACCATCTCTGGCCTCTGGGATGATGGCGGCGCCGATATAATCTGGGATGGATGGCTTAGCCCGGTCTATCAACGTCCACGATCGTACTCTTTAACTAGACCTGCTGGTGAGGTCAGCGAGCACCCCGACAACCATGCCGTGCCTGTACGCCCTCTATCGGCCCGAAGTAACAGTTCTAATCTCGGTGTCAATTACTATCCGGGTATCAAAGGTTATCGAGCCGTCAACCCACAAAGCTCCGTCGTACAAGAACAAGAACAACACGAGCCTGGACAATCAAATTATTTTGCAACTTTAGATTCAATAGAAACATCGGCACAAAGAGAAGCCCAGGGTCTTCCCTACATGCGGTTTTACAGCGCCCAGTTCACCGATCATGGCTCTTTTATGAATCGGATCGTGAATGCCCTTGGGCAAAAAGTCCGCGCAAACCCGGAAAGAAAAATGGTTATCGATATTGTCTCTGATCTCGATAACCAAAAGGGCCTTTCAAAAAAATGGAGTCCCTTAGCTCTTTTTTACCGTTTTGCGAAGTCTATAAACCAGACCCATGGCCTCAGAGCAGGAGAAGAGGGCTCAGTCGCAGTCTACTTTACTGAGGTCCACTCTTTGTCCAAAGAAGCCCAAGAAAGCACTAACCTCTCGCACATCATCGTCTGTGACGAATTTCTTCGTTTTAGGTAGCTTTACTCA
>Ga0207013_1198_pt1 | contig 13170 bp, 12 predicted proteins | sample Alteio_BWMinCont_55_FD_153501 | JGI IMG/M metagenome (GOLD analysis project Ga0207013, IMG submission 153501) | Enriched cells from forest soil in Barre Woods Harvard Forest LTER site, Petersham, Massachusetts, United States -... | ecosystem: Environmental > Terrestrial > Soil > Temperate forest >...
GGGCCTGAAAAGACATTATATTTTCTTTTCAATATTTAGTTTTTAGAAAAAAGAGGTTCGACATACTTTTACTAGAATAAAGGATTAATTCTTATGAAGTCCAAGACTCCAGTTAAATTTTCGGTCGCTGTAGCAATAGTCTTCTTCTTGGGGAACTCGTTGACTCATGCTCAGACCAACTCAGAAGAAGAGCGCATCCAAAGGGTTGAATCTCTCAAGAGTTTATTGACAGGTTTTAAACGTCCGTCCTCAGCTGCGGATGCAGAGGACATGTTCAACGATAAACTTGGTCAGGTAATTCTTGTTATGCAACAGGAATTCGACTCGCTATTGAGCTTTACGCGAAAGTGGCCTGGGACTATATCTGGGAGCTCCACCTACCTGACTTCAAGAAAGTATGCAAAGGAGTTTACGGGCGATTATGAATCTGTCGTAAGCGATTTTATTTTCTTCGTCCGGCAACTAGGGATGTTTGAGCCTCAATTCGAAGCATTGACCAAAGATTATTTAGAGAGTTATGACAAAGCTGTAGAAGCAAAGTCCTTTAGTGTCGATACAGATCGCGAAAGATGTCGAGGCGAGATCAAAGAGTCGCTCAACAACCTGAACAGCTCGATTGTTGCAGGGATTAGGCATGATCTCATTGAAGTATTTCCTAATAATATCCCAGGTCTTCGCGCAGTATTTAACCTGACTAATATGTTGGACATAAGCGAACAAATCAGAACTGAGGCCATATGGATTGAAAGCAGTTATGGCACCATTTTGAAAAATACCGCTGACTGGAAAGGGCTTTACGCCTCGCAGCGTCCAATGATTCGATCGTGCATCACGGGCGGGAGCGTTAAGATCCTCGATGGAGCAGGAGAGGAGCAATAGTGCATCGCTCCTCTGCCCCTCTTGCAAAAAGGTTAGTGACCGTTTTGCCTATCTTCGGTTTACTCCTTATTTTGAGCGGCGTTGCTTTTTGTAGCGACCCACCTTATTCAAGTACGTGGGGACTCGAGGACTATCTGGTTAAAGTAATGATCTTCGGATCAAAATTTGATCGAATTCAACAGAAAGACGTTCCGTTCTTTCACGCTTGTACGGGTACCTTGTTAAAAGATCACCGTGTCCTGACAGCGGCTCATTGTTTTGACGACATGGAGCTAGACGCGGTAGAGACGACATATCGGGGTGAAGTTCAGCACGTAAACCTCGATTCCATAGACACGAGGACCTTCTTTCAAAATGGCCAGAATGGTCTCTGGGAAAATGATATCACTGCAATTAGAACCGACGTGAATTTTAAGAGCATGTTGCCGAATAGTGGTCTGAGGTTAGCAAAGTCGAAGTCGGAGATAGAAGGTTTAATCAATGGGAGCCCATGCATCGAACTGGGTTACGGACCACCTAGTAATCAGGTCGAGAACCTCAAGAAACTAACTTCAAAGACGGACTTTGGTGCAGCACTCGTCGCATACGCCTCGGCGATTACTCCTCAAAGTGGTCCTGTAGACGGACTTCTAACCGCAGTAGAGATGCAGACCACTGAGTTAGACTCCGGAGCCCCGGTCATTTGTCGGAGTAGAGAAGGCGAGAATGTCATTGTCGGAGTAATCCAAGGGCCGGCGGAAATTATTCTGCGTCAAGGAACTAAACTGCGTAGAAACGTAATCACAGAACTGAATAACAAGCTCCTGGGCTCGAACTGAAATGGCGAAAAGCTTTTGTGAGTCCAATGTAAGCTGAGGCCGCGCCTCTTGAGACCGATGAACAGGCCGAACCCAGCGTCGAGACTCGTTGGCGACACCCACCTTAATGATCTCCTCGCGGAGACGGCATCAATGACTTCGAGCATAGCAGCGGCATTGGCACCCACTTGCTGCAAGGGGTATGTGTGCCTTACGCGACTGGGTCTATTATGCCTTTTGAGACAAATAGTCCGATATCCGCTAGGGCACTTACAATAAAACTTCGTCCATGGCCGGCATTTGTTCAAGATCTCAGGCTGGATCAGGCTTCCCTAATTTTTTCACAGCATCTTTGTGGCCTCTGGTTTTTTTAGCTTGGCGCTCAAACTTACACTATCTATCCATTCCTACTTGGTGGAGAAGCCAAGTCATGTCATAGGACTCATCTTCAGCGACTCCGTCAGAGCCGGAATCACCCGCGTGGCCACCCTTCATATCGATTTTGAAGAGGAGGTCTTTACCGATCTTGTCCATTGCTCTAAGTTTGGCTGTCCATTTGGCAGGTTCATGAATCAAGACTTGAGTGTCGTTGAAGGCGGCTCTAACCAACATGGAGGGGTATTTCTGTAGTTTAATGTTATCGTAAGGAGAATAACTCCTCATATTTTTGAAATCCAACTCAGTGTAGGGGTTCCCCCACTGAGTCCACTCCTCTGTTGTGAGTGGAATTTTCGTATCTAGCATTGTGTTCATGAGGTCCACAAAAGGTGATCGAAAAACAGCGGCCTTGAATAAATCAGGCCGGTTGTTGACCACATACCCTAATAAGAGCCCTCCCGCGGAGAGTCCCCTAATGGCCATTTTATCGGGACTTGTATAATGATTTTTTTCCAGAAACTCAGCAGCGTCGATGAAATCATTAAACGTATTTGTCTTATTTTGTAACCTTCCAGCCTCAGCCCACGCTGGCCCGAACTCACCTCCGCCACGAACAGAAGGGATGGCCACGATCCAACCACGATCTAGGAGTGGCGCCATCGACGCGACGGAATACATCGTTGGCTGAGTCAACATATAAGAATACCCATACATGCCATGGGCGGTGAGGAGCATGGGAGCTGAGCCATCAAATTTGACGTCCTTTTTATGGACCAGGGCGATAGGAATCTGAACGCCATCGCGAGAGGTGACCCAAACTCTCTTCGTCAAAAACGTTTTGGGGTCTAAATTCTGCTTGGGATTTTCATGAACAATGCGGGATTGTCCTGTTTTGAAATCATACTCATATGTCCTATCGGTAACTGCGAGAGAGTGATAGTTGAGATAAATCGAAGAACGATTAAAACTCAAATTCATTTGCGGCCCGTAGGGCGTTATCTCAAGCTCGTAGAGGGGTTCCTTAAAATCAATTGTTGAGATGATCCCTGTCGAAAGGTTAAAGACTTCCAACTCTGGCAAGCCGTCCACACGGGCCGCTAACACCAGGTATCCATTAAAAGAAACAAAATCATTCAATGGACGATCTTTGTTGGGAGGGATCATCGTGATCCAATGCTCACGGCTAGGACTTACATCAGGCGCCTTATACAACCCTTGGTCGACGGAATCGTGGTTGCTTAAAATGAAAAAATCACTCCCTTGATGTTCGACACTGTAGCTTTGGGCGTGGGTCCGTGGGCCAAAGCTCATGAATGGCTGACCGTTTGAATCAGATTTTTTATAAAGAACTTCGGTTGTGAGGTCTTCCCGCCGGGTTGTAATCAGGACATATTTGCCGTCCTTTGTGTTAGTGACCTTTTCGATCATGAATTCTTTATCTTTTTCTTCAAAGGCAAGAACATCACTGGTCGGAGGCGTGCCTATTTTATGTATGAAGACTTTTGAGGGACGATGGATATCATCATAAGTAGAATAATAAATGAACTCACTATCCGCACTCCAGGCGATGTTGTTAAACGGGTCTGGATTCACAGCAAGACTTTCAATTTGGCCCGTTTTAAGATTTTTGATTCGAGCAATATTGGGTTGACCCGAGAGGTGAACTAGCCACGCCAGTAAATTGCCGTCGGGACTTATGGTGTAATCGCTAAGCTCATAAAATGAATAAGATTTAGCTTCGGTATTTGCATCAATGACTTTTTCTTCAGGTCCGCCGGCAACGTGCCTTCGATACACGTCAAAATACTGCTGCTGAGACTCTTGTTTACGGTAATAGAGAAAATTTCCAATTTGCTCGGGTGCCGAAGGAACAGCAGAAGTTAGTTTAGCCTTTATTTCCCGACCTATTTTTTGACGAAATGTCCCTAACGTCTTGAAATGTGATTCAGCGTAGGCGTTTTCTTTATTGAGGTAATCAATGACTGCGGGTGAATGAGGCTGCCCCGGGTAGGTCAACATCCAATGGTAAGGATCAGGGAGATCATCTCCAAACACCGGGGTCGTATGAGGGATTTGAGGAGCTTGGGGAGGATTTATTTTTTGAGGTTTTTGGTTAGTACCCAAGGCAGTGGCCGTCACCACCAACCCTGTTAAAGGTAGGGCAAATAAAGCTCTCATCAAAATCGGCCTACCACGAATACTTCCTGCGACCCGACGCATCAGCAAGAAAATTCATGGTGCGCTCGCATTCCATTCGCAATTTGGCGCTTTTAATATATGGCTTTAATTCTTCTGGCAAAAAATTCCATCTTTGGCGGCACCCTCATAGGCGAGTTCAAGGTCTCTTCTCGTTGCCTTAAACTGGGTCATATTATCTGTAGTTATGGCCTCCAAATGGGCCTGAAGGTTGTTTTGGGCTGCCCAAAACCTTCTGTCATTTTGAGCATCTCCTGGTAGCGTAGTGGGATCCATGAGAACTCTTCTTGTTTGTTGATCTTGAAGGTTCCCTAACCCACTCTGCTGAGCGAGGTTTTCATTAGAGAATTTGATTGAAAGGGCACTCAAGTCTTGCAACCTAGCAATAGTCCTTCCGTACTCGATTTTCTTTTCTTCTCGTGTTTGGGATGTTCCGGCAAAGGCGGAGAAACTACCATTCACAACAATGCAAATGACAGTTTTTCTGAACAATAGATTCTTCATAACTAAATTTCTCCTGAGTTAAAGATACTCTGGTTAAAATCTGCCTGCTACGAAAGATCTATCTATGGCGCAAGACAGATACTATTCAACATACTAAATAAAACTTATAGTAAAAAAATCCTCGCTTGTCTAGGGCTCAACGGGGAGAATTCCAGAACAGGTCATCGAGTTGGGTTTTTAGGGTGGTTATACGGTGACTGCCACACTTTCTTCACCGCTCGACAATATTTTGCTGATAACAAAGTTGAGCTTCTAGTGGGCTACACCAGTGAACGTCCACTCTGGTCTAATGCGTAGGAAGTCACAAAACCCAAAACGCATACCAGAATTTTTTATAATTTATTCCAGTGGGCGCATGCTCACCATGCAAACCTCCACATTACTCGCGGCCATAATTAAAACAAAAACGAAGAGAAGCATTAGCATCTCCAGGTTTGTCACGTTTAGAGTCTCCTGTTCTCAATATTCGAACCTCGATTTTGCAATTTATGACGTCTTTAGGGTTTTCTGAATATTAGCGATAATAGAACCCGATCAACATGGATATGTCCATGCCCTAGCCGGCCTCATAGAAAGGGCCAATTACCGACGAGTATGATTGTAATCTTTTCTCTCACGGCAGAAGCCAAGACTTTGTTAAAAAAGGTCCCACATAAAATCTGAGAGTCTTTAAACTGGGTTCATGAGATCTCGGGGATTTTCGGACGGTATCGACACTGGAGGCTTCCAATGAAGGGAAAAACTTTTGTTCTACTGGTTCTCGCAGCATTTGGGTCTACTCCCCGTCCTGCATTTCCACAGACTGCCGGAGGAGGGCGCGACCACCTCTGTCAAAATGGGGAAACTCCATATGAGGCCCTCGCAAGGATGTTCGAAGATAGGAATTCCAGACCGGCTACACTTCGAGACTTTCCGGCCTTCACCAAGGTCATAAACACCACACTCAGAGAGTTTCCAACTCGCACCAAACCTTATCGTCTGAGCTGCATCGAGCCCGTGGGCAGGCAGACTCCTCTCGTGGATCTCAAGGAGTGGGCCTATTCCCCAGTCGTCGTAAATTTTTTTACTAACGAAGCCTATAGCTCTGCAAACGATACCATTTCTGCAGGTCCTGCGTTTCAACAAGCAGCCTATCATCGTGACCCAGCAGTTCCTGAAGTGACGGCGGTTGCTTGGGCCTACGGGCCGGGAACGGCCAATTACCCCTTCGTCCTTAGCCAAGTGACATCCGTAGACGGCGTAGACAGGAATGAGGATTATTCAGCCGATGATGATTGGTTGCACTACGCGACCAGGGTGTCCAATTACAAATTAGTTCATGACCATGGGTTTCAGGAGACGTTTTCCGCCCTCAACGTACAGCCTCTTCACCCAGAAGAACATCGGGACGCCGGCCTGAAACTCGTCCAGTTGGAAGATGTCATGGTCCGCAATTGGCGCGTGACTCAAAGCGGATACCTGATTGAGCAGACCAAAAAACTCTTAGACGACACGACGACGCAGTACAGCTACTGCTGGAGAACGAACTGATCTCGACAATGCGTTGTGAGCTGCCCTGATAGTCTGACTCGAGACTGAGAGCTAGTACGGATAGGCCCAACTCATTTAAACCAGTCATCGTCCAGATGTTTGCATTAATTGTCACAGAGCGGGGACTATGCCCATTGTCATCGCTTGACCTGTAGAGGAAGGAACTAAAATGCTTTTTAGATCAATCGTTTTATTTTCCGCGTTGACATTGGGATCAATTTCCTTTGGACAAACCCCAGGGATGATCTTAACGGTGGAGTTTGACAAAAATCCAAGACTCAACCACAGCGAAGGGTTGCCTTCCAATACACCACTGTATAGGAGTCATGGTGGTTCCCGACTTTCTGAATGCTTGGGAACGGAGCCCTCAACTTTACCGGAAAGGTTCAGCCAATATTTGTCTTTTGAATCTTGCACCCAGCCTACAGGAGAGATTCTGTTTTTGAATCCCATGTTCTTTGATTCAGAACATCCCAATCACGCGGTTCCGTTTAGTGCTGACGCAAACCACAAAGGACTTTGCAAATTTCTCACCCAGGACACATATGTTGAGGTGATTGATTGGACTCTGTACGGTCATCTCTCAACAAATAGCGATGGAGTGATAAACAGTCATAATGATAAGGGAGTCGTTTACCAATACAAGAGTGTACCCGCCGTAATCATAGATAAGCATGGTGAGTATGGTGGAAGGACTTTAACAGAAAGAGAATCAACCGCTGGCACCCCCTGATTTGCTTTAAAACGCATATTAAGGTCCTCCGAAAAGAGCTGGTCATCAATGATCAAGGGTTGCCGGGCGCCTGTGGTCGGAATCACGGCATTTGACACTTTCATGTCGCCTTATGGACCCCCACATTGGCCCGCTGGGGGCCCGCGGGGCAAATAGAAATGAAAACGTTGCAGGAGTGTCAAATAATTTTGCGCTCCCCCCTAATTTGATAGAGGTGAGCTGAGCCTAAAAGGCTACCACCTGGCATTGGCGTTGCTTCTGTATTTTGGAGTACCCAAACTCAGTAGTCCTTATGGAGAATGCAAAATGTCTAAAAGAAAACGAGCAAACCCAATTCCTGTTGAACACTCATGGAAGCGACGAATGCCGGCCTCGAGGAGCGTCGATGTACTTGAGTCAAAGGGAAAGTATTTGGAACTTCTTTTGGCAGAGCTTGGAAAAATACTTTTAGAAAAAGATCTTCACTTAAACGTATCCAACAGGGAAACCTATAACGAAATTCGGATACACTATCATATTGAGGTTAAGGACAAGAGCGATGCGATCAAATTTAAATGCACTTATTCTTCAGAATGGCTCCTCGATGAGATCGATCCTGTCGTAGAGTCCCTGAGCAATGTAGAGTCACCCGACCCGGAGATCGGCGCCAAAGCTTACCCCGCTATTTCAAATGGGCTACAGGAATCATTTTGGAAAGGCTTTCCCGGAGGACGCGCTCTTCCAAGTTCTCTGCGGGGTCTTTAGAATTGGACTTATTCAGCGTTTTAACTTTGGCTTCCGAAAGAAGAACCCCAATGAGGAGGATAGATTTCGAGGGCTACCGTGTTTCTATCTTTTTAAGAAGCCCGAAGGCGTAAAGTTGTACCCAAACGCAAGTCGGGATGAAGATCGAATCGAATTTTTCACTATGGGCATTAAAGTTTACTTTGATACCGACGGATCTCTATTTATTGAACCTCAATCTGGGGTTGGTTATCGTGACGAGCAGGGTAATCCACTCCTTTCGGATGAAGGGTACGATCCAAAGAATTGCTTCTCTTTCAGCTTTGATGAATCGTCGGCGTCTATAAGTATCAAAGATGAGGAAGCGTTGGACCGACTGGTACATTCGGAAGCTGAGGCTTTTGAATTAGTAATAAATTTATCCGATGCGCTCGGTGTTTCTCTGAGGGAAATCTCTTTTAATGAAAAGCGGGAACCCCCGCCTATTAGGATCTTTGCACCAGATCATTTGAAGGAGTCACTCATTAATGACATCCGTAAAGTCGCAGAATCAAGGATTTCGATTTTTAAAGTCGGAGTGAATTGGCCCATCGTGTTCTTCCCCGAAAATAAAAAAGAGTCGATCGCTTTGTCAAAGCCCGGTTCGACCAAAAAAAACTCAGAAGGAGCTTAAAATGGAAAGTTACTCGCAGGCTAATCTACCAAAAGACCGAACTGATCTATGCGATGAAGCTTCGACCTCGCCCTGGCTTAAGTCAACTTATGATCTTGGAAGCGGAGTGAATCCAGAAATATTTTATAGACAATTCTTATCTGAAACCCAAGGTTTGATAGGAGACAAATCCCATTACTACATTGCCTCCGATCTTGGCGTAGTTCGCCAACTGCCACACGGCCAGGCCATTGTTGCCCAGGTAAAAATTCTGATGAAAGATAATAATTTCTATGAGGCGTGGTACACGGAATATCATTTTCTTAATGAGATCCGAAATGGGTTTAATTGGACTAAATCTGAGTCTAAAACCATCAGAGGCAAGTGGACCATTGTAGATGGCGAGATTCAGTTCGAAGGATTGGGAACTGGACATGGTTTCACGGTGATTCGAACAATGCCACAAATGCGCTTTACTTTCTCTCGTAATATTATTTCGACAGGTGTGGCAAGGAGAGTTCTTTACGCATCCATTGTGAAGACTTTAGATGGCAAAGATGGGTTTCCAAAGCCACCACCTGACTTTGATTACGATGGAGGGTTTTGCAAAACCATTAATTTTTGCCGTCTTCCCATGAGAGAATCTTTTTATCTTAAGGAATCCTATGAACTCTTTGAATACAAGAAAATCAGAATCGACGTTTTTCTTTTTGATGACTCTTACTATTCCATAGTATTTAAAACTCCTATGAGGCAGGGTGTTTCTATGTATTTCTTTAGTGGGATCTGGATCAAAAGAAAGGAAGATGAGATTCAATTGGGGGCCGATGCCCACCTAAGCTTTGTCGATGGCCAGTGGCACATAGGAGCCATGCATGATTTCTCGCCCGAGGTGGGAGAAGGATTTGGTCCCGGCATCTTGTATGATCTCTCTCACACAAGGAAATTACAGCTAAATCCGATTTCAAGTTTAGCTCTCAAAAAGCCGGTGGGATGCCACCACTAAGACCATCTTTGCAGCGTCGCCCTCGTCTTCTTCACTTCTTCTTGATTTAGATTCCCGGTAACGTACATAGCCCATGTCCATATCTGAAGAATGGGTTTATGAGTCTGGGGCGGAAGGGCCCGATATAAAATGGATGACGCCTGATTAAAATACTCATAGATGTTTGAGACCTGCAAAACCACATCGGATTCAGTCGCGCCGTACTCTCTTAGGCATTTCATAACAGCAGGTGATATTTTCTCCATTGCGGAAATCACGGTGCTCGGTTTTAGTTTTCCTTCACCCGATTGTTGGATAACGCTTTCAATCGCTTGGGTGATAGAGCGTAAAGCACACCAGGCATCGATCGAATAATCGAAACGAAGGTCATTCGGAATACATTCCGGCCATCTTGATGCCTGTAGAAAATTGGCTTCATACTCCGCTTTTATTTTGGCTAAAAAAATATTACGTACCTGTTGAATACTGCTTCTTCCGAACGAATCTGGGAACTTGTGAAGAATCGCTTGATTCACATGCACAAATTCATGTTCCAGTATTGACTTCTCGATACTGTCCTTGCTCTTGGGAATCAAAACTAAAGGCGGCGAATTCAATCCAGCAACACAGAGGCTATCGGTTGCAGCGGCGTTGCAGAAAATTGCTTTATCACCAAACCATTTTGTATCAACGTGCCCCACGAGATATTCTCTTTGAAAGAGAATAGACTTCTTGAGTTCAAATTTCGGTGGTGGTGGTTTTTTTAAAGACCTTGATAATATCTCGTACTTATGAAGAAAGAAATTAACGTCAGCTAAATACTTCTGATGAAGCTTTGCTGCTGGAGTCAATCCCTTGAGCAGTCTATTAAACCTTTTTTGATCCTTGCCGAGTTTAGTCATTCACTCCCAACTTTTGTATGAGGACCACTTAGATTTTTGCTAGATTTTGTGGAACTTCATCGCGGATTCCCTCCGGAATAGAATTGCAAAGACAATCGCTCACAACTTTTAAGATCGTAAAAAGCTCTCCCTGTTCGTCTTCAGTGAGTTCCACATCGCCCTCTTCTTCAAAGAGGGTTTCAAGAACGTAGAGGAGAATCGCGGGTTGGGCGTATTCAGCTAATGTCTCGCCCTTCCTTTGAACAAATTTGTCGTGGGCACCGACGAAGGAACCCAGTTCAGAATCAAAAGCTTCATAGGCGTCGATGATCTTTTGACTTGGAATTTTCTTTAAGCGCTTTGAAAAAGCTCTTTCAAAACATTGCCAGACCACAAGAGCAACATAGAAACCAAGGTCCCTGACATCGGGTCTCAAATTTTTTGTGAATTCCATTACAAATTCAACGAGACTCGGTTGTTGTTTTGAAAAATCAGCCCCAAGCTTTTTAATTTCACTCAAGTTTGTTAGGCCGCCGATTTCTAGCCAAGTTTTTCCAACAAGCCCTTCACTTATTTGGATCATTTTTTTCTCCGTTTGAAAAACGACATTATTTGAGAGGGGGATCTCGATCAAGTCTTTAGTTTGTTCATAGACATCTACTAACATCCATGGACATTCACAGGCGTCTACCAACGTCTACACAGACATCTACGGGTTTCCACGGACGTCTACCAACATCTACAGACATCCATGGACTGCTACCGCCTTATAAAGGCCGTATTTCGAGGGCGAGACCGAGGGCCCCCATTTGGACGGTTTTTCACCCCTACTAAGACTAGATGGAATATACCGATAGGTCAGGGTCATTTGCAGGCCGTTAACTGGCCTCAAGTCTAACATTGGGGCCTTGGATCTCATATTCGAAGGGATCACCCACCGCCAGCGGTTGATTTCTTTTTAGGCCAAAGAGCTGTTCAAACAATTTCGATTTGATAAGTAATTTAAGAGGTTGCCATGATTTTTTAAGTCGGTGACCTCTCGAAGTTAAATGAACTTCTGTAAAGTTCCTGCGTAATCCTGGGCAGAAAAAAATCAGTTTCGCGAGCATTGTTGATTTTTGACCCTCAAAAAATGTAAAAAAATGGCGTCTGCTTTTGCAGTAGCAGTTGAGCGCCTCGGCCAACTCCTCTGCGTTTTAGATTTTCGACTAATTTCCCAAGATTTCACTTTGCCAAGGGGCCCACCGGCTTTTTGTCGCCACCATCAAGAAGTGTGTGTCTTTTGGGATGGGCTTGGCATCTCAGCGACCCCAAAATAGTTCAATTATATTGATTTGGGTGGTCGCTACTACTTCCGCAAATCCAGTGGGTAAAAGCGCCCGATGCCTGATCACTAAATCCGGAGGCATATCTCCAAGCAGAAATTTCTGCGTCTTTTAGCTTCTTAATACCTGGTTCGGAAATAAAGAATCTTCTCCCAGCCGGAAATGCTGTTTGATACCCGTTACTCGGATAAACATAATAACTCTTAAGAACCACACATCCTTTGGTAGCGGAGGATACATTTATGTTCTGACCAGCCCAACGACACTGTTGTGTAGCTCTGAACTCTGCTTCATTCTTGTTGGAACCAAATCCATAACAGGTTGTATATTCACGGTTGTCATTGTTGAAGGCTAACGAAACATATGTTGCAGCACCGGAAGCGTTAGCCCATAAAAGGCAGATTGTCGAAAATAACGTCGTCTTCATACGCTCGGCTCCTATATGCCATGTTTAGTAGCCGTAAATTACAATCTGGAATATTTTAAGAGGACAGTTTAAGAGGACAGCGCGCGTATTGAATCACGGTAAAAGGTGACCGAGTAGGTGGTCATGCCCCCGTTAATCTTTTCTTCTTCTCCATTTCGACAATTCTAAAGAAAAAGTTTAGTTTCCGGTCGAGTTCCCTCTTGAGCACGAAGGGATTGAGCTTTTGGTAAGTGAGTTGGAGTTTCCCTTTAGCCCAAGGGTTAATGTCAGGATGGTCCATGATTCTTTGGTAAGGAGTCTTTGGCTCGTCGTATTTCTTCTTTACCTTAGAACCCTCTCTCACCTTAGATTTTAGCTTCATCACGGGAGTGAAGTAATTCTTTAGTGGGTTCCAATAGTTTTGGTAAATGTCATTCATGAGATTAAGCAGGTCTTCAGACTCAAACCTCTCGTAGCCAAAGAGTTCTCTGACGAGAGTATTATTTTTCTGCTCCACGTGGGCAGCATCGTTTTTCTTATAGGGTCTACGTCTTACAAATTTCACGGGGTCTTTTCTCAATACAAAGTGAGAGTATACCTCTTCGTTCATAAACTCCGAGCCGTTGTCACTGGCGAAGGCCCACAAAAGAAACGGGAGCTCTTTTTCAATGCTCTTTATAGCTCCTAAAACCTTCTCTGCAGGCTTTCCACGGGTTGCCCTATTCTCCGTCCACCCGCTGAAGAGATCAGTCATCGTAAGCGAGTTTAAAAACTCCCCACTCAATGAATCTCCGCAGTGGGCCACCGTATCGGTCTCAACATAGCCTGGCTTTTCAACTTCCTTATCCAGTAGCTCAATTGGAATTTTACTTTTGATAAACGATTTTGTCCCTGACAGCCCTTTGCGTTTTTTCTCTCGGTGAGGCTTTAAAATCCGGTCAATCGTTGACGAACTTACTTTGAGTAAATATTCTTTTTGTTTCGCATCTGCCTTTTTGTAATATGGCAACCACACGGGCATTGCGGCTTTCATGTTTTTAGAGCAGATCTGTCCCATATCTTGCCATAATTTAACCAAATGGCTTTCAATAACCGGCGCGTAAGTCGGCTCCGGGCCGGGCTTCCTGGTTCGAGGTTGTACCTTATTATTTAAAATTTTAATGGCATATTTGCGGTTATAG
>Ga0207013_1200_pt1 | contig 13078 bp, 4 predicted proteins | sample Alteio_BWMinCont_55_FD_153501 | JGI IMG/M metagenome (GOLD analysis project Ga0207013, IMG submission 153501) | Enriched cells from forest soil in Barre Woods Harvard Forest LTER site, Petersham, Massachusetts, United States -... | ecosystem: Environmental > Terrestrial > Soil > Temperate forest >...
CGGTGCGCCATTGGCATCGCCTTCAAGGGTAATGGTGGGCACCCTAATGACCGGGCTTTTGGCAAGCCGCACCTCCAGGTCGTCATTTTTCGGGTCGCCCTGCGCAAGGCCCTGTCGCCAGCGATAATTGTGAATTACGATGGCTACATGGTCCGGATTGTCGAACGCTGCGGCCGAGCGATCGAAAGTGGCATCGTCGAAGTTCCATTTCGGCGATGCGAGCTGCCATATTAGCTTAGCGAACTCATGACGGTATTTGTCGTAACCGGCCTTGCCTCGGTCAGTCGCGAAGTAGAACTGATACCACCATTGGTACTCCGCCGCCGGCGGCAATGGTAGCTCACCAGAGGCCTGACTGCCAATAAGGTAACCGCTGACGGATACCATGGCCTTGCACCGCTGTGGCCAGAGCGCCGCAATAATGTTGGCCGTGCGTGCGCCCCAATCGAACCCGGCGAGGACAGCCTTGTCGATCTTGAGCGCATCCATTAATGCAATGATATCAAGCGCGACCGCAGACGGCTGGCCGTTGCGGAAGGTTTCATCCGAAAGAAAGCGCGTTGTTCCATAACCGCGTAAATAAGGGATAATTACATGGTAACCCTTTGACGCTAGTAATGGTGCGACATCGACAAAGCTATAAATGTCATAGGGCCAGCCGTGCAGAAGAATTATGGGGGGACCATTCGGAGGGCCTGCTTCGGCGTATCCCACATTCAATACACCGGCATTTATTTGCTTAAGCGCACCAAATGTCGCGTTTGTTCCCGGTTCGGGTTTATTTATGGCTGCCGGGCTTATTCTGTCCGATCGTGCATCTGCAGAACCGATCATACCGAGTTCGGCAGCAACAATGGTCATCGCCGCAGCGCCCAAAAAGCGCCGGCGGTCAATTTTGAGTTGTTCTGACATGATTTAAATTTTAGTTGGATTAGTATACAATTGGATTAGTATATAATCAGCGTCAAGAACCAGGAGTCAGGAAAATAGTATTAGAATAAAAAATCAATTGAAAAGAGGCAAGTTTAGACATCGAGCATAAACTGGTTTTTACTTTTTTATCTTAGTTCCTGAATCTCAATTCCTGGTTCTTACCCCTCCCAATTAGCGCAATGATTTAAATGCCGCGCGCATCTCTTCAGCGAATACCTTCGGTTGTTCCCACGCTGCGAAGTGCCCGCCTTTGTCGAGTTTGTTGTAATAGATCAGTTTGGGATATGCCTTTTCGGTCCAGCTTTTTGGGGCCTGATAAAGCTCATCAGGAAAGGCACTAACCGCAACCGGGATGGTGACGCCCTTCGGATCAAAGAAGGGAAGCTTGCTTTCCCAATAGAGACGAGCCGAAGAAATGGCAGTGCCCGTCAACCAGTAGAGCGTAATGTTGTCAACAATGTCCTCCTGGGTCAACCCTTCAGACTGACCGTTGAAAACGCGTGTAATGAGCGCGAGACTGGCTGCGTCGTGGTCAAGCATCCAGGCGGCTAAGCCAACAGGTGAATCTTCAATCGCGTACAAGGTCTGTGGCCGGTTCGCCATCTCACCGGCATAGCCCACGCCGTGCTTGTAGAAAAAGTTGAGCTGATCCCAGGCATGCTGCTCATCAGGTGATAGGCCGGATGGCGCCGGTTGGCCGAACTGGAGTGCTTTCGACACATCGGCCGGAAGTGTGGCAGGCATATTTGTATGAATGCCGATCAATTCAGGCGGGGTTAGCAGCGCCATTTGTTCGGTAACGGCATTGCCCCAATCGCCGCCTTGTGCCACAAAACGCTTGTATCCCAGTCGTTTCATCAGCACTATCCATGCCCTTGCAATGTGTTGCGGATCCCAGCCAGTGGTGGTTGGCTTACCCGAAAAACCGTAACCCGGCAGTGATGGGATAACGACATCAAAAGAATCTTCCGCCTTTCCGCCATAGGCAACAGGATCGGTAAGCGGACCGATTATCTTCAACTGTTCGATGATTGAGCCCGGCCAACCATGAGTGATTATCATCGGAAGGGCGTTCGGATTTTTAGACCTGACATGTATAAAGTGGATGTCAAGACCGTCAATATTCGTGATAAACTGCGGATACGAATTTAGCTTCGCCTCGCATTTGCGCCAATCGTATTTTGTTGCCCAATAATTCGCTAGCGCCTGAATAGTAGACAACTGCACGCCCTGAGATTGATCGGCAACAGTTTCTTTTTCGGGCCACTTTGTTGCCAGCACACGTTGGCGGAGGTCGGTGAGTGCAGCAGCAGGAATATTGATATGGAAGGGGCGGATTGCCTCCGGGCTTTGCGTTTTAGTGGCCGAAACAGGCTGGGCCAGGCCCGGGGCGGCGAACAGGATAAGGGCCCCGGCGCTGCCGGTAATAATGGTACATGCCATGCTGCGCTTGGTTTTTTTGATTGTTTTCATGGTTTTATGATTTAGTGTTAGCAAAAAAATTATTCGGATAGTTGATTTTGAGGCGTTTGACAGCCCCCGATGAGCAAATCATCATTTAAAATCCGCCCCAATAGTCATCGATTTCCACTTTTCTAATTCGGCAGACATGGAGGCCAGTTTTTTCGAGGCCCTTTTATAAGCATCATTGCCCAGGAACAGGTGTATCGGCGGCACCGGGCTTTCAGCCAATTCAATAAGTATTTCTACTGCACGCTCCGGGTCGCCGGGTTGCTGTCCATCGGCAGACAAGTGACGGTCCTTTGTGTTTTTTACAGCTTCATAACCCTCGATTTTAGTTGGGACCAATGCAAGCGAGTTTTTGGTCAGGAAGCCTGTCCGGAAACCCGATGGCTCTACTACCGTAACCTTAATTCCAAATTCTTTGAGATCCAGCGCCAGCACTTCGGAGAAAGCAGCTACTGCTGCTTTGGTAGCTGAATAAACTGACCAGCCGGGGGCGCCCACAAAACCGGCCACCGAACCAATATTTATAATATAGCCTGACTGCTGGCTACGCATTACAGGCAGCACGCTCTTTACAACATCTATTGTTGCGATTACATTAACATTGAAAATGTTCCTGATTGCCTGTTCAGCTGTTTCTTCCACCGTTCCAGACATTCCGTAGCCAGCATTGTTAACAACCACATCGATCCGCCCGAATGCTGCCAGCGTTCGCTGTACGGATTCGTCGATACTGTCCGGGTTGGTCAAATCGACTGCCAGCGGAAGAAAACGCTCCCTGTCTATCAATCCAACTGCTTTGCTCAGTGTATTTATGTCGCGCGAAGTTGCGGCAACCCGGTAGTCGTTACCAAGCAGTTTTTTTACCAGGGTCAGCCCCAATCCCTGGGAGGCCCCTGTTATATACCATACTTTTGAAGTGGTCATGATATTATAATTTAAAATCAGGGAGCAGAGGATGAGGCATGCAGTAGTTTCTTCAGGAATCTACTTCCACATCACCTTAGAAGTTTATTCTGTAACGTCAGTAATCATTTTATTAACAATCAGCCAGTGTTTATCGATTTTGTGAAACGACAGGAATTCATCATAATTGAACGCGTACATTTTAACATGAACTTTGGCAATAGCGATGGAGTTGACCACATCAATCGAGATGATGGTTCCTTTAAAAGGTTTACCGGAATCTTTCGGGCTTTGGCGGTTCTTTACGCCATCGAGATATTGACCCAGCGTTTTGGCATAAGGCTGCCCTTTCACATCTCCAAACAATAAGGTGCCGGGATTGAAAATGCTTCCCAGGATATTTACATCACCCTCATAGATACCTTTGAAATAATAACTTTCCAAAGCCTGTGTTATTGCCAATGAATCTTGCTGATTAGTTTCCATTTTCTTTGAATTTTGTGCCTTTGTAACCAGCAAAGCGCATGACAAAAAAGCGGTTAATAAAAGCGTTTTCATATTGCGGGTCTCTATTCAATAAATCAACGATCAGATCGGTTCAAAAACATCTCAGGTAGGCGCAGCAAACTGCACAATGAACATTCTTAGATCATTATTAATACAAAGGAGTTTAATTGCAAATCTTGTCTTCAAACTACATATAATAAACAGTCTTACATTTAAAATGAATCAATTAGTACAACACACATATGGCACCTTTGTTAAGGGTGAAGTACGCAATATCCGGTATCGCCCGAGCGACTTGCTAAGCGGGCTGTTAGTTGTGTCATAAACATAAGGGTTATCAGTCGTAGCAGCTATTTTGCTGTCGGCGCCTTTTTGCAGCGCTGCATTTTTAACAGCGTTAGTCTGCATATCGGCTACTGATTCATTCAGTTCTTCGTTTATGGTGAGATACGTCTCGGGCTTTGGCATCATCTCAACACACAGCACGCTCAGGGGCGAATCGATGGGCAACCCCATCAGCGCCAATACCTGTTCCACTTCTTTATTCGACCAGTTCATAGCAGAATAAACTACAGCGTCCTTGTTTATCCGGAACTGCTTGTTTTGATCTGTATTTAAGGTCACCAGCATTTTTTCGCCCAGCAATATATTCCGGTATGCCAACCCATCTGCCTGTATCACTTGGGCATACAGCAGCGCCCAAATTTCGGTCTTTGGTGGTTTGGCGGTAACATTCCGGCCATTTAATACCGCCATAGCATGCGGGGCAGAAACTTCGATCGTCTTTTCATCGCGGGTAACCGTACAAAACAGGGTTGGCGCAGGATGCTGAATGCCAGTCGCGCGTAGTGCCCTCCCATACCGGCCCTGGGCGGTGCTCCATATTTTTTTGTGCCCCGCCCGCATCTCATAGGTGAACAAGCCAAACAATTCAGGCGAGGCCGCATTTAAGCCGGGGGGCAAGGGGATCAAAAAATATTTGTCTGAACCGGCGGCGGGTATCATTTCCTGCATGGCATCTAATCCCGCCTTGTCGTCGGTGTCGTTGCCCGAAGTTATTACCCGTATCAATTCAGGGTCAATAGGTAAAGCAGGTTCCTGGGTATTTTCGAGCAAATCGAACGTCACATTTGCCAGCAGCGGATCAGGTGCGTAGTTCAGCAGTCGAATGAAAAAAGTGTCATTAGGATCTGCGGGGGCATCAGTAAACTCCAGCCAAAGGTATTTTTCACGTGCCTCGGTAGCCGAATAGTTATTTTTAGATACGTATGGCGATAAGGCGATACCGGCTGAAGCCAGCTCAGGTATTTGCGAAGGATTGGTGGTAACCGGCAGTTCGATATTTAAAACCAGAGGGCCGTCGGATACTGGCGCCGGATTGATCTTAAATTGCGGGATTACCTGGTATTGCAATTCAATGATATCTGGGAAGTTATTGCCCAATGGCTTAGGTTCCACTGCATCAATAAACATCAAATCCATTTGAAACCTGTCAGGATTATTCAGCGAATTGATATTTGCCGAATTACCAAGCCTGATGTATCCTACATCAACCGGAACATCTGCGCCTGTAATCGGTCCGTCTTTCCCAAACTTCATAACACGGGTTATTAAAAAGCTGTCAACAGCCATTGCATCCCAGGCCCAATCACGGTTTAATATCAGCTTAATAGCCACCAGCCAGTGATTAAGCAGCTCGCTTTTTGTAGAAAAAGTGATATTGGTGCTATCAGGTGATAGAGAATGGCGTATGGCTTGTGCACAGCCAAACTGTATTTGCCTGCCTGGCTGGCCAACCAGGGTATAGTTCTTATTGAGGATGCCCAACTGCGTAGCAAAGCGTTGTATCATGTCGGGCGGGTTACTGTTATTCAAATCGCCTAAAATGATTTTCATAACATTTGCTTCATTTGCGGGTAGCGGGGGCGCATCGGGCTGCAGGTAAACAGCCTGTAGTTGTTCTTCGGGTCCGGTGCCTACAAACAAATTCGTTTCAACGGCCGATTCCTGGCGCATCAGGAAACTTATTGGCAACCCATTATAGCTCAGGTCAGAACCAAAATAGTTCATATCGGGCGGGCAAACGGCTCTCAGCGTAATGCGAATATCCCTTGATGTCGGCAATATGATTTCGGCAATATTATCAATATCGCCCGGATTAAGCCCTAAAGGCAGCAGATCGGTTGGATCGCCCAGGCTAAGTATATTTACGTCTTTATATACAATTGGTATATCCAGTTCTGTATTAAAATCAGCCGGGAAACTGCGGTGTGTTTGGTAAAGCTGGATATAAGCTTCTCTTCCATCGGCCGACAGCTGGTTATCCATCAATAAACTTTTCACCTCAACGGTTACCTCTACCCTGTCAACATCCGGATCGGGCAAACCAAAGTCCCTGCCGGGTAGCCCACCGTTGGGGTGGCCAGTAATAGGTACACTCAGCGCATTATCGGCATCCGCCTGTAAAAGGGTGATGGGATCATTGTATTTGCCTGTAAAAACCACCGCAGGGTAACCTAATCTGGGCCTGGAAATGTTGATTGACGTCCCTGAAAAATTAGTTCCATCACCTGTGTTATCCGGAAAAATAACCTGCTCCGGCGCAATGTATCTTTTAAAATGTAAGGTTGAAATGGGCGACGGCCCCTGGTTATCCGGGTCGGGCTCGTCTGTAGCTATCGGTCCGCCGCCGGTAAAATCGGCCAGTCTTACTCTAAAATCATACGCTGTTCCATAACGCAGGTCGAGGCTGGTTTCACCGGGAAGATCGGGCGCGTCGGCTACTTTAAGCAAACCGCCTACTGTGGTTATTTGATCTTGCCTGAGTCCAACGCCCACATATGTTTGGTTAATTTGTACCCCGGCACGTGCGGCGTTGTGTAAGATAGCCGCTTCCGCATCAGGTAAAACCAATGATCTGCCAGTAAATTGTGTGAAATAGGAGGGCAGCCAAAAGTTGGCTGTAGTGTCGCCGTCCAATTGGGATGGGTACACCTCTGTGCCAAATTCAAGTTCGGCATTAGCATCAGTTAAGTGCACTGCACCTAAAGCAAGGCTGGTTGTTGCCTGCACCTTTGCCAGCGAGGTCCAGGGGTTGACAGGCAGGCCCGACGGTACGGCTAAACGGATATCAATCCTGTATTTGCTTACACCCATTGGTGCATCCACTCTTTGTCCGCTCCCCGGCTTATCCGGATCTTCTGTCATCTGGCGGTTATGCCATATCAGCAACTGTTCGTCATCCCATCCTAACCTAACCCCAAGGTCCTTACGTGGCAACGACTCAGGATCTTCGTATTCATATAATAAATTACCATTTAAAGGTTGGTAAGTATGAACAATTTTTGCAAAACCGGTGTCATATTCGCTGGCTTCGAGAAATATTTGGTCGAAATTACCGGCCGGTATGGGGTTTGTTGCTGTTAATACAGGGAACTGTACGGCCGCAAAAACATTACGATCACTGCCGATGGTGAGCGCCGGTATGCGTGCCGCATACTTTTTGATCAGGTTCGGTTCAGCCTGGTACTGCACGTAAAAGTCGCTGGTATCGGTGATGTCAACGTACAACCATCCTCCATTTTTGTACAGGTCGGGAGGATTAATGGTGATAGAACTGGATTGCAAAAATCCGGCTGCACGGGCAAGGTCCGGCTGGCGTAAAATATAGGCGAATACCTGTCCCCAGCTCACCGCTGTGGGGTCAGAAGGGGTAAAGGCAGGGTTAATTTGACCATCACGTACGGCGCACGCATAGCTTTCATCGATAACTGCATACTTTGTGCGCGGATTGGTGAAATTAAACGCATTGCGGTAAGTTAAAGGCAAATATTTTTTGATGTAATGATTTGGATCCGGATCAGGCGCTTTATCCCCAACCACAGAAATATTAAATTGAGCAGCCAGCGTGTTGAATATATCGGTAGCTGTTGCGGGTATCCCAATACCCAACAAAGGGAATGGTGTTGAAGCTACCAGATCGCTCGGGAATTCCGAAAGATCGGGTATCACCTTTGCTTGCATAACCAGGTTGGCGGCGGCAAAGGCGGGTGCATCCGGCACGCCTCCTCCAAGGCCGGTTATGAGCGGCAATAGTGGGTCGATATTTCTTGGGATGATCAGCGCATTAAATGTCAGCACATTTCCCTTCAGCTCCTGGGGGAAAGTTAATATGGTTAATTTAGGTGTTGTTGCCATGACGATTTTTTTTGTGATTAAGCGATCTGTCTAGTTTCCGACCATGATTGAGAGAAGTCAATGTTGATCACCAGGAATATGCTGATATCAATAGCGAAAGTTACCTGGGCTGTAAGATTGGTTGATCCGCCGATCCTTTTATCAACAGTACCGGAGGCCTCAATCGTAATGGTGATATCAACCAGGCCGCCGAGCAAATCAGCCTCACCTTTAAATAACAGGAACGCAGTAATTTTTATTTCTGTAGTGGTGAGGTCCATCTCGATACCCACCATGTAGGTTACTGAAACATCGCCCACAACCGGCAGACCCACCATCAATTCTACTCCGAAGCCAAATTTTAGATATAAGGCAGGGCCTGTGTTAACATCGGCGCTTATCCTCACCACTACCTGGCCCACTGCGTAAATAGTGGCCGCGGCCAAGGATACGCACATTACCTGCATACCACCGTCAAACTCAAAATAAGCGCCGGCAGATGGGATAAGATTGCTTGGATCGGAAGTTATTGAAATTGCTTCATTAAAATATGCGCCAACTTTAAGGCCGGCCGTTAAACGCAGCGGAGTGGTTGGCCCGTCAAGCTCGGCAGGAGGGAACTGGATAGTGGCAATTTCCTTATCTGCATGAAATTTGAATTGGAAGTTATCACCGCTGTTACCCATGGCTACATCCATTGCCTTGGCAGCAACGGCGGCGTAGTCATTGGTAGTAGAAAGCGACTCCAGTAACTGCAGGATATCCACAACCGGCTGCAGATCGGGCCCAAAATGCAAAACCGGGGTGTTGTAAGCAGTAGCATCTTCGTTTGACGAATCAAAATCACCCGTTATGAAGATCAAGGGGTTAGCCGGATCAAGAAAAGGCTTTAGATATACATTCAGCGTGATACTTTTTACACTATTCAGCCATTGATTGGCTGCGGAACCCAGGTCGTAATTCAGATTGTTATTATTGCCGGGGTTATTATAAGCAATAGAAAGTTTAATATCGTCTGTATTCACAAAATACCATGGCGAAGGCAAAGCTTGCTGCAGCAATTGACCCGGATTGAGTTTATTAAGCAGCTGATAACCCTTATCAAGGATATTTAGACCATAATTGGTCATGTCCATAGGCGGCACATCGCCTACATTTGGGAATATTCCTGTAGAATTGAGCAGATGGAAGGCATCGGCAAACTTTGCAAGAGGGAAGTCGTTGTCCTTTGATAATAACTGACTGATGCCTGCTTTGTAGGCGGGCAGCTGGAACAATACCTTTTGTGTTCCGGTGTTTTGAAGTAAACCAATATCCACAGTAGAGTTGTCCGGCGCCTTCAGCAGATCGATGGGATTTGCAAGCCTCAGCTTTTCGTTGGGATAATCGGGCAAGACCCCTGTCGGGAGCAGCTTGCCTATTTTTATTAGCGGAACCGCGGCGTTGTTGTCTATAGCCGTCACACTATCATTGTTATGACTATGTTGAACAATGCTCCAGGAGCCATCTTTAGGCAATATCACAGTACCTAAAGCCGTACCTGTAAAAACAGGATTTGTTGCACTTTGATCCAGGGAGTTACTTACCTCCACCGTGTTAAGGCGCATTTGCTGGCCCGAGCCTGCAATATTTACAATACAATCCACCGGGCCTCCCAAAGCCCCATTCTGCGAGGCTAACAATTCGTCGAATAATTCTTTTGATATAGGCTCTCCCCTTGGTGCCAGCTGCACGTAGCCTATCATTTTTTTAGATGGAACTTTTCCGTTTTGCGAAGCGCCCTGTACCACATTGTCAATCTGCACATCCGCATCAAAATAAACCGGTTGTAAGGTAACTTGTTCGGTTACCCCGCCTGCAGGTATACTAACCTGGTCTTGTGAATCAGGATCGATATACAAGCCGGGAGGCATCCGGTTCCAGGTTTTGGAAAATATCTGCAGATCATTTTCAATGATATTGGTTACGTTAAAAACCCCTTTTACAATACCCGGATGAAATTCATAAGGGCCATCTATAGCTTTGCCGCTATTATCTTTGTATGAGAAGTCATACACTCCATCTGTTTGCGCGCGCCATCCGCTATCTGTACGGTAAATGACTGCGCTGCCCGCCCTGTACATCGTTATTGTGCGGACCACTTTAATACCCCAGGGGTAAACAATGCTTTTTACCTGTATTATCTCCAGCGATGTTCTGCCTACAAATACATCAAATTTAGCCTGGCTTGTTGCGGCAATAGTGGCGTTCGGATCGAGCCAATTGCTGAAAATGCTGGCCCCATAGCCCGAAAAGTCTATGCGTTCCAATGGTACGCCCCGTGTATGGATTCCGGGAGGCGCAAACTCGCCGTTGAAGATCTGGTCTACGCTGGGGCCGAGTATACTGGCATTGGCAATCACACCATTCTCATCGAGCAGGTTTCTCAATTGTACGGTAAAACCAGGAAAAGACGGGCTGCTTTTAACAGAAGGATCCTGCTGACCCTGTGCGGTGATCTGTAAGCCGCCGCTTACCAGTTTGGTTGGCGCATTTTTAATATTGGTTGGCGTAATATTAAAATCCTCGCTAACTATGCTCAACCGCGGTGGCACATATCCTGTTGCAAATTTACCTGCGTTGTTAAATAGAGCGAATGAACGCATGCCAAAAGGTAGTGTAAATAATGAAGCGGTTACCAGCTTTTGCTTCGCATGGGCATTTTCATTGTAAGAATCGACAATGAAATTACTTACTGGCCCCGGCGCAATGTTAATCACCTTATCGCTATCATTAAATAATTGCGTCGGACCACCATCATCACCGAATAGCAGCCACCCCAAAGGCGGATCAGGCGCGCCCGATTTAGCGGCAGGCGGTGTTAAATTATAGGTGGGTTCCCAGGTTATTTCCGGAAGCGTGAATGCCCGGATGAATTTACCTGGTGTTGACAGGTCCATGCCGATGATTTGTAAAATGGAGGGATCACCCGAATTGTCTACAGGCGCAATCGAATACTGCTTGCCATCAACGTTTACCCTTATATTCATGGTAGAAAAAGAGACTCCCATCAGGTCGGCATTGGTTGATACATCCAGCATAGCCAAATCATACACGCTGAATTCGCCCGTGCTTACGTTCCACCGCTGGTCGGGGGTAGGTTCCGCAGCCTGATCATTAACAAAGGCGCCCGGGTTAACTGTTGCTGCCTCAGTTGCAAAGCCAGCAGCTCCGCCGGTTAAAGGTATAATGGCGAAAGATACCAAAGGTAGTGCCGGATTGCTATTTGACGGGAATGGCCACCGTACCCGGCATATGAGTAGGTCTATCACCGCCGAGAGCGGCAGTTCGCCAGTAACCCCTACGACTCTGCTATCCTGCCTGCCGCGCCAAATTGCGGGAATTATATAGGTTGATGCATAAGGATCGGGCAAAGAGGGCAGCAGTGAATAAAGGCCGAATCCAATATACAATGATGCAGTTTTAAAAGTATTGGGGGTGTCCAGTATGCCATAAAGCAGTACTGAAGCTGCCGGCGTTACGGTTAACAGGGCATTGGTGAGCGCCAGTGCTTCCTGTGGGTATTCGGCTATTGCTCCCGGTTGGGTTGGATAATCCTGGGTGAGCAACAGGGTGTCATATAAAAAGAAAAATTTTGTGGAGGGAGTATAGTAAAGAAATACCAAGCCTTCCGTTCCGTCGACAGCCACCGGGCTCCCATCAACACGTAGAGGCCGGTCGATATTTGCGTTGAAGGCTGCCGTTGTAGCCAGCAGTTCTTCGCCTTCCTGTATACTCAGATAATATATGGTAAATAAATTGGTGTAATTGATGTTTAATGTAGATGAGTACCCCGTATTTTCATTGGCCCATAAATTATAAACCTGGCTGCCATACAGGTTACCGGCAAAAGCGTCAGCAACTCCAACTATACCCGGCGCCGCTGATAATATGGGGAACCTCAGCTCTGCAAATCCTCCCTTAAGGCCGTTCCAGTTTACCTGTAAACCAGGTTTGCAGATCACTGCCAAAGCTCCTGTACCGGAGGCGGTGTTAGTTTTGGTTATATCTATCGCCATTAAGGGCAGTTCCCAGTAACCTTCCCATATGTCTGCCTCCCCCTGTATAGTAAAAAAAGGTGAATCGCATTGGGTAACTACAAATTGGGGCGCAGTAACCGTAAAGGGAACGAGGATACTGTTCAGAACAGCGTTATATGTAATTTTTTGTGAGGCATCATACTGAAAGGTATTACTGCTTCCATACAAATTCCATGATGCATCTGCTATGCCTGTTACCTCGGCTAATGGACCCGAAAAAGAAAAACTAAACTGCGTTGGTAGCTTTACACCAGCATTCATGGCATCGATACCGATATTATCGGGTGATACTGTAGTATCTACAGGTTGCTGCAGGTCGAGCAGTACGTTACAGCCGACGCCGGCGGGGATAATGATTATTTTATTATTGATGTGCAGCTTCTGCGTAAACGATAAAGTTCCCCCGCTTACCGTTAAGCCGGTATAGTCATTCGCTGGAGCACTATTATCAAAAAGGCTGGAATGTATCCATACACTGCCTGGTGCAATCTTATAACTGGTTGAACCTTCCAGAATTGTAAAAATGCTCACATCCACCGGCAAAAGCAGTACGGGCACGGAAGTATCGGCAGCCAGGTAAACGCCTATAAACTCCTCAAAAAAGAGTTTCTTAAACCATCCCTGCAGGCTTGGATTAGCGTGTGCCGGGTTCATCGCCTGTAATACGCCTATTCCTTTAATATCTGCCGCCCGTGTAATATTCTTTAAGTTGCTTCTGAGTCCCTGGAAAATTGCCGGGCTGTGTTCCAGCAGCAAATCGCTCTTTGGCAAGGAAGTATTTTCCTTAAACTTAAAACCTGTTTGTCCGGGTAAAATGGTCGCTTTTTTCTCTTTAACAGCGGGTTTTTCCTGACTTTTTAAGGTCATGGTTTGCCGCAGATTATTTAAAAGATCTGGCGTAACCGATTGCGTTATTGTGCCTGAAGTTGAGGTGTTTAAGTCTACAGAAAGCGCCTGCAATAACTTAACAATGTCCTGAGCGGTCATATGAAAAGATTTAAAGGTTATAG
>Ga0207013_1206_pt1 | contig 12882 bp, 15 predicted proteins | sample Alteio_BWMinCont_55_FD_153501 | JGI IMG/M metagenome (GOLD analysis project Ga0207013, IMG submission 153501) | Enriched cells from forest soil in Barre Woods Harvard Forest LTER site, Petersham, Massachusetts, United States -... | ecosystem: Environmental > Terrestrial > Soil > Temperate forest >...
TCCCCAGAACTGGTTTATCAAATGATTTTCATTTTTTTTCGAGTTTCCCGACGATGCCCACAAAGACTTGAAAAACTGATTTCTTGATCGACTTAACTGAATGGCTTAGGACGAATCCTAGAATCCTTCTTCAAGATTGAGTCATCGTCAATTCCTCGTAAAATCGAGCCTAAATTGGAGGCCAGTCATTACTTTTAGTCAAACCTTTCAGCCTAGCTAAAAAGTGGATGACACTTCAGCTTCATATATCTATCATCCTATCTTTAATGAGGAGGTGGCTATGATGGAAATCACAAATAAAGAAGTGTCACAAATATCGTATTATCAAGGGCCTGGCGCTATCGACGGGATAAAGTTTAGGCAAGCAGCAAAGGATTTAGGCGTGACTGCCTGGGGTATGAATGTCATCGAGATTGATTCTGGCTGCTCCGAATATCCTGAACACGATCACATTAAAGATGGGCAGGAAGAGGTCTATGTTGTTCTTCGCGGAGATGGCTATCTTCATAGCGGAAATCAAAAAATAAACCTTCAAGTTGGAACTTTAGTCAGGGTAGGTCCAAACGAGAAGCGAAAGTTCATTCCTGGTTCTAAAGGAATAATGGTACTTGCACTTGGAGCAACGCCCGGCCAGGCGTACAAACCTCGTCAGTAATATTCGGCTTCCAAAAGGACTTGTTTTGACCACTAGAGACGTAAATCTAACTATATTTTTATCGGGCACGGAATTTACCAGAAAATGGCTCAAATCTCATTGGGTATCCGGCTGACTGTTTCACAGAATATAAATTGGTGAATCCTAATTCCCAAGAGATTTTAGAATTGCGGCCATTAATGCGGGCCTCTTAATCCGGGGCTAACAAAGTGCCACAAAGTGCAATTGTTACGAAAATGTAAATAAGAAAGGATCGCTTGCATAATTGACAGCTGAGGACCTTCCATTTCGAGTTTAACCACAGGCGTATTTCTTGCTATACTTAATGGTTATGTCAAATCAAAAGCTGAGGAACTGCGGAAGAATTCAATCCTATCTGCTCTTTTATTCTCTATTTTACTGCATCTCATTTTCCGTTATTGTTAAAGCATCTCCTTTTGAGCTTCAGCAGTGCATTGTTAGTCTCGATGAAATCAAGCTTCTTAACGCCCCTCCAGAGGACTTCAAACCAGTACGAATCCCAGAGAAGGTAGTTGTGACGTCCGGTCAACACCTGGATCGCATTTACGATTCAGGCGCATACCGATGGCCTGGCGAAATATTCTCGACTGGAAGAAATGCCGAAGTAGACGATCTAAAACGCCTTGACCAGCACAGACCGTTTAACTTTCTTATAGATATGAGTGGGCTCACTTTGTGGGAATACAGGGTTCCAGATCTGTCAGTTGACCCCGGAATCGTAAATTCAAAATATTTTGTTGGCCACATGAGTCTTTTTCATAAAATGCAGGAAGTGTTGGGAAGGGAGCCTGTAATAGTGGGTTCTGGAGACGGAATAAAAATGGCTGGGAAGATATTTATAACAAATAGATCTGGGAGTTTTCGGTCAGGGGAAACTAACTTAGCGGAGTCAGTCAACCAATTAAAGAAGTATGGGCTGGGCTATTATGGTGAACCAATTCAATCAGTTGCCCTGTCCCAAGGATATTTTTTGTACCGAGAGCCCACACACTCCTCAGCCTACGAAGATGCTAATGCCACACTTATCGTTGGGAAAGACTCAGACTTGCGGAAATTGACGGACGACATATGGGGTCTGAAGGAGAGTCTAATGCCTCGATATCTAGACGAAGGGTTCAACTTAGATTTAAAAATTATTCGAAATTCTATATATAAAGAAATGAAGACCGTATCAGACCTATTTGCACGGGCAAGGCTATCGGGACTCGCAAAATTTGTCGGCCATTTTTCCAACCCGAGTGCGCCATGGATTGCGATCAAAATAGTGGATCAAGATTATGGGCCAAGTTGGAACTTTGATTCACTTTCGAAGGAATTGTTAAAACGACTTGAGGCCGCAGAGCATGCTGCCGACCAGAGATAGAATCATAGCATTTTAAAGCTGCATCATCCATACACTATGAAACTTTTAACTATCGAGTCGTTTCATCAAACAGAGCTTCCGCCACGTGCTGTACTGTATTGTCGCCACTATTCCAGACGGCGGCCGAAATCGCTTTGTAATCGATATGATATCCTGTCAGCCGCAGTAGTTCACCCGCCACCCTCATAAAATAGGCAGTATCATAAGGGGATATTTTGTCAGCGGGGTCCGGGTTCTTATACCTTGTCTCTTTCATCGCTATTTCCTCGCAAAGCATTGGAGTTACTGGCTGATACAGCACTCGATTAAAGCGCTTTTTATCACCGTAAATTGACCCTGTTCTTTTTCTTGCGTAAGTCTCGGCTGCTTCTAGGTTATCTCCTCGCTTTAGAGCGATGCGTACGTACGCCTCGTGAATTGGAAAAAAACCTTGCTCAAGTGGGGACATCTGCTTTTCCAGAGAGTCTGAATAGGTGACCGTGCCGTCTGGATCTTGAATTGCTAGCTGCACTTTTTTACAGCCTTTAAAAAAAGCTCTGGCCCTGGACACTTTGAAACCAGTGGGGAGGTTTTCTAGAGGTCCGATGGCCTCCTTCCAAGTGAGTTCTTTAAGAGCCGCTTCGATCTTTAGTGCCTCTTCTGGACGGTATTGTTCTAAATACTTTCTCGCCAGGTCGGTTGACTGCCCTGAAGACAAAAAATCAAACATCCACGGACTTTTGTTTTTCACGCCAGTGAAATCCGCCAGCTGAACTGAACCACTTCCGAACCAATTTTCGCAAGACACACTGTCGGCTCCGCCTTTTCCTTCGGCACCAGCCATACAATTTATCGAAACTGTAAAAACACTCACAAAAAGAAAAATCTTGATACCATTTAGAAACTTCATGGGTAACTCCTATAAATCATTTTCCGCATCGTTTTGACACGGGATAAAGTTGAACACCTAGATTAAAGACACGAGTTTTGGGACCGTCTTCCAAAAACTCGCACAGTTCACGTCTGAACTGCGTAATTCGTTTTCTTGCCTCGGGTAATTTTCGCTCGTCGATGGCCATCGTCATTGAAGTAATATCCTTTTCGACCAATGGAACTTCATCGATGGCATCTAGAGCTTTTTTTAGGATGTGGCGTTGTAGTTGCTTGAGAGCCGAGCTTGTAACGCCGTCTTCAGCATTAGTCACAAAGCCATGAGTTTTAATTAAAGTTCCTTTTTGTTCTATGAGGAGATCAAGGCGCAACAACCTCTCTACGGCTTGTCTGGTTTCTGTTACTGAAATTCCAAGTTGTTTCGCGATCCATGAATAATCAAATTTAAAATTCTCAACTGTGGTAAGCTCTAAGATGGTATAATGATACCAATCAGAGATTAGCTTAAAGCCATCCAATGCAATCATCTCATATCTGGTCTCTTTGTTTAATCTGTAGTCCTTTAATGCTTTATTTTTAAGGGACTTCAGAATGAGCTCTTTCTCATGGGGATTCACATCCAACTGTTCAAAGAGCCGAGTAACGAACTTTAATGAGGGCTTTCTCTTCCCTGAGAGAAGATGAGATACACTGGCCGATGCCAGTTTTAGGTAATTTGAAAATGCACGAACCGAATAAGCGCAATTCTTATTCCTGCGCTTCAGATACTCCCGCTGAAACCAACTCTTGAAGTCAGTGACGGGAGATTCAAATTTTTGCTCAATGTTCTTTAATTGCATTGAACCTATATAGCCTACGCCGCTCTCGAACGGAAGGAATTTTGCCGCAAAGTGCAGCAATTTGGCTTTGCTGCAGCTCTAAGATCATTTGGTTATTAATGACGATTTATCTCCCGGGGCAGGCGACCCAGGCGTGGAGGCTCTGACCAAAAAGGAAATGAAATCCATTAACTTTGAGGGCGCTATAGCCAGGAATTGACGACGAACAGGTATTGGGGTTTCAAGGGGCCAAAGTGTTTGGCTCTTATGAAATTTCATGGTTAGAAATTCGGGTTCGCACCCCTTTGTGTCCAGAGTATAACGGATGCCGTAGTGAACTTGGGCTTCCGATAATGGAAATTCTGAAGCTCTCGTCCAGGGGTCTAACATGAATCCGGCCAGATTCGATGTCTACCGAAAGTCAGCGCGAACATAGATTTCGGGGCTGGAAAAATCACCCAACGGAGTGACTCATGACTAAGGGAATTCGCTCTACTTTGCCGATTCCCTTGAACCTTGTCCGGAGGACCCAACCTTGCGCGTGCAAACGTTCGTACGCTTTTCATCATCGATTACAAAGTATTTGAGGTTGTAACCGTCTATGCATTCCGTTCCATTCCAAATCGGTCTGCTACAATTGGTAGAGGTAACTCTACATTGATTGAGTAGGAAAGTACCGTTGGCTGGCCCGTCATTTTGAAGTCGTTTGCAAAGATTATCAACGGTGTCCGTTGTAATTGATGTATCTTCTTTAAAGCGACAACCAAAAGCATTTAGGGATCTTATCCCCTCTTTGAGGCAGTTAGCCTTATCCGCTTCTTTATCTTTGGAATACGTTAGTCCGTGACATTGCCATATGATCACATTGGTGGGTTCGGTCTGAGATATCTTCACGTCCTGGGCAAAGGCGTTGAGACAAACGATTCCGAGGCTCACCAAGATCAAAGTTTTCATATTTTCTCCAAATCCAATTCCTATTTTACTCAAACCTTAGTTGGAAAACTATGACCATCTGATTTCACGGCAAAACCAGACCAAAGCGCTGATTAAAAACTAATACTTCTGGGGAAATTTTATGTCGGAAACTCCAGGGCGGGTCGAGCAGCCTCTTTTTCGACCCTGTTCGGGTCGAATGACAGTTAATGGCCGTTGGATTGCTGGGGTAAGGCCAAGGGTACTTTCTCGCTCTAAAAAGGAGCCAATTTTAGTCACTCGCACTAGGCCAGCCAACATACCTCGAGTTTTCGACAAAGCTTATCTGATCCTTTAAATCTTGAGCTTCTTCAAGTCGACCAGGTCTATGTGTTGTCCTCCCAGACTCTTAACCACAGCCCCTAAATCGTTGTCACGGGTGATTAGGGTAAACTCATTGACAATGCTTGTCTCGGCAATCAGGGCATCTTGGATATTATTTATTTTTCCGCCATTTTTCTTATCAAGTTCCATTTTTATTTTTTCGTAGAGTTCTCCCGAACTCCATTTAGCTTCATCCCATCGTGAAATATCCCAGACCATGGTTTCAGTTGGTATTTTCTTTCCAGATAATTTTGATTCACCCAAACGCGACACACCTATAACTGTGGACTCAGTTGGAATGGAATCACCTTCAATTAAAGAGTGAAAAACGGACAGTAGCCGACTTCGGCGAAGGTCATCTTTTGTGTTATTTATTTCATCCAACTGGATGTGGGTCGCAAATACTTCTGCTTTGGGAGGCAATGTCATAACATCTATTTTCCCATCAAGAATGTCATTGAACACGTTTGTGTCAAACATCAGCTTCATATTTTTCAACTTCCGCTTTTTGTGGCGTCTTTTCTCTCGCCTGTATCGGGGTCGATCTGGTCAACAAGATTATCAGTGAACTTATAAAGCTCCTCAATATCTAGATCATATCTCTTTTTGAAATACTCTTCTTTGCTTTGCAGGCCCGCTTGCCTAGCAGCTTGTTCAAAGTTTCCATGAAGGATCGTGTTTCTAATACTTACAACCCGTTCAATTGTAATGTCAGCATTATCTCCCGGAAGATTTAAAACCTGATTTTCAACAGCTTTTTTTAATAACTTGCGAAGTGTGTCTGAGTCAGTTCCGCCCACGCCGGGGAGCATTCTCAGGAAGCGCTCCAAACTCATAATCACAACACCTCCCTCGGCAAAAAGTAAGAGCTTATCTTGGGGGGCGTTGGATCCAATTGCCAGATTGTGTTTTCTTAGAATGTCATGTTCCCGGGCAAGTTCTTGGAAGTCTCTAAACTTCTCTTTGAAAGTGACGTCCGCCATTTTTTAGCCTCGCTAACCCTAAAGGTTCTATAAAAGTAGAGTTATCATAGTTTAACTTTTCACGTCAGTATGCCGCGAACAAGTGGCCAGGATAGATTCCATTGGGGTTTAATGGCTAAATGTCTAGAACTAGGGCCTTTATGACTGGTCAGTCCGAGGGCTCTCAATTAGTCGTCGCGTGGCTAAGCCAAAAATTTCCCCAGAAGGATTTGGTTTTAGGCCAAAGAGCCATTAAAACAATTTGGATTTAATAAAGGATTTACGGGGTTGTGAGACTCTTCGAAGTCAGTGTTCTCTCGAGGTTCAGCGAATTTTTGTAAAGTTCCCGCGTCTTGCACTGAACCGCCTTCGGCGGTGGAGTTACGACGGTCTTATTACAAACTCTATCATTGTCAAACACACTGATCTTTAGACCTGTTTCAAAACCTAAGTCTCGATGGTCCTGTTAATTTTTTCTACAAATTTGTTTCAAACCCATGAAGAGGATTTTTGAGAGACCCGATCTCCGAGGAGCGCTGGCAATGGTGCCAGCCATTTAATGGAAGGAGATTTGTTATGAAGGCGTTACTTGATCAATTTGAGTTTTCACTTAGGGTGCACGCACGCGCGACCCAAACAAAGGATCGATACATGTACAGTCTCAAAGAGTTCTTCTCATTCATTGTGAAGGATCCGAGGGAGGCGACAGTCGAAGATCTGCAAAGATACCAAGTCCATTTGCTTGATAAAAAACTTCACGCTCGGACCATAAATAGTAAAATGGCCGCAGTAAAATTCTTTTATTTTAGGACCCTCGGACGAGATTGGTCTATAAACTCTATTCCGTGGATCAAGGTCAAACATAAGCTTCCAAATATTTTGAGCCCAGAAGAAGTTGTGCTCATTATCCAGAATGCGAAGGGACTCAAATATCAAACTATGTTTATGACGTTGTACGCATTGGGACTTAGAGCAGGTGAGCTCTTAAGGCTCACCTATAAGGACATAGACAGCAAAACAAATGTCGTACATGTTCTCGGCAAAGGAAATAAGGAGCGTTTTGTCCCACTACCAGAATCACTGCTTGTGGCGTTGCGGAGATATTGGGTTCAGGTAAAAGAGAACAAATGGATATGGCTCTTTCCAATGGACAATCGTCCCCGTGAACAAATTTGCAAAACAACAATTTGCAGAGCGTACAGAGACGCTAAAATACGGGCCGGCATTGATAAGCCAGGTGGCCTCCATCAACTTCGCCATTCCTTTGCAACGCACTTGATGGAGGTGGGGACTTCGCTTCGAGTGATTCAGATTTTACTGGGTCACGGGCAACTCAGCACCACTGAGAAGTACACCCATTTAAGACCCGACTTTGAGGCAAAATTAAAAAATCCACTGGACGCGATTGCTAAAAAATTAACCCGGCAATCATAGCCCAGTGGACGAACGAAAAACTGAAGACGCCTCGGTTGGCAGACCAAGGCTTGATGTCTCCGATATATTTCGGCAGATCAAGCCTTGGCTTAAGCCGATTGGAAAAACCGAGTCCAAAGTCGTCTCCGATATTTTGAATTGCCGGACCCAGGTCCTTGGTGGACACAGGCTTCGCTGCGACAAGTGTGGGCAGGAGGAGTTCTCTTACAACTCCTGCCGTAACCGTCACTGTCCAAAGTGTCAGTTCTTAGCCCAGGTCAGATGGGTTGAGGCCCGAAAGCGCGAACTGTTGCCGGTGGGGTACTTCCACGTTGTCTTCACCGTTCCACATGAACTTAATCGAATTATTTGGGCCAACAAGAAAGTTTGCTTTGAAATTCTTTTTAAATCGATGTCTGAAACACTCAAGGAGGTAGGAGAGCGAAGACTAAAAGCACGTGTTGGATTTACTGCGGTTCTTCATACCTGGAGTCAGCGCCTGGATCAACATGCCCACATCCACGCTATTGTCCCCGGCGGTGGAATCAGTCTTGACGGTAAAAAATGGATCCATGCAAAACAGAAATATTTGCTCCCGGGCAAGATCTTAAGCCAAGTTTATCGCGGAAAATATCTCGACTATCTTGAACACTCATTCGCCGAGCTAAAGTTTAATGATGATATTTCGGACTTGGCCTCACCCTCAGCGTTTAAGAAGCTTCTCATTGAAGCCGCAAAACAGAAGTGGGTCGTCTATGCCAAAGAACCCTTTGCAGCCCCACGCAAGTACTTGAATACCTCGGCAATTACACCCACCGAATCGCGATCTCAAATTACCGCATCGAAGATATCAGAGACCAACACGTTACTTTCCGCTATAAGGACCGCACCGACGGCAACAAATCCAAACTCATGCGAGTGACGGGCCAAGAGTTCTGCCGGCGATTCCTGAGCCATGTATTGCCGGATAAATTTGTCCGCATTAGACATTTTGGAATGCTAGGATCAAGGCAGAAAAATAAAAACGTTGAGTCAGCCCGAAAACTATTAGGCTCACAGATGAGGGTTGAGGTTGTAAAATCTGAAAACTACAAGGAGCTACTTGCGCGCGTCGTCGGTGTTGATATCGACAAATGCGCCTCTTGCGATACCGGAAAGATGATGATCGCACAAACCTTTCTACCACACCTCCCACATAAGCGTAGACTGGATACCTCGTGAATAACACTCTTCACAAAACAATCTCGTTGCCTCTTGATGCAAATCCAGCGTCCGTGGATCCGTTCGTCTTCCATGCTATACTAACGTCCCCCAACCTCACCTTCGGTCAGTTAACATCACTCCGAACACACGGCCAGTCCGTCTTCATCAGTCCATCTCTCACAGCCTTAAATCCATGTAATCCCGATCACCAAGATCATGAAGTCAGAACCTTAATAACCAATCGAGGGCGAATGAATCCCCATATCCGGGCCCAGGCGGTTCACTACAACACTGCGCTATCGAGCGTAAACTTCTAAACAAATCAGTCCAGTGATAAACACATAAATCAAAATAAATTTAAAGACTTGTCTTCGCATGCCGCACGATGAGCGCCTAAATCTTCCATGGCAGAAAAAAATCAGTTTCGCGAGCTCTGTTGATTTTTATCCCTCAAATATTAAAGGAAAACTATGACCGTCTTTGCAGTGGCGATCGAGCACCTTGGTCAATCCCTCAGCGTTTTAGATTTTCAACTAATTTTTCCATTATCCCACTCTGCCAAGTTGGACTACTCGGTTTTTGTCGCGACGGTCATGAATTGCTCACTCATCAATCCAAAAAATCGTCAACGTAATCTCATTTCAGTCCAACGGATTATTTAGAATCTACTGAATACCAACACGACCTTTTAGCACTTTCATGATGCTCGCGGGGTCATAACCAATACCGTCTTTAAAAACAATCTGCACATTTCTAACATCAGAAATATGGGTTTCGGGATTGCCATACACGATAACAATGTCAGCTCGTTTTCCCACTTCAATTGTTCCCACTTGATCAAAAATACCAAGGAATTTGGCGCCATTTGCAGTAGCAATTTGGATCGCTTTCACAGGTGAAAGCCCGGCTTCTACCAAAAGCTCAATTTCGCGATGATCGGCAAGGCCAGCCATAATTGCGCCGTATCCCGTAGGGTCGCTCCCGGCCATGAGAAGTCCACCGGACTCAACAAATCGTCTCTCAAATTCCATTTCTAAATTAAATTCATTCTCTGTTTTGGGCCCCGTCTCTTTAGCAGCCTTGGCTTTTCGGATGAGGACGCTTTGTTGTACCGGTGGGGGGAGTAAATCCATAAGCCGCGGGTCCAGCTTAAATTTAAATGCAAGTTTACTTGCTTCTAAGTTCGCAAGGGTTGATGTAATAGCCACATGTTTTTTTACCAGATCATCAATGAGGTCCCCCATCTCGCGGCTCCCGGGCTTGAGGTAATCAAGACTTCCCTCAGGAGGCGATTGGTCGGGGATTTTATTGGGATAGAAATCAGTACTACATGACATTCCATGCTCTAAGCTATCGATTCCGCGATCAATAGCTTCACGAAAAGTAACAGACCACAAGTGAGCAGTTACCTTCAGGCCATGTCGGTGAGCCGCTTTAACAGCGGCGGCAAGTTGGGCTCGTGTCACACCGTCGTAGAGTTTAAACGAAGTAAAGCCTTCTGACGCCCAGTAGTCTACCATTCGTGCCACCGATGCGGCGTCAGGATAGTCTTGGAAAGGAAAATGGTCTGCCTTTGGCCCGTTAATATAAGGTGCAGTAAGAAATAACCTTGGACCTAGGTAGCGCCCCGAATCGATCATTTTTTTTAATCCCAAATCAGTATAAGGCTCCAAAGATCCCGCAGTTCTCGCCGTTGTAACTCCCGCGGCAAGGTATAAAAGGGGAAAGCTCCAGGTTTGTTGGACTAAATATCGATCAGGCGATCCCTCAGGTAGGTAGGTATAGTGAAGATGCTCATGCATTCCTACAATTCCTGGAATAGCTGTTGAACCGGCAAGGTCAATGATCTCTGCTCCTTCTGGAATCGCGACATTAGTTTCACCCACAGCTGAAATTTTTCCATTGGTCAGAATAATTTTCTGGTTGGCCTTTCCGGGAGTACCACTTCCATCGATCACTCTCAAATTGATAAGAGCAATAACGGGTGCTTTGGTGCGAATAAAGTTTGGTAGCACGGAGGTTGAACTGGGGTTTCGTGTGTCCCTTAAGTTAATATGAGCACAGGCAGAAGTGAGAGCTAAAATCAAAACGGACCCTAATTTCAGTAACGGATTTTTCATGTATAGGAACGCCTTTCTAAAATTAAAGTTCAAGCTTAGCCTCACAAATCAGTCCACTATCTGAGAGAATGACAGTTTTACCTGCTTTAAATCGATCGGTTAAAGGTAAGGCATGAAACTGAGGAACCGGGGGTTCCCAAAAAATATACAAATATGAATCAGGCTGAAATACAACTTCCTTTGGATAGTGAACAATAGACTCAGAAAAGTGAGAGGGATGCCCGTGGGATCTGAAGCAACGTAAAGTTGCGCTACGCTCATCAATGAAAAACCGATGCCGCCAAATGCGAGTCTTTCCATGGACTTTCGGACTTCCAAAAATAATATATGTTTTTCCGGCGAACCAACGCATGAGTGAAACGGGTGGGCGGTCTATATACTTCATGTTGTCGCGATAAACATCATAGTGAACGGGCGAAAAATGTCTTCTCTCCCGAGCGAGCAACCCTTGCGTTCGATCTGGGGGTCGGTTGACGGATCTTACTAGAAATTCAAAATACTGAGTGTCAATGTGGGAGAGGTTCATTGCTTTTGCAAATCGCTCAGCCTGCTCCCAAAAGAGACGCCTTTTGCGGGAAAGAACCATTGAGAGCAGAGAGGGAGAGGAAAATCCAGCACGCCTTGCAAGTGCTCGAAGCGAAAAAGCTGATCCTTTCGATTGGGCGTGTGACAGCCACGCATGAAGAAATTCAATGGGATCTCGGAATTCCGTTATATCGACGAACGCCCTCATGCTCCAATTTTATGGTGAGGCGACTTCCTTGATCAATGCGGATCGTGTTTGTACCCTCATTATTTATGGACCTTTTGTTCATATAATGTTCACCATTGTGAACATAAACATTTCATTTGAGGGGCCCTTGGCATGGAAGTTGTAGCCTTTTTAAGAGTATTTCTCATCATGGAGATTCGATGAAAAAGATATTTATTCTTTTCGTATTATTTTCCCAAGCAAGCCTCGCTGAACAAATTTTCGTCTCTAAGACGAGCCTTGTCGGGTCTGTATGTAGATTTTATTTATCCTCTTTAGGAAATGAAGATCATTTACCCATCACGACTTCTGCTGAAGATCCTTTTGAGCCACTCGTTCCTTTTTTTAGGAGTCATCCTTTTAATGAGGTCCTTGCAGATATTAAGAGAATTCATGTTAAAAACAATATCCCTGGACTTATTGATATTGATCTCAGTGACCTGATTACGACTGAAATGCGTGCTACGATACAACAAAGGTTAAAGAATTTTGACAATTTAAACCTTCAGAATATTGCAGAAAGTATTGGGGCTGGGCCTAACAGGCATGAGAAATTCATGGCCCTTCGCGTTCATTCCCATGGAGGAGAAGATGGCGAGTCGCCAAAAGTTGGATTGTGGACAGGAGACACTACAAAATGGGGCGCCGTAAAAGGCATCTCAAGTGTTGGCTTTCTACTATTTTATGAGTGGTTAGAGAATTTACTTCCTGGAAAAAGGATGCTTGTCAAAGCTCACTATGGTGCAGGCGTTCAGTATCCCTATAATTGGCATCGAGACAGTAGTTACTTTACTATTATTTTCAACTTACTTGGTCCTGGCGCTGCTGCTCTAGACGAAAAAACGAATCAAATTATTTCCATCCCGGAAGGACATTTGTGGATTATGGCAGGCAGTCAGCAAAAGGTCGTCCAACCCCCACTGCATACAAGTCCACTCGTTGCCGAATTCAGAGGAGCGCTTTTTCTTTTCACGGATGACCCGACGGATCATCCGCTCCTTACTTCTTATAGGTGGCTCTCCGGTGTAAAACCCTGATATTTAATGCCGGAGGCAGGCTTCGTTTAAATGCCATCATTTTTTTGTTAGAAAGCACTGTAATTTATTTTGGAGGTTTTCTTTATGTCTAAATTGTTATTTGCGATGCTTTTTGGGACTAGCGTTTCTAGTTTTCAAGCTCACGCACAAACTCAAACACTTCTTAATGACCCTGCCTCTGGCAACCACGGTCAGGTATCGCCATCTTTACAGGGGGATCAAGCTGAGATCTCAAGGTCAGTAACTGTTTCGCTAACCTGTAAGAACTTCAATGGAGACGCGTTTATATTTAACCTCAAGTTGCCTGCCCCCCTCGCTGAGGGAGGGTACCCTGTCGTTGCCTTCGAGAGTCGTTACGCGATTGATCGTGTCG
>Ga0207013_1193_pt1 | contig 12826 bp, 9 predicted proteins | sample Alteio_BWMinCont_55_FD_153501 | JGI IMG/M metagenome (GOLD analysis project Ga0207013, IMG submission 153501) | Enriched cells from forest soil in Barre Woods Harvard Forest LTER site, Petersham, Massachusetts, United States -... | ecosystem: Environmental > Terrestrial > Soil > Temperate forest >...
TATACACCTGAAGCTATTAATGCCTGCGTAACTTTAACAACCAGGTATATAACCGATCGTTTTTTACCGGACAAGGCTATTGATGCTTTGGACGAATCAGGCTCACGTGTTCACTTGACCAATATTCATGTTCCTCAAAATATACTGGATATTGAGCAAAAAATTGAGCTGATAAAAATTGAGAAAAACAAGGTTGTACGCAGCCAGAAGTACGAGGAAGCGGCTAAACTGCGCGATACTGAAAAGCATTTGCTTGAAGAACTTGAGCAGGCTAAAACAATTTGGGAAGCTGAGACAAAATCAAAACGCTATACCGTTACCGAAGATAACGTTGCCGAGGTGGTTTCCATGATGACAGGCATCCCTGTTCAGCGTGTGGGACAGGCCGACAGTCATAAGTTACTGAATATGGCAGAAACTGTAGGCAGCAAAGTAATTGGGCAGGATGAAGCGATCAAGAAATTAACCCGTGCTATCCAGAGGACACGTGCAGGTTTAAAGGATCCTAAAAAGCCGATAGGTTCATTTATTTTCCTTGGGCCTACTGGTGTTGGTAAAACAGAACTTGCAAAAGAGCTTTCACGCTTTATGTTTGATACTGAAGATGCCCTGATCCAGATAGACATGAGCGAATACATGGAGAAATTTGCTGTATCTCGTTTAGTTGGTGCGCCTCCGGGCTATGTAGGATATGAAGAAGGCGGACAGCTTACTGAAAAGGTACGTCGCAAACCATATGCAGTAATATTACTGGATGAAATTGAAAAAGCTCACCCGGATGTATTTAACATATTGCTTCAGGTACTTGACGAAGGTCAGTTGACTGACTCATTGGGCCGCAAGGTTGATTTCAGGAATACCATCATCATCATGACCTCTAATATTGGCGCACGCCAGTTGAAGGATTTTGGACAAGGTGTTGGTTTTACTACTGCCGCAAAAACTACACAAGCTGATTCGCACTCAAGGGGTGTAATTGAGAACGCACTTAAACGCGCTTTCGCTCCTGAGTTTTTGAACCGTATTGACGATGTAATTGTATTTAACTCGTTGGGCAAAGAAGAAATATTCAAGATCATCGACATCGAACTTGCGTATTTGTTTAACAGGGTTCACCTATTGGGATATAAAATTGACCTTACTTTGGCCGCTAAAGAGTTTATTGCCGATAAAGGTTACGATTCACAATTTGGCGCAAGGCCATTGAAACGTGCGATCCAGAAGTATCTTGAAGATCCAATTGCTGAAGAAATATTAAAGGGCGAATTGAGCGAAGGTGACACAATGGAAATTGATTTCGATAAAGAAACCGGCGAAATAAAAATAATCGATAAGAACAAGGGCGAAAACAAAAAGCCGGAAGAAGAAGAGCAGAAATAATAATTTGCTGAATAAAATAAAGATGCCTCCTGAGCTTTCGGGAGGCATTTTATTTACATAACAATTTGTCACATCTAAATATCGACCAGGATGTTTAATAGCATAAAACGTAAATTCAAACTTATTGCTTCGAAGGATTTTGTCGTTAAAAAAAACCCGGATTCGATATTCATAAAGGGAGTCGGCGTAGAAATCAATCGTACAAATATCACGTTAGAGGGTAAGTCGTCATTAATTATTCACGACCATGTAAAGCTTGAAGATTATGATATCTATATTAAGGATGGCACTCTGGAAATTTATGAATATTCGCAATTGATAAAAGGGAGGCAGTCTTTAAACCCGGTAATAAATATCGATAAGGGCAAACTGGTTATAGGAGCCTACAATGTTATAAAGGCCGACATAAAAATAAGATTCGGGGGCACTTGCTCCGTCGGGATGTACAACTGCATTAACGAGGAAACAGAAATAAGGTGCGATCAATCGATCATTATTGGGGACTATAATATGATATCCTATCAATGTATGATTTACGATACCAATACCCATTGTATTTATCCGCCGGCAGTACGAAGAGAGCGATCAAAAACAGATTTCCCTTTTTTAGGAACTGAGACAGAGAAACCCACCACAAAGGAAGTAGTTATCGGTAACGATAATTGGATAGGTAAAAGAGCGGCTATCCTCAAAGGCTGCCGGTTTGGCAACGAGGTAACGGTAGGAACAAATGCAGTTGCTTCAAACATCCAGGTTGACAATGGGTTGATCGTCGGCAATCCGGCCTATGTCGTCGATAAAAAATAATTGCCTATAAAATCTGTTATAACCATCACTTCAATTGGTTTCGCACCTACAGAGCGAAAATCCATCGTTATTTTTTTTCTACCGATGTTTGATCCCTACGGGATCGCATGTCGGCAATCATTTTAAAGACGCTATAGAATAGCTTCATAACGAACTAAGGCTCCATAGGAGCCAAATATCGGTAGCATTAATTGATTGAATTTATTTTGCTCCGTAGGTGCAAAACCTAACCGAGCCGTATATTATCCCGACAATTTACGATATTATTTTCCATCATTGAATTTCTCAAATGCGGATCGCATTAAAAGCGCCTTTCAACCTTATCGTAGAACCCACCAAACGTATTTGTTTTCACGGCATCTTCTTTAAAAAAGTCCCCGGGAAAGCCTAATTGAATTGCGCTTATTTCATCCAATTTTTGTAGGTGAGTATCATTAAGCTGAACGTCGATAGTTTTAAGATTATCGCCCAGTTGTTCAACGTTAGTGGCTCCGACTACCGGAATTGCGGAAACTCCTTGTTGCATCGTCCACTTTAAGGCAACATTGCCTGCAGACACCCCTAACTCATCAGCAATAGCAACCACAATCTTAGTAATGCCTTCACTGCGCTCGTTAAGCCGGGTGCTTTCGGGTTTTATGCGGCCCTTTTCGCCGCGCAGATATTTGCCCGTTAAAGCGCCGCCACCTAGCGGAGCCCACGGGGTAACAGTCATTCCAAAATGCCTGGCCATCGGAATCAGTTCACGTTCCGGAGTACGTGCCAGCAAGCTATATTCTACCTGTAATGCAATAAATTGGTTCCAGCCCATTAGTTCGGCCATTGTATTGCCTTTGGCAACCACCCATGCAGGCGTATCGCTTATTGCGGCATAATTTACCTTTCCCTGTTTTATCAGGTCGTCCATCGCCCGCAACACTTCATCAATTGGCGTAATATCGTCCCAAATATGCAGATACAGCACATCTATAAAATCCGTTCTTAAACGTTTGAGGCTTTCTTCAACGCTTCGCATCATATTTTTGCGATTGTTACCTGATGCATTGGGATTGGTGAGGTTATCCTTTAAAGTATATTTAGTGGCCAGTACAAAATAGTCACGGTCGTGATTGCTCACATATTCGCCAATTATCTTCTCGCTTGTACCCAACTTATAAATATTGGCTGTATCGATAAAGTTGCCTCCAGCATTTGCGAAAGTATCCATAATGGCAAAACTGGTTTCTTTATCAGCTCCCCACCCCGCTTCAGTACCAAAACCCATAGTGCCCAGGCACAATTCCGAAACTTTAAGGCCCGAGCGGCCCAATAATTTATATTTCATCTGGTTGATGTTTTTAGATTAACAGATTAAACAAATATGCAGTTTTCGCGGCTAAAAAATTTACACTTCGGGCGATTATCGGCCTTAATTGAAACAATATGAAACAGCCTTTGTAATTAATTAAACATTAATATCAATGAAAATTATAGATATCCATTCAACTATTACAACGGATCAATTGTTAAAGGTCTTGCAGGAAAAATTAAACCCTCTTTTTCAGCAACAGAAACAGAGCAACATCAGTTTTACCATAGAAGGTAAAGAAGGTATTGTTGAAATTTCGCAGCCCAGTCTGTACGAAGGATTTTTGTTCCGGATAGAAATTAGAGGAACACAGCTATTGATTACGCGGTCTGAAAACTATATCGACGATGTAAATTCGCTTACATTAGAATCAATACTCAATAGCCTTTTCGAAGAATTGTCAGGCACTGACGGGGTAACGCTAGTTTTGGAAGGTTAAATACGTTATGAATTGATCCAGCTAAACTTATACTCCAGCATTGGATTTTTCATTCTTTCAGCAACCCTTAACAACCGCCCTGGTAGGTTCATGATATAGTCTCTCGCCTTTTCGCCGGTTTCACTCAGGTCAACTGCACTTTCGATATGCCATTCGTCAATCAGTTCCTTTAAAATATCAACATAGTCAATGGCGGTATAAATACCTAATCGCTGTGCCGCATCGGTAAAGTGACCAAAGGTTTGCCCGATCTTTAAACCAACCTCGCGTAAAAAGTGAGCCGGCATAACAATCTTTTTCCGCATCATATCTTCAAAGGCCAACATAGCTTCGTTGGGATCTACTTCAAAAATCTTCTCGATAAAATACTTGTAAGCTTTGGCATGACGGGCTTCGTCGCTGGCAATTACTCCACACATTTTTGATAGTAAAGTATCACCATCCTTTTTTGCCTGCGAGGCAACCCGGCGGTGAGAAACGTTAGTAGCAAGCTCCTGGAAAGAAGTATATATAAAGTTACGGTATGGATCATGGCCGGTGCCTATATCAAAACCATCCGCAATAAGGTACTGGGTTGAAACTTCCATCATGCGCATATTCACACGGCCCGACAGGTATAAGTATTTATTCAGCATATCGCCATGGCGATTTTCTTCGCCTGTCCAGTGCCTGGTCCATTTCATCCAGCCACCTTCTTCGTCTTTCGATATACCCTCAACCATAGTTAACCACGATTCGTAAGTAGGCAGGGCCTCTTCGGTAATGGTATCGCCAATCAAAACGGCAATCAGGTCATAGGATAACCCCTGAGCGCTCTCCTGCAGTTCTTTAATTTCACTGAAAAAAGTATTACGGGAAGAATCCGGCAAAAAATCGGATGGCTGCCAGATGGAGTCAATGGGCTTTAAATATTCATGCATTTTTTCGAGCATGAATACTTCGATGTGCTTCATCACTTCCCGCCGCTTTTCTTCAAAAAATACCATAACTGTTTATTAGTGTGCAAAGGTAGCGATTAATAACAATAATATAGTATCATTTTTGAGCGTTAAAACCCATTGCGTTATTCATATATTCGGGCAGATTTTCGCCCAATTTTGTTACCAATTAATGCTTCTGGCGCATTTTAATTTTTAATTTAATTTTATTAAAACCCGGGTAATGGTAACATAGTAAGCGACTAAATCCGTAGAAGTGGCATTATTTAAAAGCTTAATCAATTGAAATAAAGTTTTACGCTCTAATTAAATCAGATACAGACTGGCTCAAACCCTTAAATCTGGGCCATTATCTGCCTTTAGCAGCTCTGAAGCCACCTTATCAGACAGCAGGAATTGTTAGATTGTTTTTGTTACAACACAAAAGCGTGAAAAGCATTGTTATAAGTTACAATGACTCAAGCTTGTACATAAACAGTCAGGAAAAATGTGTATAATATATTTAATGTGCATAAGATATTCGTTAAGTTTTAATATTTTTCGTTTACTTTATACGAATTAAATTTATTGATAGCTAAAAATATTATCGTAATTTAAGAAAACCAATAATGTTTGTTCAAATAACAAAAGAAGAATTTTTAAAAGAAATCTCGAAGAAAGCCTGGTATCAGACCAACAATATCATTTGGACAGTAATATTCATTTTTCCCCTATTTAGTATTATTGATTTCATATTCGCTAATAACGTCTGGCTTCAATTTTTTATAGTTCGTATTATTATCGACCTGCTTATTTATGGGCTTTACAGTTATTTTCAACGTAACAAATACAACTATCGATTATTGCTGCATATTTCTTTCTTTCTACTTTCGGTCACATCGGCTATACTATGTAATATCGTAGATCTGGCACAGCTAAATATCTATTACTTACTTTTCTCGGCTATAATCCTTTTCTTTAATCTACAGGCATTTTGGGAACCCATTAATTCTGTTGTTCAAACGCTGATAGCCCTCCTTCTGCTTGCCGTATTTTTTAACCTGTTCAGCCAGTATACTTTGGATATGGTTATTTCAAACGGAGGTCAATTTCTTTTTGTGGTAGCATTTATCTCTTGCCTCGTACCAAGCGCCCGTTTCAAAATTATTCAGCGCGATGTTCGCTCGCAGCTATTAATTGAAAAATCAAACGAACAGCTTAAAGGCCAAAATCATGATATCAACGAAAAAAACAATATAATTGATGCTCAATATGAGCAGTTGCGCAAACTGGATAATCAAAAAAATAGTTTTATAAACATTGCAGGGCACGACCTTAAAAATCTGGTGGGGTCAATTATCATGAGTAACAACATGTTAAAAGACGAAGACTATCGTTTTAGCGCCGATCAAAAGGAACTCGTAGGCTATATTTCAGAAGCATCCGAAAAAATGCAATACCTCCTGAATAAATTAATGGATGTAAAAGAGATCGAATCTCCTGAAATGAAATTTAACCTCGAGGTATTTGATATTAATGCCGAAGTTTTGCGTGTATTTAAGGGATTAACAGAAACAGCACAGATGAAAAACATCCATCTGATTGATAACATCCTAAAGCTGCCGTTAAATGTTAACCTCGATCGCGTATTTGCCGGCCAGGTTTTTCAAAACCTCCTGTCAAACGCTATAAAATTTTCACAAACCAACAACAATATCAAGGTTGTAACCAGTTTACAACGACAGAAATTTGTTTTTGAGATAATTGACGAAGGCATTCCAATAGGGCAACAAGAGCTTGATATGATGTTTAACAAACTAAAAACATTAAGTGAAGCATCTGCACATATCGAAAGCAGACTTGGCCTGGGCCTTTCAATCGCGAAACTAATGACCCAGGAAATGGGAGGCGAGCTATTGTATCGCAGCGATGACAATGGAAACTATTTTAGAGTAGAATTTTACGTGATAAATTAATAAACCAATGAATAAATTATTGACAGTATTAGCCCTTGTATTTCTTTTAAGTAAGGCATCATTGGCCCAAACCCAGAACATTGAAACATTTAAATCACTGGGGCATGAAGATGATGCTATTTACGGTATGAGCGGCGCCAGTTCATTCTATATAAAAATATCGCCGCTCACTGAAATGAACGGCAGCAAACTGGTTTTATATTTTGAGCCCTCACAGGCATTAATAAAAGAGCACTCCTTTATCAACATTATTCTTAATGACAAACCCGTTTATAGTGCGCGCCTTACAAAAGATTCTATCCAAAAAGTTTCTATCACTTTAAGCAGCGGAGATCTTTCACCCGATAAATTTTTAAAGATACAGGTGAAAACATTGCTGACAATTACCGACGATATCTGCCGCGATCTTGATAACCCGGCAATGTGGCTCAAAGTAAAGGACTATTCTTACTTGTCGTTGATAAACAATTATAAAAACCTCATAAATAATGTAAATATCAGTAACTGCTTTGATTCAAAAAGGGCAATTGTTTATCCTGCTGAACCAACGCTCGATGATCTTAAAGCCGTAGCCTGGGCATATTCAAGACTCAAAAAAACTTCAAATAAAAAAATATACATGTTTGAAGCGGGCCAGGTACCCGATAGTATCAGAAATTATGTAATGGTAGGTAACTATTCCGTGTTACCTGAAGATAAACGCTTCTTAATAAAGGTTACTCCACAGGCAGGCGAAGGTTTATTCTATCTTGATAAATCAATGAGTACCATTATCGACACAGTAACGCACATGGTTGATGAGAAAGGCGTCATGGTTGCGCACAGATCGGTTGCTCAGGAAACCGTGCCGGCCGAAATATTATTTATTACCGGCGGCGATGATCATGGCTATGAAAAAGCTATCACCGCTTTGGGTAACATTAATATTTTAAATTCAACTTTTGGTAATTACCTGCTAATCAATGAGGCTCAAAATACTTTCTCTAAAAATGTGGACGAGAACCGGTCAAAACTGTCATTGAAACAAGTTGGCGGAACAAGTGATTTCTTATCCGGCATTGGTTCTTTAAAAAACGCATACACTTTTAAAAACAGCGACTTTAACTTTACGCCTAAAGAAATTGAAATAAGGTTCATTGGTAACTACAGCGGCCTAAGCCCCGGCGATCGTGGTTATTTTAACATATACCTCAATGGCTTATTGATCAGCAGTGAAAAGCTTGATGCTTCTGGTAAATTAAATACGTCGGTAACCATTAACCGCTACCAGCATCATAAATATAACACGCTTGAGTCAGAATTCAGGTTTTTCCCTACCAACGGTGTCTGCAAAAATAGTTTCATCAACTTTTTTGGAGAGGTTGATGTAGACAAATCATACCTGGAATCAAAAAATCCATTCATCACCAGCGACCTTAGCTTCTATCAATATCCCGAAACATTTAACACTGGCACAACGCGGATAGTAATATCAAGAAACCGCGCTAAATACGCGGCTGCTGCTGTAGGTGAAATTATTTATGAACTAAATAACAATATCAACTCCAATAATTTTCCTGAATTTGCTTACTCAGATCAAATCCCTGCAGGCGATTTAAAGAAATACAACATTATTGCCTTGCTAGATAAGGATGATAAATTAATGAAAGAGTTTCCTGATGCTCCAATTAAATTTGACCGAAACTTCCGACTTTACAATACCGACAATAATAAGGTAGTGTACTCTTTGTCTGATACAACGTCCACCGGTTTGGCGCAAATATTTTACGGCCGGAGCAATAATGCAACTTTGGTACTTACTGCCATCGGGTCACGTCTGTCAGATGCCTTTTTAGCCGCGTCGAAATCGATCACAGAACAGCTTTCAACACTTTCAAGCAACGTTTGCGTAACCGATGTTAATTCAAACAAATATTTGTTCAACATCAATAAAACATCACACGACAACCTTGAATATACTGATACCAAGAGCTCCCTCACGCACTTCTGGGAAACCTATAACTTGTATATACTGCTGGGCATATTGATACTAATATTGCTGTCATTCCTTTATGTACGCTCCAGGGTTCAGAGATCACAGGAACTATATAATGACTAACCTTTGATTTTAAGATCATATATCATATGAGTAGCCTTAGCTGTTAAAATGCTAAGGCCGCTTAATAAGTTGTTTTAACATTTTATTGAAATAAACAGAATATGTCAATTCCTGAACTTTTGGTCAAAGATGGTTTTATAACAAACGGGGATCGGGAAAAGATTGACAATTTTTCAGCCAGATCAGGGCTTTCCTTTATTAAAATAGCGCTTAATTTTGGTTATATATCCCGTAAAAACTACGAACGTTCCATAACAAATGCGGGCCACGTATTCAAGGAAATAAGAAAGCTACCGTTTGACCCTGAAGTGACAAGTAAAACAGAGTTAAAGTTTGCAGATCAGCACGTGGCTATGCCTCTCCGCATCGAAAACAACAAGGTGATAACCGTAATGGCCGATCCAAGCGACGAGCTATTTCTCGACTTTGTCAGGTTCACCTATGATATGGAACCAGAAGTAATAGTTGCTTCCGATCTGGATATTGTTTGGTTGAGTCATAAACTATTGGGCGATCCATATGTAAAATCCGCTGTTTTCGAACTTTTAAACCGCGATCCGGCAAATTCGGCGTTTACAACATTTTCCGCTCCACAACTCATTTCCCTTTTCCTGTTATTGGGTGTTGTTGCAATAGGATTGGTAGAGAGTTTCAAAAATACCTCAATTATTATAAACGTTATAGTAAGTATCTTTTTCCTGGTAGCCATTATATTTAAGTTGTTTTTGGCTTTGATGGGTTCGCGTTTCGAGCTACACCAGGCGGTTACCAGGGAAGATCTGAAAGAGATTGTTGAAGATGACTTGCCCATATACACAATCCTTTTACCTGTATACAAAGAAGATAAACTGATCAAAAAGCTGATCTGGAACCTTCAGGCACTTGACTATCCCCGCGAAAAGCTTGATATTAAACTACTGATAGAAGAGGACGACGATAAGACACTGAATGCGGTACGCAACCTTGATTTCCCGGCTATATTCGAGGTGATCGTTGTGCCGTTCCACATGCCTAAAACCAAACCAAAAGCATGTAATTACGGCCTTCATTTTTCGCGCGGCAAATATTTAACTATTTATGACGCTGAGGATATTCCTGATACCGATCAGCTCAAAAAGGTGGTTTCCATGTTTGGTAAGCTGCCTTCAAATTATATATGCGTACAAAGCGCATTGAATTACTATAACCGTAATGAGAATTTTTTAACCAGGATGTTTACGCTTGAGTATTCCTATTGGTTTGATTATATGTTACCCGGGCTGGATACTTTGGATATCCCTATTCCCCTGGGAGGCACAAGCAATCACTTTAAACTGGAAAACCTGGTGGAATTAGGCGCTTGGGATCCCTTCAACGTAACCGAAGATGCCGACTTGGGTGTGCGCGCCTACGCCAAGGGTTATAAAATAGCAGTTATCAATTCAACTACCTATGAGGAGGCCAATAACGAGACTTTTAACTGGATACGCCAGCGCTCAAGATGGATAAAAGGGTATATGCAGACGTATTTGGTTCATATGCGTAATCCCGTAGCTTTATGGAAAAAACTAGGATGGAAAGGATTTTTGGGATTCAGTTTCTTTATTGGAGCCACTCCGCTTACATTCCTGGTTTATCCCTTTTTACTGGCTATATTTATTAGTTACCTGGTGTTTGACTTATCCTCAATCCGTACGTTGTTCCCAGACTGGGTATTGTTTATGTCTATTTTTAATTTAATGGTAGGCAACCTTTTGATGATCTATATCAATATGATGGCGGTGTTTAAAAGGCGTTTTTACGAGTTGATACTATTTGCTATTGCCAATCCTATTTACTGGCTGCTGCATTCGGCGGCTGCATTTAAAGGTTTGTATCAATTAATAGTTAAACCCTTTTACTGGGAAAAAACCGATCATGGATTAAGTAAAATTACCAGCCCTACAAACGTTGTTAAATGAGGACCACTCAATCTAAATACCTGCTGATCATCTCCCTTGTATTGGGGGCGTACTATCTTATTGCTGGTATTTACTTAAATAATTTAGGATATTTTAGCCAGGAAGCCCTTTTTTATATCGAGAAATCAAAGATAGTTTCCCACGGCTTAGATAACAAGCTTAGGGTAATGGGGCTAACTGCTCCGATATTACCGTTTTATAGTTCATTTGTTTTTTCCGGGATCAGCAATCTTTTAGCGCCTGTAATAGCATCATCTATCTGCACAGCTCTACTATTTTATTTAATGGCAAGTGCGCTTTTAAAACGGCTTAACAGTGATTTTTATCTGATTATACTGCTCGTTATTTTTGTTCTGCATCCCGGCATATTATATGTTGCCTGCTCCGGTAAATCGGTAGCGTTGGTACTTGTGTTCTTTTTCCTGTTCTTTTTTAACCTGCTTAGATTTTACCGGTCGAATACTACCTTCCATGTCTCTATCGCCAGTATCTGCCTTGTGATACTTATATTTTGCGATTACAAGTTTATCTGGCTCTCACTGTTTTTTATTCCGCTGGTATTATCTATAACGATCCAAAGTCTGAACCTCAGCGAACAGGAATCTATATTCCGGTTATTTATCAGCTTCAATAATCCATCTCTACGTCGTAAGCTAATTAATAAAACTTTTGCCTTATATATCATCCTATTTATATTGCCGCTCGCCTGTGTAGTATGTTACAAACTGTTGAACCTAACCCATGCCAACGATTTAAATTACTCAGTAGAGAGCCCTTATGCTACCTGGACCGTTTTGGCAGATAAACTAACTTTCGATCAATTATCCACCAACCTGGTTTACCGGCTGCCCGAGGCTTCCATATTGATATCCGGCAAGATCATGCTTTTTTGTCCGCTCATATTAGTTGCGCTATATTTATTCAGGAATAGCACCTACCAACTATTAACGCTTTTAACTCCTTTTGCATTTGTCGAGTTTTTGCATATTAAATACGAGAAGGTATTTTTACCCCAGGAGTATTACCTTATGTTTTTGGTATTAGCGTTATTGTGCATTTTATATAAAGCCCAGACGCTTAGAAATCAGCAAACGCTAAAAATCACAGTGGCAATCCTGGCAGTTGTGCAACTGTATACCGGCTATTATTTTCTGAAGACTTCGGCAATTGGCGAAGAGGTACATTTCGCGGATGTTTTGCTCAATCGCAATCCCGATCCCCTGCAAAGCGAAAACCGTGACCTGGCCGATTACATAAACCACCTGCCTAACGATGCGCATGTTTTAATTGACGATGCCATAGCGTACCCCGTGGTTGCTTTTGTAGATGATATCCATAAATTAACCTTGCCCTACCAGGGTATATTCTTAACTGCTATAGAAACCCCGGATAAATATGACAGCTACATATTGCTCGCTACTGAAAAGAACGAAACAACAGGCTTCACACAGTTAAACAACCGGTATGTGCCGGTGATCCAGAAAAACAATAGCGAATTGAGACTCCGGCGGGTTTTTGAAACCAATGATTGGATTTTGTATAAGATTTTTGATAAATAAGCATCGTGTTGTACTTACTGTTCATTATTACTTCGTGATTTTTCCACGAAGAAGTTCGGATAATTCTGTAATTCGATTTTAAAATAAACTATCGCTTTGATTTAAAGTCATACTTCTAAATAATCAGTATACTCAAGTATGAAAAAGTTAATATTAGTAATATCCTTTATAACAGGATTAAGCGTAATGGCCAGCGCACAAGTGAGCAGCAAATCTCCGGAGCTGCGCGTCGCACGCATCACCAAAGTATTGCAGAAAAGATTGGAATTGAACGCCGATCAGGCACAGCAGGTGAATGCCATATTTTTGGCTCAGGCCACTCGCATAGATAGCTTGAAAAGCAATCTTTCGGCAGATAAAAA
>Ga0207013_1209_pt1 | contig 12826 bp, 12 predicted proteins | sample Alteio_BWMinCont_55_FD_153501 | JGI IMG/M metagenome (GOLD analysis project Ga0207013, IMG submission 153501) | Enriched cells from forest soil in Barre Woods Harvard Forest LTER site, Petersham, Massachusetts, United States -... | ecosystem: Environmental > Terrestrial > Soil > Temperate forest >...
CTTCATTTTACCATGATCAAAACGGCACCGAACATCTCGCTCATTTCTGTCCCCACGAAACAAAAAGAAAATCCATAACAAGTCCATCCTCGGGTATGGTTTCAAATTCTTGCCGGGCCTTTATCTTCAGATCAGTCTCCAGAACGCTAGCTGGATTACCTGGCGAGTCACTCAGGAGGAATCGTCGGAGGTTGTCACAGACAGCATTAAAGTTCGATTTATCACCCGCGAGAGCGAGAACAGGAAAAGCTTTTGCCTGAATATCTTTGAAACCTGCCCTCTTCAGTGCTTTTGGAACTTTAGGGCCTACAGAGGGATCGCAGCCTTTCTTTAAGGCCTCATTATCCCAACCACGAATGAGTTCCGCCGTGTAAGGACGCGGGGGTTCAAAAGTGATGAGACGATTAAAGGGCTCAAGAGCATAGAAGTACCCTCCCGTAGATAAAACTCGAAAAGCTTCGCTAACTGCGTTTTCCCACTTAGTTCCAATAGACCACAGGACAAGTTTTGAAAACACAAGATCGAAGCTTTCACTAGGTAGGGAAAGCAGAGTTGCATCCATTTTTTTGAAATGGGCATTGGTCCCTGAATACCGCGAGTCCGCTTCATGGATAGCCGTCTCGGAAAAGTCAATTCCAAGATAATTCGCATTATAATTGGCATTACGAATAAGCGGCCAATTTGAGCCAACGCCGCAGCCCACTTCTAAAATACGATGAGATTTTTTTGCCAGATCGGTCAAAAGCTCATCTTCAAGAAGACGTGATTGAGTCTCAAGCCTTGCCATTTCATCTAAATCATGTCCCAAAGGATAAGAGTTGATCATCGAAGCCCCCTTTCGTTGCTACACTTAATCCTGCCTTCAATGTTTTAGCGGCGGCGAGGAAATGTCGATAGGGCTTTAAAAGAGATACCCTTACAAATTGTTGATTTACAGGATCATGTGTCGCGTTCCAAAAAAACTTTCGGCCCGGAAGCAAGGTAAGATCTCTTGATTGAAAAAAGTCCATTGCATGAAGATCATTAATAAAAGGATTTCCTACTTGTAGCCACTCAACACTGAGTTGATTGGAAGTAGCAGTGGAAGCCACGGTGAATGGGGATTCATCAATGGCTTCCCTTAATATAGCTCGTCTTTGGCTTACTTCTTTCCAAACGGCTTTGTCGAGGCCACGAACATGAGCGTCTATCAAGAACTCCCTCAAGATCCCGAGAGTAAAGTTTGAGACACAGAGGTAAATTTCCTCATAAATGACCTCAAGTTCTTTTGCAACATCGTTTGAGTAGACCATGAGACTAGCCTTCATATCTTGTGTGGGCCAGACCTTGCCTGTGTCTTCGATTGAAATAAACGAAACACCCGATTCTAAAAGGATCTTGTATTGGTCAAAATGAGGTTCAACAAAAAAACGAAAAGTATTATCAAGTAAGAGAGTTTTTCCGGCCTGTACACAATGGTTCACAACCGCTTTAAACTCAGAGAAAGACAGCGTGCTTCCTGTGGGGTTATTAGGGTTTACAAGAAAAATGGAGTCTGCCTGAATCTGCTTTAGATATTCTGCGCCCTCTTTATGTAAAAGAGTCTCTGCCACAGGCTCAATTTGAACTCCACGTCTTTTGAGCAATAAATAAAGGTTATCAAAGGTCGGATGAAGCAAGCCTGCACTCATGCCCTTTTCCGCTAGCCAAGCCCCCATGATATCGATCGAATTTGAAGCCGTCGGACAAATTCGAAAATGGGAGTAATTTTTTAGTGATAGAGAATTTGCGAGCTGCCAAAAGGCTTCGAAATACAGGGTTTCAGAGTCTCTCACTTTTAGAGCGGAGCTTTCTGTCCAGATTTTTTCAAGGCGATTAATGATAGCCGCCTGGGATGGAGCAAGATCATGATAAGCATGTCCATCTGCAAAATTATATTGGCTTTGTAGTCCCAGCACCTCGACCTCCGTTAAACTTTTTGGTTCTAAAATCATAAGCACCTCCATCGGTATCCATGGAGATAACCCATTTCTAGTTATATTAAAAATTGATTGATTTTATATTACTATCGATTTATCTAATAATAGTGGCACTCTCATCTATACAACTTGAAGCTTTCTTCACATTGGCACAGGCTGGACATTTCACTCGGGCAGCGGAAAGGCTTCATGTCACTCAATCAGCGCTTTCGCAAAGAATTCTCAATCTAGAGGCTGAGTTGGAGACGACTCTTTTTATACGTGAGCGGCAGGGCGTACGTTTAACTCAAGAAGGATTAGAACTTTTACGTTATTGCCAGGCAAAGAATGGACTTGAAGTCGAGTTCCTCTCTCGTCTGAAATCGAAATCACCGAAAACTCTCATGGGCCGGATTCGCCTGGGTGGATTTTCCTCAATTCTTCATTCTCTTTTGGTACCTTCACTTGCCCAACTATTAAAGGAACAAGTTGGAATTCGACTTTACTGCCTAGCGCGCGAAGTTTATGAACTCCCCAATCTCCTCCAACGAGGTGAGGTTGATTATATCGCCCTTGATTATAAATGGGAACGAGAGGGCATTGTGAGTTTATTATTGGGCCACGAGCAAAATGTGTTGGTTGAACGCAAAGGATATCGAGGGCCAGAAGTTTATATTGATCATGATGAAAAAGATGAAATGACGGCCAAGTATTTTCGTCAGCAAAAGAAGAAATGGAGTGGGGAGCGGCATTTTCTTGATGACATCCACGGATTAGTTGAAGGAGTTCGAAACGGACTCGGTCGCGCCCTCTTACCAAGACATCTGATTGAAGAGGATTCAGATTTTAAGATCATAGATCCAGGGACAACTCTTCAGATTCCAGTGTATCTCCATTTTTACGAACAACCCTATTACTCAAGGCTTCATGAAGCAGCGCTTGGTGCGCTTCGATCTGTGAAATTCTGACAAGGTTAATTTAACGTCGCCATTTAAAACCTCTTAAAGAACTCAATGATGTCTTTATAACCCAGCGCCTGGGCAACCCGGTTCAATGTAACCACTCCAACATTTCTGTCGCCATCAAATATACGGCGGATCGTCGCTCGTGATGTCTCCGACTCAAAACCAAGCCATTCAACGGATTTCTCCATTTTGTAAAGATCGCGGTAAATCCTCTCACCTATGGTTTTTAAAAGCTTTAACTCACCATCGTCTCGAGGCCTGCTTGATTGTCTGGGAAAGTTTGCGGGAGAATGTCTTGTTTTAGCTGGTTTTCTCATGATTTGAGGCTAATAGGTCGCTTAAAATTGTACTGGCCACATATGAGCCTTTTTTTTGAGACTCTTATATGATACAGTGCTTCATTTTAAGGATTCCTTATGATTTTTCCGAAAAGTAAGAGGATGGGCAAGTATCTAAAAGAAAGGCGGATGGCATTAGGGCTCAGTCAACATCAAGTTTCAAGGCTCTTAAGCTATCCGAACTCCCAGTCAATTTCCAACTGGGAGCGGGGATGTGCCTTCCCACCGCTTAAGAAATTTAAAAAACTCATCAAAACTTACGATATCTCCCAGGACGAACTGATGTCGATCCTTCTAAATGAACTGGAAATCTTGCTTAAGCGCTATTTTTAACAGCTCCCATTAGTTTTCTAGAAGAGCTGATTTGAAAGCCGCTAGAAAATTCCTGGCAGTATTTGGCTTTATCGGGGAATGCACCCGAAGTAAAATAGAGGTATGGGGGTTAATAGTGAAAAAGAAAATTTCGCATAATATAGAAGAGAGCGAATTAAATGAGGCATCGAGCCAAAAAACAGGGTCGATGTCGATTGTAAATCTTCAGAATTTCGTTACCCAAAAGTCAATTGCGAAATCACCAATTCAAAAGCTTATTCTCCAAATGATTCGTGAAGTGAATCGGCAAAAACTCAATTACGACCAGCTCAAGTATATCTTTAAAACTGTAAGAAATGAATGCGGCGTCGAAGTTCCTAATCAAAATGGGCGTAAGCTCATTGAACTGCCTTCTCAGGAAGAGTTAAATTCGTTTTATAAAGCAATAGAAAATCCAATACACCGTCTTATATTTGAGATGCTGGAAGGAACAGGTCTTCGCGTGGCAGAGCTTTGTAACTTCCAGGTATCTCGAATCGACTTTAAGGGGAACACTGGATTTGTAAGCGAAGGTAAGGGGAAGAAGGATCGGATCGTGATAATTGGGAATGCCCTCCTTCAGAAAATAGAACTTTACCTCGAGGGCAAGAAGAACCGCTACCTATTTGAATCTAATCGCCATACAAAATTCTCCACACGAAGAATTGAACAGCTTTGCCAGAATTATAAGGAAGCGGCCAAGATTGAAAAAGATTTTACACCACATACGTTTCGTCACTTGTGGAACACACGTCTTGCTGAGAAAGGCGTTTCAAAAGAAAAAAGAGCGCTCTTAGCCGGTCACTCTTCGGAGAAGACCCAAGATATTTATACCCATCTTGGAATCGGCGGAGTTAAAAATGAGGTCCTTGGGATTCTCGATGGTTTTACCGATAAGAAATAAGTGGGAGGTGCTTATGGTACTCCAAATAGTGAAGACCCCTTCGGGAAAATTTTCCGTATTTCATCACCCAACAGACTCTTGGGTCGCCGAAGAATTAGATCTGCGTCTCTTAAGAGAGTTCTTCAAGATGTTTATTGATGGGGAAGTTTGTGAAATCGTTGCTGCGATTGAATCAGGAGCTACCCCATATGGCCCAGATGAATTGGCGTGGGAACAGCTAGAAGAAATCTATCGGGAATTTAGCGGTGATTTAACCCGTCCAATAAGAGTGGATGAAAAGAAAAAGGCCGCTTAGATTTTATTTATTTGTGAACTCGCCCGCGCTCCGGAATTCGTTGAGCCTTTTAGAGAGACCGGAGTCTTCGAAGAAATTACTTATTCTTTTAATGGCTTGAACCTCAGCGCCCCTTGTAACTTTTAATTGCTGCGTCCAAGATCCGACTCCATTTTCTTCAATTAGGAACTCGTCGGTATATCCCTCGATGTAAAACATTTTCCCTGTGTTATAGACGGCCTCATCAGAAAAAAGAAGAGCCTTGCCAACTCTTACGTCATTTCTTCCTAATATTCCCACGCTGCCGCTTTCAAAGAAAATTGCATTCGTCCACATATCAAGTAAAAGTTCATTGAATTCAACTAGAATTCTTTGGTCAGGCTTGCCGTCTAATGATACCTGAAGCAAGCTATTCATTTCCACATGCATCGGCCTGAAGCCATGTCTCGCAATACTTGAGATATCTCGCCAAGGAAAGATTTTGCCAAGCTTCGAAGGGTACTGAAGTTGAGAGATATTATCAAAGGGTGAACTGTCCGTGGCATTTACGGCACAATAGAAATGGTTATACCTTTCATGATCGCACTCGCCTAAATTAAAATCCATGATCTCAACATTGTTTAGAACTACAGCGGTTTTTGCGAGGTCTCGATAGAGCATAATATATGGAGCAAGCGTGGGATATCCGGACTTATCAAGAGCCCATGGAATAGGACGAAAATTTAATTTGGGGTTCCCATTCTCATCTAATTCAGTGAAGAGTTCATGAAATGGCTCTATAGAATTTGATTTCAGTTTTTCCCAGGCGTTCCCATTGAGGGTCGCCATTGGATTCTCAATGGGCAATGTTGCTTTGGTGGGCTGAAAATTTAAGATATCCTTTATGTTTCCCCAGAATGGAGCACGACTCTTATCAAACAGCTCCAAATTTAATGCGGTCAGCATTTCCCTTGGAAGATTCCATTGAAATCCAATTGAGGCAACGGTCTCTTGTTCCCTGTCTTTTGGATCTCGATTGCTTAGCGATGGAAAAATAAAGGGCGTGAAGAATAGATGATGAATAGTCGCGAGCAGTTGGTCTACCGTGGGAGTAGGTGCGGCATGTAAATAATTAGCTGCGGCGTCAATGATGCCACTCTCATGCTTGAAAAAATTGTGCCATACTTCGGTCTCTTCGTAGATTACTCCGAAGTCTCTACCTGATACTTGATAATTTAGTTCGAGCGTCCCATTTTCATTAACATGACTTTCTGTAGCGATTCTCTCTATGTAACAAATGCCTCGTAACTTATTTTTCTGTAACTTTAGTTTCTCAGGATTTGGTATCGCTAAATCAAGTCCATTTGAACTATGGGGAAGAGAAAGCCCTCCACCTTGACTCATATATATTAAACACCAAGTCCCAGGTCTGATGGTTCTTTTCCAATCACGAGTATTACTTAAAGAAAAAGTGAACGATCCTGCAGCGTCACCAAGATTTTTTTCAAATGCGATTGAACCTTCAAGTTCCAGACTCACATCTATGGGATTAGAAATTGATAAGGCCGTATAGGATAGCGATTCGAGAGGAACAGGATGGTGCCAGCTAAACACAATTATTTGGCATTCGGCTTTTGTGTCTCTAATCTCGTTAGCTAACATCTTTTTTCTCCGTATTTTGAGACATATGCAACTGCATCAAATAATAAAATTACTGCCGTCATCCGAGTCATCATCATCATCATCGCTGATTCTCCTGGTCTCCCCAGTCACCGGATCAGTTTCAAACTCACTTGAATTATCAACGGCAGAGATGCCTATTTTCTCGGCTAACATTTCAAAACTGGGTCCTACAAAAGCTTGCCCTGTCCTGCTATCAACAGGAATATCGTATAGTGGGCCAGCCATCTCCCCCATATCAATATTGCCAGATCCATTTTGTTGGGAGGCTTCATATACGGCAATGGCTAGAGCATCAGCTAAATCATCAGAGCCCCTGGCTGGGTGCCCAAGCGTTATTGTCCCCGTTGGCTTTATTTCAGCAACCAGTTGTTTAAGCTCCAATATGAGAAGTTTGTTATCCAAAAGTTCTATATGACCTTGGTGGATTGAGTTTTTGAGGTTATAAAATATTTTCTTTTTATATTCATTGGTAAATGGTCTTTCGGTGAGCGTCATGCCCTGCTGACTGAATAATTCCCTTAGAGGTTCGAACGAATATTGGTCGGCAAAAATTCCAGAGAGACCAAATTTCCTATAGTAGGGAGCAATCTCTTCTGCAATGTCCATTGATGAAACAGGTTTTTCTTTTGTTCCGGCCCAGGTTTTCATGACAAAATGCTTTACTCTTCCATCCTCACTCATTCCTATAATTGAAAATGCAAACTTGTCCTTTTTGAAAGCAGCGTCAATGGCACCGATGACAACGAGATCTTTTATCTCTTTACTCGGTTCAATTTCGTAGACCTTTTCCTTTACGCATTGGTCTATGCAGTCAGGCCGGATAAAAATGGAAATTGAATCAACGAAGTTACCTCGATACTCATGCTCGAATGAATCAGGATCCGCGGCCTCAAATTCGCGATACTTTTCGGACGTAATCATTTCATTCCACATCCATGAGGCGGCTTTAAGGACGAGTTTATTTTTTATTGGGCTAAGTCTTTTTTCATAATTCTCCCATAAGACACCTTGGCGAATAGAAGGCGAAGATAGAAGAATCAAGAGTCCCATATTGCCAAATTGAGCTAGAGCCGGTTGGACAGCGCGGACTATGTCTTTGTCGGAGACCGCCGCATTTTCATCTAAATCATAGAAAGCACATTCATCAAGCAAGGCCGCGACACACGCTGGTCCCCGTGTTGATTGTTTTGATGCGGCAAAGACTTTAACTTGGACAAAGGAATAGACGATCTTTCCATTTTCAATAAATGGAACCTTTAGATTCACAGCCGATTGCGAATCAGAGCCTTCGGGATCTTTAAGACGTCTTAAAATTTCAGAACCATCGATGAGATGTTTAATCTCCCGTAAAACATCTTGGGCAAAATCCCGGTGTTGTGCGATGACGAACACCTCGGCCACTTTTTTTCTGCCAAGGTATTTTTTCCAATTTAATTTAATCGCGCTCCAAAGTGACAGAACTGAAGCCATAAGAGTTTTTCCGGCGCGGCGGCCACAAATCATGGATACTTCTGATTTGGGGAAGACTTGGGCCTCGTCATAGCGGAGGTCAGTCATTCTAGAGAAGAGTTCTCTTTCTGTAAGAAACTCTTCTGTCAAATCAAAACTCCCATCGGGCTTTGTTGCTTCAATACGGACTGGGTATTTGACGGTCCCATCAAGTTTTTGCCCAAGGATGCATTTAAGGGCGACTTTTTGACCAATTCCCAAGGTGATACCTAAGAATTTACGAGCCTCTACAAAATTCTTTATGGGATCTTGCCACGACTCTTTTAATGCTTTTTCAAAGACAAGTGCGAATTCATACTCTGAGAGTTTCTCAATTTCGGTTTCCATTAAGTTTTTCCTTTAGCATTGGCTTCCAGCGCTTCGAGAAACGCACCTGGGTCAAACGGTGGTTTTTCCCGTGTACCCACCTCCGATGCCATAGAAGATGTCGGTAAATTGACGGGAGTGGGCAAGGGATCATTGGATTTTTTTTTGGGGTAAATATACTCACAGAGCCTGACTAATAAATCACCTTTAACACGATCTGCAGGTTCAGATGCAGATAACATCTGGACTAAACTTTTAAGGGGATCAAACTTAAAACGCCGAAGGGCTTCTCCAAGCTCTGTGGGACGCGGTTTGGTCCTAGAGCCTCTTGGCCTTCCAGGTTGTCTTTTGGGTAATTCAATTTTGGGGTCCATATTTTTAATTTCTCTTCAATTGTTGGTCACCTCTTAATAATATCAAAATAATTAAAAACAATTTTCCTGAGCAATATTTGGAAACGTGATTGTTGTGAAATCATGAACTTAAGTGAGCTTGAGAGCTAATTTTCAGAAATAAATTAAATGAAGTGATGAAAAGAGGCCGACTTTTACGGTCATTTTTATGATTGCAACATTACGAAGGGTTTAATTTGAGCTTAGGGAATCAATTTGAAACTTAAAGGAAGTTGACTTGAAACTCAGCATAAGACATTGACTGCGGGTGTGTAAGCTTCATAACTCCTTTCGGAAGAGGTAGCGGATTCCAGAACTGAAGCGCCTCTTACGGCAGATGGTTCTCATGATCCGGCCAAACGTGTTAAACGTCACCGGGAACTCATCAGAACAATGAATTCGAAGCCAATCAACATAGTTCATGAAAGCCAGGTGACCTTGAACCCAGAAAACATTTCGGTTCCGTGGCTCAAGGCCGGTTTCTAGAAACCATTTCTCGACAGACGATAAATCCTTTGGAGCGGATGAATTTGGTTCTTGAGATAGCGTGGAAGGGATATTACTAACTTCCGTGGCGATTGGCTCTAGGGGCACCTGTTCTTTTTTAGATGGTTCCTGAGAAGGGCAGCACTTCCCGAAATATTCACCAGCGGCTCCCACTCGTACAATTTCATATCTAAATTTCAGAATCGATTTTCCGCAAACGCATTTCTCATTCATGATTACATTTTAGCATTTTTATTCGAAGGCTTTTGTAATCTACATTATTCCTTGGCCGTGATTCCTATCGGGAGAAAAAGTATTATTCCATGTGTATAGCTGGGGGATGTTTTTAGACGTGTAACGCGTGTAACAGGTGTAACAAAATTTTAAGTGCTGAAAATCTAAGGGGTATTTTTCTTCGAGATTGTTACACACTCTGTTACACCTTAACTTTTCAAGTGTTACAAAACGTGTAACAGAAAAAAGACTGAAATCTCATGAGCTTTGCCAAATGTTACACCCGTTACACCTGTAACACCTATTTTTTTCTTACTTGAGTTTGTCTTCCATGATGGAGTCGTTGATGCAGTAGAGTCTCATGGGTTTCATATTCCCCAATCTCTCAACTCGAGCATTTTTTCCATCCTTGTCACTTGTCAAATAGCCAAGCTTTTCTAACAGATGAGAAACCGTCTTGGAATCATATCCCGCACACACTTCTTTAGTGAAAACGTTTGGAAAAATAAGCCATTCAGATTTCTTTTCTTGAAAACGGTGAAAGCCAGCCCGTTTAGGAATGAATCTATCTTCTGTATTTGAATCCTCACTTATACGGCCAAAACGATTTTCATTTTCCTGAAGAAAGGCTCTTACCTGTCCAATGATTGCTTTCCCCTCGATATCCCCTGAGCCCCCACGGGCCTCAAGCCAAGAAGCTAAACATATTGCTGTGGCGTTTATTGCTTCTCCTGGCTCCCATGGCAAAATTCCAAATGAGATAGCTAATTCACCTGCCGCTGCGACTAATGCAAAACGGCTCGTAGCCCTACACACCTGTCCATCTGAACTGGGATTAAGATACTTATTTGTGAATTCTTTTTTAATTTCATTGATTTCTTTTATAGCGCTGTCTTTGTCCGCAATGAGTTTTGATAAAAACTCTAATATCGGGGTGCCATAATATTGGCTGGCGGCATCTTTAAGCCTTCTTGAAAATTCAGCAGGGGTTGGAGTCTCATGAATAGTTTCAAAGAGCCCCATGCCTGCGCCAACCACAGCAGGGATATCGACCATCCGAGCCTCTTGCCCAGCTTTTACCCGCTGCCCTGATTGGGACATATGTTCAGCCAGACCAATCTCACCGGAGGAGAGAAATAACGTCCTCCATTCAGCCTTTTTTCTTGCTCCACCAAGTCGATCAGCTCTAGCTTTTCCACTCCCATTAGCAAGCATATATGCTGAGTTACCAGCTTCCTTAGCGTCCACTTGGGCCAACTCGTCAAGTAACAACAGGGCATCGCAATGTGCCTGGGCCGTAGCTTCAAGGCCGTTGATGGTGGCCCGCCACCTTTCTACATATCCGTTAACTCCACCCCCACCCCAGACTGAGCCTGCCACAAATAACGCTGTCGTTTTTCCCGTTGATGAGGATCCCCTGAAATGAAATCCTCCACTTTCCTCACCCGTTAGGTCCAAAAGAGGTGCTGCGAATGCTGTTGAGATTGCAAACACCAAGCGACTATTTCCCTGGCAAGGGATTCCCACATATTCTTTCCATTCATCAAGAGTTCCCAGGGTCTTGATACTTTGATGACTGTCAGAGCGGGACTGTAAAATCACCGACTCTCCCGCAATCCCTGACCCAAAAGAATGATTAGGAAGAACGAAGTTTCCCCCTTGCCAGCCGATCCGGTTAACACACCTAATTTTTTGGGTGGGTCTTGCAGACTGAATGTAAATTGTTAAGAGATTCCGCGCATTCTTTGCGGGTGAAATCTCAAGGCCCTTGCTAAGTAGTTCTTTTCGATACTCGGATCCGTCTGTTCCGAGCATCTCCATAGGCATTGCCCACTCATGAAATTTACCATCTTTATCAGTGAATCGAAGGAGGCGGCCCCAATCTTTGTTATCTGAATCCCTGGTGTAAGCCACGACCTCAAGTTTTGAACAAATCCAAGTTTCTTCAATGCCAATCTCCCCCTCCTTATCTTCTTTCTCCTCTAAATAACAAACACCCTTATCTGTAATCTTGAATGGGCTTCGATATTGTTTTTGAAAAGATTCAAAGGGCTTTTCCTTGTGCTCTTCGAGGTGACGAATAAACATCGCATCACCTTCACCTATATCCAAGTTTGAACGAGAGCAATAGTCATGAACGATTTCTAACAAAGAATCCTCTGTAATTTTTTGGCCTAAGCCCTCCCTGATTAATTTGAGAAGGGTTTCGTTTCTACCTCCATTTGGATTATCTTTTCCTTCCTCAATAGGCAGTGTAGCTACCCACTGCTTAAAATCTGAAAAATCAGTAGATTTAAGTACATCAGAAGACGATGCCTTTTTGATTCTTTTTTTCGAAGGAGCATTCTCTATTGAAATTCCAAAAGCCGATAATACTTCATCAATTGAGTGCCTTTTCTCAGCAACATGGATAATTTTAATCATAAACGGATTCGAAGGGTCTTTTTGGTGATAAAATCCGGGGAGACGCATAACACGGGGGAGATCATGAACGCTTCCGTCGGTATCGAAATGCTTTATTAAAGCTTTTTGTGCGGGTCTAAATTTTTCTAAAGGCTCGCCGTCTCTCAATAACCAGTAGGCATGTTGTCCATTTTTTGTCGCAACGATTATTGACGGATTTAAAGCCCATATACTTGGGAGATCGCCATTGTCCTTGTCGATAAATAGAGCCGTGAGCCCCACGATGTTGGTAGCGTTTCTCTTTCCACTCCCATCAGTCTTATTTATTGTGACAAAAACTCCAGCTCCGCCTTGATTGAGTTTTTCTAGCTCTTTTACATGCTCTTCAAACGTGCCATAAAGGGTTCGGATCAAGTTTTTACGTTTATCTTTGGTGTCAACGGTGTCATCGTCATCAAATGTTTGGAACGTAAATTCAAAGTCTTTTCCTCCCAAGGCAGTCAAAAATTTTTCAGCCTGACTGATATCAGGCTCTAATGGGGATTGATAGCCATTGGCTGAACTGGGAGATTTATTTGACAATCCATTTTCGCCATTAATTGCTTTTGGTGAACTGGAATCTGGACAAGCCTTCATGCTCACTCCTGAAAAAATCCGTTTTATCGATACTAAAAATTATTTTTACTTACCCTTTGGCCTCTGTTTTTTTGAAGCCTTCGAATTATTTTTTCCCACCCAGATCAATCCAAATCCGCGCTTCGCCAATACCTGGGCAAGAGTTTCTGTTTTAACGTTATCTAAGTTCAAGAACAAATTGTGATTAGGATTGCTGGTCGGCACTCTAAGAAGAGTCTTCCCTTTGACATGCTCTTTACCTATCTCCTCTTTCACCTTGAATTCCGCCACATTTTGTTAATCCGGTATAAGCAAATCCATTACGGGTGTATTTGTTCTTCCAACCCCGCTGCTTGAAGGCTGCTTGCGCCTTCGTCCAAAGTTCAAATGAGATAAGCGGAGGCTGAGTTCCCCTATACCTGGCACCTGCATAGTCAAAATCTCCGTAAT
>Ga0207013_1210_pt1 | contig 12814 bp, 10 predicted proteins | sample Alteio_BWMinCont_55_FD_153501 | JGI IMG/M metagenome (GOLD analysis project Ga0207013, IMG submission 153501) | Enriched cells from forest soil in Barre Woods Harvard Forest LTER site, Petersham, Massachusetts, United States -... | ecosystem: Environmental > Terrestrial > Soil > Temperate forest >...
AGACTACCTTTAATTACACTCTGGTATGGCGTTCGCTCTAGCCTCTCTAAAGCTATGTTAAACGGGATGCTTATTTCAGGGCTTCTTATTGTAACGAGTTTAGGGATGGACCCGCAATGTCTCGCTAGTGATTCTCTTAAATTTGAAAATCTTTCGGCCGCTGATCAAAGGGAGATCCTCAACTTCCAGGTGGAAGGCGCAGCCGCCGACTGGCGGGCCGAACCCATTTATAAAGATGTTTATGATACTTGCAAAAACAATCGACGTTTTTTGAAGTTAGTTGAAGTGGCTTCGCGTTCGTCTCTTAGTTCAACCCAGCTTCTTAATTCTAATTACCTTATGGAGCTCTATGGCACCCGGTTTTTAAATTACGATATTTATTCAGCCATTCATTCGGGCGGGTTTTATCAAGCCATAAAAGATTGTTCCGGAAACAATATTTATCAAAGGGATGCGATGCTTTTTGTTTTTATTGGAGGGGATATTTTGGGTCGAGCGATTTTTATTTGTTTTGCGGTGGCCCTCTACAGAGTGATGAGGGGCTTGCCGTGGCTTGGCTGGGGAGTTAGGTTTATAAATGAGTTTCCAATAATTAAAAAAGCTGCAGTGGTAGGAATCGGAGTATATGGTTTTCGCAAACTCGTAGAAATTTATAACATACTGGATCCCCAGAAGCGACTTGCGGCTACTCAGGGCCTTAAGACGCAAGAGATTGATGTAGACCCAGAACATTATCAAATGAGCACCCTCTTAAGAAATAGAATTTCTTTAATCCGGGAGCGATTGGCCAGAGAGGAATTTCGGTTGGCCTATTTGCCAAAAAATTCTTTAATTTATTCTGATTTGGAAAAGCGAATCCATAGACACAGAATAGACATTTTAAATATGCGACTTGCGATGAGCTCCGTTGAAAATCAAAAGGAGATTTTTTGAAATGAAATCACATTTATTGTGGATCCTTATTCTTGCTTTGTTTCATTGTACGGCTTTTGGACAGTCAGCTACAAAACCTTCTCCTCCAGAAGTCTTTAATCCCGAGGTGGCTTCTGTCGATCTTGAAGAGATAAGACGACACATCTCCGGGTTAGAAAATAAAATTCTCCTCTATAGAATGATGGGTTCTCTCCCTTCACAGATTACCGGGATAATCATTGCAGCGATGGGAGGTATCGATTTTTACAGTATATACTCTGCTTCCCAAGCCGATCTTTTTGTGATCAGACAAGCCAGTCTATATGAGGAACAGGGGGCAGTGGGATTGGGGCGTTTGGCTTTGGAAAAAGGAGGGCGTCTTGCTGGCTTTGCCCTTTTTCCCACAAAAATATCGAAGTTCTTTACCAATTTGAGTACTTTTGCTTTTGAAAAGGGGAGCCAGATTCTCATTATCAACTCAAAAATTTTGTCAGGTGGAGTGACCTTATCGGGGGTGACATGGTATTTTTTTTCTATAGGGTTGGTTCCTACACTTATAAAATATAATCAAATCGAACTTAGTATGCTCAGGGCTTACGCAGCCAGTCTTGCTACAGAAGAGGAAAATTTGACAAAACCAGAGGTTCCAAAAAAATAAAGTTGGCATAGGCCTTGCTTAGTTGTGTGCCGTGACATGCAGACTTGGAGGTTCATCTTGAAATCACTATTTTTAGTCCTTTTAGGGTTAATTTTATTTTTAAACTCCCGCGTAGCGTTTTCCCAAGATGATAAACTTGATGAGGCTGGGGCGAGTTCCAATTCTTTGAATAATCCTGTTCGAAGGGGCATTGATGCCGTAGGAATTGTTGGGGGGCCACTGATTTTCTTTTCTTCCTATCGTGTTCCTCAAACGGAAGAGCTCATAGCCGCTCAAAAAAGAGTCCATGACTTGCGAGCAGAGCTATACCAGGAAGCCCCTGAAATTACACGTCTTCGAAACGAAGCCGTTAGAATTCAGAACTTGAGGACCGTAGAAGAAACTCGAAATGAAGTCGCCGCTCTTGAAGGGACTTTAAGGCAATTTAACCAATTATCTGGAAAATATGCCCTTGTAGCAAATACGGAGAATAAAGTCTTTAGCAGTGAAGGTTTAGAGCAGCTTAGAAATGCCGAAACGACTTTACTCGGCGATCTGGCGAATTACAAAAAAGAACTTATCCCTCAAAGTGCAAAAAATGAAATGCTTAGAAGCACCCAAAAAGAAATGAAAGGGGCGGAGCAGGCGGCGAAAATTGCCCAAAGACGAGTTCAAGACCAACTCTCCTCAGCAGTGTTTGATTTGAAGAGAACGCGCAGCCGAGTTTTGGCGGAGGAAGTAAAAGCTCCCTGGGCGAGGCGTATTGGAGGAGCAATTATTTTTATAGCTGGAGCCGGCGATGTTTTTTATGCGTGGAAAGACACGATGTCCGGAGCCACCGTTGCGACTCCAGAAGATTTGGGTAAGGTGGCCGAGTTGATTTCGACTCCTGCGGAAGTGCGGCGAGTGGTGCAGGTATTATCTGGATTAAAAAATCGAGCTCCTAATGAATGAGAGTTGTTGGCAAGTGTATTTTTGCTTTGAGCCTTATTTTTTCAGGACCGGCCTGGGCCGAATCGCCCTGTGATTTAAAGCTGACTCTTTTAGAGTCAAAGAGTTTTCCTGGGATTAGCAATGCTATTCGGGAATCCCGGGAAAAAACTTTTCAATATCTAAAAGAGGTCTATCAAAGTCCTTATTACCTCAGGCTCTTTATTAAAGGGGAAGAAGAATCACTTGATCTTTCACATGGCGACTTAGGAGGATTTTTTCCACCAAGAGAGCCCCAGACGGGTTGGCTTTCCCTACGGGTAAAAAAAGTCAGCGGCCAGATTCTTGCCAAAACAAAAGCAGCAGAGATTTTTAAAAACCCCAGACTTTCTGGTTTAAGTTTATTTTTTATAGAGTCAGTAGCACTCTTGGGAGTTTTTGATCTTGCAGACCTTGGGTGGCCGTATTTTCTTGGAGGGCTAGTCGACGCCAGGGTGCTTTGGCAGTATGAATCTTTAGGCCAAGTTTTAAGATACGATTACCGATATTACCCGATAAAGATGAGACTTAAAAATAAAGAACTAAGTGAGTTCGATGCACGAAAAGCAGTGTATCTCCTTAACATTGCCTACAGAAATTACTTTAAGTACATGGTCACTCAGTATCATGACGATAATTTAAGTCAGCAACTTTATCACTTGCATGACCATGTTCTGTTCTCTCATGTGGTGGATTTTGCGGAGAAGGGAGTATATACGACCAATGATTATTTTGCCGTTCATCCTGGTCCTTTAGATGGTAGACAGATTGAAGATTTATTAGACATTCACCACAAGCTTTATCTCGGCCAACAGGTGATAAGCGATTGGACCTTTAAGGTTCTTAAGCCCAGTGAGAAAGTGGTATTAGATAGAATCCTAGCCGAACCTTTCGAGAAAGAATTATTGCGCCGCTATAATTTTAAGCAGCTTTCAAGCTTAGAACTGATGTATTTCGTCCAGTTGGATCTTGATTTAAGACGATATTTTTCTGAACAAAGAATATTGCAAATAGTTCCGTTTGAAAGAGTTCACGGTCAGCCCACCTTAAAACTCAATTCGGACACTCTTGAAGATCTTCAGACTGTGATTCTAGCTCACATCGACCACCGAATAGACATGCCTTAAGGGACTCGTTCTTTTCCCGAGGTCTAAGGCGCATCGGGAAAGCTGCGGCATCGGCCGACTCAAAAGAACTTAGTTTTAAGGTTGTGGGTAATAACGAGGTACCGTCGTGGGCTCGGCTTGGGGATGGCATCCGAGGTCGCTCGGAGTGGGTGGCTAACAAGGCCTTGGTCCAGTCATGAATCGCTGCTTTTATCCCGATAAATTGTTGACATGAAGATGTGGGTGGAAAGCCTTGTCCTTTTTTTTATTGGAATCTCGTTAACACTATTTTTAGCCGGGTGTTCCGGTTTAAGTTGGAGTAGTGCGACCCAGCAGAGCCAGGGCAGCGTCGTGGCTTCGCCAACGCCAATCCCCGTTCCCTCGGCAGCAGCCACAGGTGGGCCTCAGATTTGGCATAATCAAGGTCTCATTGATAGCGGTACAGGAGATTATGGAAGTTTATTTTACTCCCCATCAGGGGATCTCTACGTTGTCTATTCAGACATAGTGGCGTCGGCTGAAAATTTAAATGTTCAAGTGAGGCCATTCGGGGGAGCTTTTGGTGGCGCGACATTGATTACGACCGATGGTCGAACAAGTTGCATGTATTTTAACTCCCCTTCAGATATGTGGTTGGCCTCCGAAAGTTCAAGCCAGGCCAATATCTTCCACAGCACAGACACAGGGGTAACTTGGAATCCCATTCAAAGTTATCCGGCAGTCACCTTGGGTTCTTCCGAAGGGGATTTTCCGTGTCAGTTCGAAACCGTTGGAGGGAATCCCAGTCTTTATTTTGGAGAGACAAATTCCATTCAGACAGCTGCCTTTGGCGGCCCTTGGCCAGGTTCGGCGTCGGTATTTTCTTCTCCAATCACTTCATTGGGTTCTGTTCTCTTTCAAGCTCCTAGCACCTATCTTGTAAGTAGTAGCCAGATTTATCAGAGTAGTGATGGCGGTGCGACTTACAGTCAAGTTGGAAGTTTCTCTAATGTTGGAGGACTTTTTCTCAGAGCGTCTGATAATTCAATCTTTGTTGCAGACGATTTTAAATCGGGGGCGGGACCATTGAATGAGTATTGGGAAGTCTGGCAATCTCCGGATTTTGGAACGAGTTGGACTGACCTTGTTATCGACAACGACGTCCTCAATTTTGGTAAAAGCTATGTGGCTTCTATAGGAAGTCTTATAGCGAGCTTAGTTGTGGTTAATAATAATCAAATTTACTCCATGATCAGTTATGATGGGGGCGTCACTTGGAATCTTCCTACACTTCTTGTGGATGTCAGCGGGGCTGGAAACTTCATCCGGTCGGTCAATGTCTCGACATCGACTACGGCGAGCACTATAGGATTTGTTTATTCTGTTGAAGATGCTTTGGGTACCCGCCTTGGTGTGTATCTTGAGGAGCTGTTTTAAAGCTCGTCATCTTGCTCTAAAGAATTTACAATCTGAAAACCAAACCTTGCAAACTCGCTCCTGGATTGGGATAACTGCCCATACTTAATTTCAAAAACAGGGAGCAGGGCATGGGATTTTCGATCCAAATCATTTTGGTCTTAGTTTTTAGTTTTACCCTGGGCAATGCGTTAGGAGCCACGCCGGCTGCTGCCCTCAAACCCGGTGAAAAACCCTACGCCCTTAAGCCCGGTGAAAAGCCATTGATGGATCCTAAAATCATCCCATCGGATATGACTCCTGAGCAGGCGATGCCAAAAATTCTAGTGACTTCGAAATACCAAACCTCTTATCCCGATTTAATACAAACTGAAGCGGACACCGGCCTTGTTGTCGCCCAAGAATCGGAAGCCTTTAGAACCTCAAGAAAGGGTCTGATTGGAGACTACTCCAAATATAAAGGTTGGCGGAAATTTAACCTCAATCACCACTATGAATTGGCGGACCCTGTTGATACCGATGAAACCATTGCAAAAGTTAAGGATCCGCTATTTGAACCTATTGAGATCGAGGTCGATCTGAATACGGCTCTTGAAATGGATTCTAGTGAAATCACCACTAATAAGCTTAATGATTTAATTAAAGCAGGAAAGTTCAAGGACAATGCCGAGGGTAGAGAGCTAAAGAGACTCTTGGACGCAACAAAAGGTGAATGGGAAGTTTTTGGCGGGGATAATCCTTATTCTAAACGAAAGGGTATAAGCAAAGCGAAGCTTCAAATCTTCAGTCAACCAGTTTTTGGGAAATACGACACAGAAGAACAAAAGGCTAAGGGGCAAGCTATTAAAATGCGGGCCATAGATCACAATAAAGAAGAGGTTTATGGTGTCATTGATCCGAAAACCGGCGAGCGCATTCCCATTTGGGGTTATTCTGGAGGAGCGAATCAGACCTTAGCTCCCAATGCTGTTGCTGATCCGAAAACCGGTGTTCGAAGTCCGATGTTTCGAATCAATTCTCTCTATTTTTTTCGTGAGCCGAATATTTTGCAAAATATGATGGATAATTTTGACGCCATGACAACGGCCTTTGGAGAAGGCTTAGGGATAGGGGGCGTGAAACCCGTTCAACCTGTTCAGGTGCTACTTAAAGGCGGGGGCTCCATTACGATGTATTACACCTACGGTGTTATGAATCCCAATTCAATATGGGTTGACATGCTTTATGATGCCATCGCTTCTTGGAAGGAGGATCATAAGATTCCTTTAGATCCAGCCGATCCTCCGAAAAGGCGTCACACAGTTATCCTAAGCTTTTATTCCCAACAATTTGATATGTCTTATCGACCACAGTTAGAGGCTGAAAAAAAATTTATTGCTCTTAATACTGGAGCGCCGTACGAAGTGAATATCGATCGACAGTTTTCTGTGCCCGGAGGCTATGGATTCGGACCCGTTTATGCAGATTTCCCTTTGGATAGGGAAATGGGCGGGCAACTCCGAGACTTCGCCCACGTTTTTGCAAAGAACCCCAATTTTAAAATAAGCGTCTTTTTCAAAGTTGTACCGGGCGTTGATCGCTCGAAAGCAACTTCATTACAAATCTACGTTCTCCTGCATTCTAAAGATCAAGATTCTGAAGTCAACATAGATGGCGTAGACCTCTTCCATGGCCAATTTGGAAGCTTTAATCGCAGCGGTCATATTGGAATAAGCGACGGCCAAATTGGAAATTCTGAAAGTCGTTTTGTGGTTGAAATCCCAATGACCAATCCTATGGCTAAAGCCCTGATCGAGAGAACTCGGAAAATGATGGAGGTTCAAAGGCAAGAGGGTTTTTTATTTGATGGTGAAGAGTTTGTTTCGATGGCCTATGTGGCCGATCTCACCGGCCGGCTTCTTGAAGAAATAAATATCGATGACGTTCGAAGAATCAATAAGGCTATTTTAGCCGCAGCGAAGTTAAAGGACAAAACTGAAATGGCAAAAGCCTACGGAGCCATACTAGCCCAGTTACAGGCCATATATGACTCTAAAGCCTCTTTTGGTATCACGAAGACAAAGGAACAATTTGACGCTGACATGGTGAAAATGAAATCCATCTTCGTGGATTGGTATTCAAATCGACCTGTCCCCGCCGATCAAAAAGGAAATGGGCTCTACGTTTCGCAGTTTTGGACCCTCCTTGAACATATTCGCCAGCCTGGCGAAGACGCCATAGAAACAAAACAAGATTTCGACGCGGCTCTATGGAGATCATGGGTCAAGGCCGATCAACTTAAAACTGATATTTCTACCCTGTGGACAAAAGCAGGTGTGACCAAACCTCTTCCTGCCGATCGCCCCTCACAGGGAGGCGGAGTTGAGGAACCCCCAGCAAAAGGTAAACCTGGGGAGGGCAACGTCGTTCCTATTGATAAGCCTCCAAAACGAAAGACCAATCCTTCGAACTCCGCCGGTAAGACACCGGTGAACGGAAAGCAAGCCCGTGGCGCATCCTCGGAGGATTGCGGCAGCGAACTTGGGCGGGTTAAGAAAACAGCGGGTAAGAAAAGTTAGGGTGACTAAACTATCTTACACGCCTCTTCGAAGCTGAGTCTGGGCAGTCGAGGAAAAAGTTTAGTCTTGTCCCCGTAACCGAGATTGCAAATAAAATTAGACTTCCAAGTCGTCCCGCCGAAATAAGCTTCGTCTAGTTTCTTATTGTCAAAACCAGACATCGGCCCACAATCCAAACCTAAAGCGCGAGAGGCTAAAATAAAGTAGGCTCCTTGGAGGGAACTGTTTCTCAAAGCGGTGGTGTCACTCAACCCCTTATCCTTCGAAAACATTTCTGAAATCTTGGGAGCATGAGGGAAAAGCTTTAAGGCGTAAGTATAAAACTGTTCATCCAAGGCAATGACGGCGGTCACGGGAGAAGCTTTGACTTTATCGACGTTGCCCGGCGCTAAAGCGGGATAAAGTTTTTCTCTGGCCTGGCCGTCTCGGAGATAGAGAATTCTCATAGGGGAAAGATTGGCGCTAGTGGGGCCCCATTTCGCAAGTTCATAAATATCGTGGAGGGTTTGATCCGTTACTTTCTTTGGAAGCCACGCATTATGCGTTCGTGCCTCAGTAAAAAGTTGGTTTAAAGCAATATCTGAAATGGCGTTCATATGAACTCCTCTTTTTCTGTAGGTTGATTTCAGAACATGGTTTCTGAAGGGGGGCGGTTTCTGGTGAAGACGCAGCTTTCAGTCTGGTCGTCAAAGAGGCGCCCAGAGTAGCGAACGGAACCATCGTCTTGAAGTTTGAACTCATGAATGTTTTTTTCGCCTCTTCTTTCAAATCGATCAAATAAAATGCGTTTATAAGGATCCCACGCAGCGAGTAATTTACGATGAACCTTTTTATTTTTTTGAGGCAAATCGACTGACTCAGGTTCAGCCAACCCATCAATCTGTGCAAATTGCACTTCCATAGATTGCGGCAGGCCAGTCTTTTCACTAATTTCAAAATAGGCTGAGGCGACACCGGGACCTACACGAAGAGTGAGGGTCGGGACGACGTCACGAGGATAGCTAGAGTCTCTAAGATATCCTATACAACTGAGATCAGATCTGTCGGGGTTTAGAGTGTATACCCCGTTTAGTTCAAAAAAATGGGGGTCTATCATATCAGGTGTTTCAGCGAAAGCATTGTGGGTGGATAGCGTGCACACCGCGATAATGAAAATGAGCTTCGTCATAGTACCCCTTTTTGTAAAAACAGAATTGCCAAGGTAAGGCATAACTGGTGCCAAAGCTAGATCCTTTTGCCTTATAATCTTTTCACAGTACTTTAGTGTGTTCACAATGGCTAGCTCCAGATTCGGTTTAGGAGGGGTAGCCCTATGGCATTAATCCTGCTTTTAAGGTTGGCCAAGTAAACTTTTTCTTGAATGAGACTTTTATTATGGGACTGAAGATAGCCCCCCTTGTTATTGTTGGAATATTGCAGGCCAGTTCCCTCCAAGCTTTCGGAATGCGGATTGATTGCAAAAGAGTATTAGCTAAACCAGGCGTGAAGTATTATATCGGGGCCCTCTTTCCCATTTTTGGAAAACTCGCAAAATCTCCGACTGTGATGGGTGAATCCATCAAAGATGCTATCGATAAGACCTTCATTGACGCAACTTCAAAACTTTCAACGGTGATGACGGCTGAAAAGGTTTATCTTTTTGCAAAATCCTACCCTCAAACTGAGGTCCAAATTTACGATATTGTCGCTGGAAGGCTAGAAGCTACGATAACTCTAGATATAAAGACCATACTTTATGCTCCTCCTATTCCAGACGGTCAAAAAGACCAACACAGACCAGTAGTGAGTTTAGCTTTTGAGTTCGAACCTTCGGGGATCCAAGTGATTGACGGTTCGATTTATGTCCTTGGAAAAAATGTAGAAGGCCTCCCGGAGATGCGAATCATCGAATAAATTTCTAAAAATTTGCAGGTCAATAGTCGAGTTTCATTTTTTTTGGTTGCGTTTTCTAATAGATAGCCCAAAATTGTGGTCTGGGGGTACAATGTTTCCACCCGAAACTGTAATTTTAGTTGTAGACGATTCTGAAGTCATAAGAGAAAGCGTTCGAAAAGAATTATTGGCCATCGGCTATAAGGCGATTATCGAAGCTGACGATGGAAAGAAAGCACTTGCACTCTTAGAAGGAGCTTCGAACACGTCCTCTCCTGTTGGACTGGTCATTAGCGATTGGAATATGCCAAATATGACGGGCCTAGAATTTCTAAAGAAAATCCGTGCGACGCCCAAGTGGGTCAATCTCCCCTTTGTAATGTTGACTTCAGCCTCCCAAATCAGCGAAGTTGTAGACGCCATATCTGCGGGAGTGAGTACGTATGTTGTTAAACCCCTAGATGGTAAGACCATAAAAACCAAGTTAGCCGGTGTGTGGGCTAAACATCATCCCTGAGAAATTCTATTAAGCAGCTGTTATATTCTGCACTGGTCCAACCGGAACCTCGATCTCCGGCACTTTAACGATGAGAGTAGTTCCGACCCCCACTTGACTCTTCATTTGAGTGTTACCACCGAGTTGTTCGGCGGCCGCTTTAATTGCTCCCATACCGACTCCTCGGCCGGAAAGGTCACTGGCGCTATCTCGTGTAGAAAAGCCGTTATCAAAAATATGCTGGATGATCTGTTCATCACTTTCAGACGCGACGTCTACGCCATTCCTCGTCAATTTTTCACGGATAACTTTAGGATCAATTCCCTTACCATCATCTTTAAATAAAATCTCTATCCAGTTTTTTCCATCTACCTGCTCCTTACTAAACTCGAGAGTGACCAGTCCCTCAGCATTTTTTCCTACACTCGTACGAGCATCAGGGGATTCAATTCCGTGATCAATGGAGTTTCTAATGGCATGAACGAAAGTGGAGAACAAATCCAAGTAAGGTTCGGCGTTGATTCGTAACTCGCTGCCCTTGAATGAGATAGGACTAATTTTCTTTTCTCTTCTTTGGGCTACGTCAGTGGCGAGATCGTTATAATGCCCAAAAAACTTGCCAATGGGTTCTTTAAGAAATTTCTCCTGAAAGGAAGTTGCGACTTCTGGAAAATCTTTTATGGACGAGAAGAAAAGAGAAAGATCTCTAAATGGGATCTCCAAGGTTTTTGAGGCTTGGGAGGGGTCGCCAACGATTTCTCTATTTTCGCCAATAAACTTATCGAAATCTTTTTTCATTACGGAGATCTCACTGAGAAGGTCGGGGCTTGCGTCTTTTCTCTGATCATCCGTTGCAGCCTTGAGATCTTGTATCTTATTTTCAAAAAAATGGGCTTTCTCAAAAGTAAAATCCAGCATGAAAGTACCAGAATCGCCTTTCAAAGTATGAATGAGTTGAAAAATATTTTCTACGGTCGGTTGATCGATCTTGGGTTTAGATAGAAGTTTCGAAACTTGATCGAATATTTTTGTAGCTCCTTGAACAAACGTTTTGAATTGGTCTCTATTTTTTATAATTCGCAACACCCGTTTGGCTGAAGCCCCTTCGCGTTTGGCTAGCAACGTCGCCTCAAGTTCTTCAGTCTTGTCAGTTGCCACTAAAACGATGGAGGTTAGTTTCTTCTCCGGGTTGCGTACGGGAAAATACTCTAACGTAATGTGGCGTCCAGCCTCATGTTCGAAAGTTTTTGGAGCAATTTCAATCATATCGGTAAAGGGCAGGGGCTCTGGAAAGAGCATCTTGACCCAGTTTTTGAAATCTTCAATCTTGTCTTCTCGAATCTTTAAGACGGTCCAAACGGGTTTATAACTTGGGTCCCCTTCGAGAAGCTTGAGACAAGCTTTTGAATAAAGTGGGGAGCAGATTCCTTCCGAATTGAAAATGAGAAACCCCTGACCTAAGCTATTGACCATGGCATCTAAATTTCGATTTGTTGCTGCTAACTCGGCGGTTCGTTGTTCGACTTTGATTTCTAAGTTATTGGCGTAGTCCTGAAGTTTTGCTTGAGCGCTCTGAAGTTCAACGCCCATTTGGTTAAAACTATTAGCGAGGCTTCCAATTTCGTCGTTGGAGGTCACATTGACTTTAATATTGAAATTACCCTGAGACACCTTTTTTGTGGCGTTAAAGAGTTCGCGTATGGCTTTTGTGGAATTCTGCGACGCGTACACGCTTATAATTATTGAAAAAGAAATAAGGGCGACAAAGAAGAGGATAGATTTCCATAGCAAAATCTTGACGGCTTGAAGAGCCCCGTCCTTTTCGGTGAGCGAGATAATACTCAAGTCGCCCTGTCCCACTTGGGAATAGGACAAAAGAAGTTTTTTATGGTGAGGGCCATCGGTCTCCATCGTCATTGAGGCCGTCTTACTAGTTTTAATTTTCTTATAAAACGGCATGGTTGAAAAACTCTTAATCGACTGCCCTTCAAAATCAGGGCCAGCAACGATTTCACCGTTTGTTCCCATTAGAAAACTTGAATAACTAGATGGTCTATCAAAGGCCTGAACGAGATCGGCTGCGTCAATGATCACCGTCGCAAAAAGTGGTAGCTTCGCTGCGTTTCGAGTTTTTGTGGCCAAGAAAATTAAACTAGTAGTCTTGCCTAATCTAATCATGGCAAAGCCATTGCTTAGGGACCTGGTGACTAGCTTGGTAGATAAGTCTTCAAGAGCAGAAGAACTGATTTCAGTTTTTGATAAGTCATTAAGTTTTTTTATTTTTGAACCGTTGACCTGATAAATCCCGATATACTTTATCTTTTCTTCATCTTTAAAAAGAGATTGAGCCATTGTATCAAAACTTTTTGTATTTTCATCGTAACCTGTCCAGATGGGTTTAAGTGACGCGTTAACAGATTCCAATTCTGCGCGCGTTTGAGCGGCTAAGGTTTTTGAAACGGAATCACTGGTGTCATAAACATATGCAATTTTGTCTGTCTTAAAAATTTTCATGGCCAAAATGATATATAGGGCCAACATTGTTGTGGGTAGAACCACTAGAAGGAAGAGAAGTTTATATTTTATAGAAAACCCATGTTTCTGCATATTTACTCACCTATTTATTCGGATTAGGGTATGAAAAACCTAAAGAATTTTGGCGCTAAGCTAGAGGCTTTCTTCGACGAATGTCTAAGGGGTTTTGAACGACATTTTCACCGACATAGGTCCAAGAGTTTTCAAATTTTTCAATTCTTTAATTCAGAAATCCGATAGGGATCTCGAGGAGATCAAAGTGAGTTACTCTGTAAAAACGGTTGAAAGTGACTATGACAAGTGGATAGTCATTGCAGCTTTTGTCGTATTTTTG
>Ga0207013_1214_pt1 | contig 12744 bp, 8 predicted proteins | sample Alteio_BWMinCont_55_FD_153501 | JGI IMG/M metagenome (GOLD analysis project Ga0207013, IMG submission 153501) | Enriched cells from forest soil in Barre Woods Harvard Forest LTER site, Petersham, Massachusetts, United States -... | ecosystem: Environmental > Terrestrial > Soil > Temperate forest >...
CCCAGCATCGGCGGATTGCTCGTGTGCCGTATATTGTTGCTTAAGCATCTCCTGGTAACAGGGCGCTTGCGCATACTGTTCTTGTTGGGATTTGAGTTCATGCGTGTTGCTTGATAATACTTGTAGTTCATAAGCGTGAGATTCTTGAGCAACTGTTGTTTGTTGTAGTGTGCGCTCAACTTCTGGGTGCCCGGTGGGGGCTTGAGCATAGCATGCTTGTTGCATATTTGATGAACCGTTGATGTTCGGCAAACCTGTTAATTGCGCACTGTGCAGGTGCAATGATAAGCAGACAGTGTAAACGATAAAAAGAATAAAATTGTTGTTTTTCATGGAAGACTCCCCCTTAAAAAGATTCCTTAGTTTTAATTAAATTATGTTTCATAACAAGTACAACAACACGATGTTGGTGTTTTACAAGTAAAGCATGACGCCGGTGTTTTTAACTGTGGACAATGTGCTCGTAATGCGCCGCGAATATAGGTTGGTAAACTGTAAAATAACTCTCGCTCATGAGTATCTTCACTAAGAATAATAGCTTCATGTGGACGCTGTTTTGACCGATGCAAGACGGCTTGTGCCAATGCAAGTTGTTCTAGGGTACAAGAGCTTAATAATTTTTCAGCTGCATTGTCAGTCATTAAAAATTCAATAGTATTGTCTGCTGTGCTGACGGCAATAGCGCCATTTTTTAAGATCGTTATAGAAACTATAGGACAATTATACTGTCGCAATTGCGTGATGCTATTATCGACATTCCAACGGAATAGATGGCCAGTGCGAGTTCCGATAATGATAGTTTTGTCAGCTTGCTCTTTACACACAGTGACATTGTATATGTGAGCGGGTAACGTGAACTCTTTGATGGATTTATCTGTTGTGGGGTCATTCGGATTATAGTGAACGATAAGATCACATGGTGCGTGAGGTGGAGCGGCATTTTCTTTGCCGAGCGCAAATATGAGTGTGCCATCTTTGCATATGCTTGTCCCACTAATAAAGCATGGGCGATGATTTATTCTGTGAATTTTCGTACCACCGAGTGACCATAATGTTATGGCATGATCTGTTACCGTTGCGATACCATAATCATGTACCGCTATATGTTTTACCGGGTATGGGTGATAAAGAACAACGGCATCGTCTTTATCCTCTGCCCGTAGAGGCCATATTTTAACAGTCTTATCTTTTGATGCGGTAATAATAGAATGCTGAGTACGAACTATTATTGATGTGATGGTGTCGTCATGTGCTGTATAGATCATGCGTTGTAATCGACCTTGATGATTCCAAAATTCGAGCGTAAAAACTTTTTCTCTTGAACAACATTTGCCATAACCAGCGATACTGTGATAGTAATCATCAACTATATCTACATGGGATCCTAAGATAATCATGTTATTGGGATGCAAGAGTAAAGCGTCTGCGTCATTGCCGACCAAGCTTGCTTTTTTACTGGCAGGACTTTTGGTTTTGTTATATAAATCCCGGCAATATCCGCCACACATCATGGTTGAGGAACAACTGCCTACGACATCTGCAACGACAAACCATGAAGCTAAGGCAGGACAACAAAGGCTTGAGCTATAGCTACTGGTAGTGAGATAACATGCAAAACAGAGTCCTAAGGGCTTGCGAAAGTGTTCGCAGGGCATTTTATCAAATGTTCGGATGTCCTCATGATAATAAGGAAAATGTTGGTTGGGACGTTCTCCTTCAATAGTATGGAGGTAGACTTGGTTGGGGAGGTGCCGTGTTGCGATGAGATAATGATCTTGGTTGTTTTCTGTCGTTTCAAGAATTTCTGTTTGTTGCAAGAATTGATCGCAACAATCGGCAGTATATACCGAAAACTGTTTAAGGTCATACAGTTGTTTTAATAAAGCTTCGGGAGGGAAAGCATAATCACGTATAATTTTTTGTAACTCTGGAATAGGGGTTACGGCGGCTAATAGTTGTTCATATACCCGTATGTACTCATTTGTTTTAGTTATTGGTAATAATGGAGAAGATGGGGGCGATGTTTCATAAGATTTCGGGCTATGAAATCGTTGCATTTCGAGGTTATAATCGAGCCTATTTTCGAATGATTTACTTCCGTGAGCATTGCTATATAAATCATGTTGCTCAGATACAGTATGAGCGGCTGATTTTTTTTGTTCATATGCAGCTGCTGGTTGTCGTAATATACGTTCAACTTCTGGATGACCGGTAGGGGCTTGAGCGTATTGTGGCTGTGGCTGTGGATCGCGAACGCTAATAGCATGGAATTCTACATGTGAGGTTTGCTCACTCTTGTGTTCGATGTTTTCTGCATTAACCATGCCAGGCAGATCTGTTAACTGTGCACTATGCATGTGGAATGATAAGCAGATAGTGTAAGCAATGAAAAGAGTAGAAAGAATGTAGCGGTGTTTATTGTTTTTCATGATTATAACTTTCATGTAAATAGTGGTTTATGGACATAATCGTACATTGCTGCAGCAATCAGTTGGGATTTGTAATTTGGGACAATTATGTTGCAATGCCGCACGGACATATGCAGGCAATGTCATAAATAAGTCTTTTTGTTTACCCGCTAATGGAATTACTTGATCAGGATATTCTTCTGATATTCGTATAATTTCTTTAATAAATGCTAATTGTTGTAACGTACATTGGCTTAAAAAATGCGATGCATTGTCATCATGCATGATACATTCTACCAGACCATCGCTCCAGGCGACGGCAAATGCACCGTCTTTTAATGGTGATATTCCAACAACAGCGCAATTATCGCGATGCCTCAGGAGCTTTGTCTGATTCTGCTTATCGTCGGGTGTTCCATCAACTTTTAATGGAAACGGTTGCCAAGCAAGCAGATGGCCTGTTTCAGTACCGATGATGATGGTTTTGTCGGGCAAATCTAAGCATGCACAAACATCGTATATATCCCCTGGTAAAAAAAATATTTTAAGCGGCTCTTTATTTCTGAATGCTATTTTAACAACATCACAACGTGCCTGAGTGATGGGGTTTTGGAGCCGACTACTCGCGATGCTTCCATTATGATTGACAGAACGTTGGATCAATGAAATACCGTCATCAGACAAATGGGCTGTCCAACCACACTTTCCAATATGATTCCATGATTTAACAGTAGCATTCATATCAAAGGTTCTAAATTGTTTGTTACGAATTGTGCTTATTGCTTTTATAGGAGATGTGTGACCAGTTAATATAATTGGTGGCGCATCGCCTTTCCAAATTTTTACTGTCGTATCTTGAGAGCCGGTGATGATAGTGCCATCTGGCGTGGTTTCGATGGCGGTAATAGGAGCATTGTGAGCTTCTATTGTTTTTTGCAATGTCCCATCTAAGCTCCAAACGTCGAGTGTATGAACTTCTCTGGGGGCGCTACAACATCGGTTTGGTGCACCGCAAAATTGCTTACAAGCATCCCATGAATGGGCAAAAGTCGTCATTCCGGTAATTATAGTTTTATTATTTTGAAATGCTATGGCAGTAATAATAGTTTTTACTTGTGGTGGACGGGTATGACAAAGACAACTATTCAGATCATCATAGGCTGAATTAAGGTACATAAAATTTCCAACCCTTGTGTGATGCGCGCAGGTGGATACACAGGGGAATGTGCTGCAGATAAGAGTTGGTGTTATACAACAATCCGTAATACATGATGCTATATGAACAGGCAAACATGGACCCAATAGCAAGCAGGATCCTATACACGAAAGATACGTGCAAGGTTTATATTTTTGTAAGCATTGATTTATATTACTTTTATCTTCGAAAAATAGGTCGCCTGGATACCATGGAAATGTATGATTTACGCGCTTACCGTACATGGTATGGAGCTTTACGGTATTGATATCGTTGTGAAGTGTTGCAATAATAAATCCATCGGCAGTATCGGTAGCGGCCATCCGTACCAGTTTTTGTTTTTGAGGAATGAAAATTTGAGTCACATCATTATGAGTTGAGAAATTATATCGTATTGCTTTATACATACTGGTGTGTTCTGCATCGGTGATATTAAATGCATATGCTCTGATTAATTTTTGTATTTCTATAATGTCAGTAACATCTGCTAAAAAGGAATCATAGGTTTCGCTCCGCGTATTCCGTTTTGTAGGGGCATGCTTTTGGGTTTTTTCTGCATCAGATTTTGCTTGTTCATATGTAGCTGCTGATTGTCGCAATATGCGTTCAACTTCTGGATGTCCAGTAGGGGCTTGCGCGTATTGTGCTTGTTTGTGATGTCGAGTAGGTGTTTGGGCAATATTTTGTTTTCGTTCGATATTACTTTCAATACCATCATGTACCGTAAGTGTTAAAAAACCATCGGCATGCTGCATTGCTCGTATCGAATAACTTGCTGTGAGCATTACTATGTAACAGAGATGAAAGAATAGTTTTGTGTGCATGAAAAACTTTCTGGTTATTAAAATATATGGTGAACTATTAAATAGTATTTATTTAATATATTATATCTGATAATAGCTTTTATGGAAAAAATGTCAACAATAAATCAATGTTTAGATTTAATTAAATAAATAAAATTCTATTTGAATTAAGTATGTTGGTTTGTTTGAAATGATAGAAGTATTATTTTGATGTTTCTCCAGATTGAGGTTGTATAATTCCTCCGGAAATAATCAAGGTCATCGCTTCTTGTCGTGTGAGGTTAATGGGGTGACAGCTTGTTGCGGGAGCAATGATATAAAATCCGGTGGTAGGGTTTGGGGTGGTGGGAATAAATACGCTGACATGTTTCCCCTGCAGAGTTGGAAAATTTTCAGGGATTATCTCATTGGTTAAAAATCCAAGGCTATAGATCCCGGGGCGAGGGAATTCTACCATGATAACGGTCGTGAAAGAAACCTTATCTTGGGGGCTGAGTGCGGCTACTAATTGTTTGACGCCAAAATATACTTGCCGTAAGAGAGGAATGCGGTTAAGAATCTTATTTTCGATAGCATGTAATACGTTTAAAAGAAAGATATCAAAAAAAATACCGAGAATGAAGATGACAATGATGGTAAGGAATATTTCTGAATGAGGTATTTTGGTAAGCCATGCTGGTTCTAAATTGTATACCGGGGCCAATGTTGTTTTAATAAGGCGAAATGCAAATCTGATAATGCCAAATGTGATAGCGATGGGCAGAAGGGTAAAAAATCCATGCATAAAAACTGATTTGCAGCGATTGAGAAATATTTTGATATGTGTAGAAAATGTTTGCGACATGAGGTTCTCCCTTTTTTATAGAGATGGTGATAATTGTTGAACTAAACGGCTACAGAACGTTGTTGCACATGATCGGTTTTGCGCTTCTACCATAATACGAAGAACATTTTCGGTACCCGAATATCGCACTAAAATACGGCCAGTTGACAGCTCAGCCTGCGCTTGACTAATAATAGTAGAAAATGGTTTTTCTTGAAGGTTATGTTTCGTTATAATGGGAATTGTTGCAACTGCTTGCGGATATTTATCGAAGGTATGCATATCCCAATTATTGGTATGACACAGAACTTCAAGAATTTTGAGCGCAACCAGTATGCCATCACCTGTATTGATAATATCATTGAGAATAATATGTCCAGATGGCTCTCCACCGAGCATCAGAGAATCGAGCATTAATTTTTCAGCAATATATTTATCACCAACAGCAGTTCGTAGTAAGGTTTTTTGATGGTGTTGTAAAAATTGCGCTAATCCTTCATTGGACATAATTGTGCCAACAATGTTTGGGGTATCATGGTAAGAAGGATGTTTAATAAGTAACGCAAGGATATCATCGCCATCTTTAACAATGCCTCGGTGATTAACGGCAATAACGCGGTCGCCATCGCCATCGAAAGCAAATCCAATATCAGCCTGATGAGAAATGACGGTGTGTATCAGTGATTCAAGATGTAAAGCGCCGCATCCCTGGTTAATGTTATAACCATTGGGCTCATTATGGATATGTATAATTTCCGCGTCAAAATAGGCAAAAATTTTCGAAGCTGCGCGAAAAGTAGCGCCATTGGCGGTATCAAGAACAATTTTTTTCCCAGTAAGCGAAAGATGAGGAATATGTTGTATCGTGCATTCGATATATTTTTGGTGCGATTCTGTATTGAGTATATCGGTACCGACCAGAGACATTGATGGAATCGTGTTTATGATAAATGCCTCTTGCATGTACCGTGAAATGGATAGTTCATCATCTAAGGTAAGTTTTCCGGTCTGTTTTATTATTTTTATGCCGTTATCTTGGTAGGGGTTATGCGACGCTGATATGATAAGCGCACAATGAAAGTCTGGATATGCTTGTAACAAATGAGCCATCGCAGGTGTTGGTAATATACCGGTATCTGAAATAATGAGAGGGTGCTGTAAAAATCCTTTTTTGAGCGAATCTTTTATGGGATCGGCTGAAATTCGTGTATCAGTGGTGATGAATATTTTCGGGTAAGGACCGTATGTATCGATTAACCATCGACCTATTGCAGCACCAGTTTTAATAAGCTTATCTTCTATAAAAATACCAGATCCCACATGTCCGCGTATACCATCAGTGCCAAAAAAATTAAGCATGAATCAACCTAAGGTGTTAAAAATAAGATGCATTGGTTTATATTTTACCAGGTTAATTTCGGGGGGCAATAAAAGATGTTGGCAGGTCAGGTCAATAGCATTCATTCCTTTTGTTAATGTTTGTGCATCGATATGAATGGCAAGTGTTTGGGTGTCAAGGGAGCGAAGGTATGCTCGTTTGCCAGTTAATGTAACATTGATAGCATCGGGAGCTTTTACGGAACAATTTTCGGGCATATTATAAAAACAAACAGGAACACTCACCGTTATCGTGTTTTTTTGTGATTCGCTCATAATCGACCAAAAAACAAATGCGATGATGCAGGCGTTAATTTTCAGGATGCCGTTGCTGTGGAGTATAGTGTTGATGTTGAGCATGATTAAATCCTTCAATTGATTGTGTATGTTGCATAATGAGTTTTGTCAGTAATGTTGTTGCATGATGGGCAGTAAGATTTTCTATCTTTTTTTCTTGAGTGATGAGAGTAAATAGTCTTGTTTTGGCACAACTGCGTATGATAATAGTGTCAGTTTTTGAACTGATCAGCAGCGCTTGTTGTTGCCATGTTGGTAATTGTGTTGCAGTTGGAGATATCCAGTCAGCCGCATCAACTTTCCAATGAACATTATTTGCAATAAGCTTTCCTGTTTGATTGATCCAAAGCAAAACATCCTCATCGGTATGTTGGGGTTCAAGAAGTAAATCAATAAGATCTTTTTTGAGATCCGCATAAAAAAGACATGCAGCTTCTAATGCCGTTTCAAGGTGATGTGTTCTTTCGATGATCCAAATGAGATTTTTCTGTTTATTCATCGTATGTAAACTGGTGCGGATGAGCTCTTCAATCCAGTGATTTGCCGAATTTGGCGGGTGTATTTCTTGTAATGAAACAAAATTTCTTTGTAACGTATGTTGGTGTAAAATAATAAAAATGCATATCATCGCCGGCGCAAGAATAAAAAGAGATAAGCTCATTAAGTGTAGATGTATATAATGAGTGACAAAAGTGAGTGCGCAATATCCATAAAAATAATAAACTAAGTTTTTTTGCGTATCCTTGCAAAGCCATCGAGTAAAATAATAAATGAGTATTGTAAAAAACATGATTTCTAAGCAATCATGCCAAGTTATGGGGCCAAGCGCGGCATGAAAAGCATTTACTATGGTATCAAGAGAAATCATAACAAATGCCCTTTCTTATGAATGTTGAAAGTAACTGTTCCTGTAGTACTATAAAAAAAGGCAGAGGAAGATGCCAAGAATTTGATGTTTGATATACTGAAAAATAAAAATTATAAGAAAGTATACATTATGACATCAAAACAAATCGTACTCACTGGTGATCGCCCAACGGGGCCGTTGCACTTAGGACATTATGTTGGATCATTAGAAAATCGGATTAAACTGCAAAAAACGCATCGACAGTATATCATGATTGCTGATGTACAAGCATTAACCGATAATTATGAGCATCCGCAAAAGGTACATGATAATGTGCTCCAAGTAGCGTTAGATTATTTGGCAGTAGGTATTGATCCGCAAGAATCGACGATATTTATTCAGTCGATGATTCCTGAGATTGCAGAACTTACTATTTTTTATTTAAATTTAGTTACATTGAATCGGTTAAAGCGAAACCCGACGGTCAAAACAGAGATTCAAAATAAGCAATTCGGGGAAAGTATTCCAGCAGGGTTTTTGATGTATCCAGTAAGTCAAGCTGCAGATATCACGATTGTCAAAGCGGCGCTCGTGCCCGTTGGAGAAGATCAGCTCCCCATGATTGAGCAAACGAATGAGATTGTGCGGACATTTAATCGGTTGTATAAAACAGATTGTTTGGTTGAAGTAGAAGCTTTAATCCCTAAAATGGCGCGACTGCCCGGTACTGATGGACAATCAAAGATGGGTAAATCATTGGGCAATGCCATCTATCTTTCTGATTCTGCAGATACTGTTCAGAAAAAAGTATATTCGATGTATACCGATCCGCATCATCTGAAAGTTACCGATCCAGGCACGGTTGAAGGTAATACGGTATTTACCTACCTAGATGTGTTTGACTCGCGTGTTGATGAAGTAGCACAATTAAAGGAGCAGTATCGGCGCGGTGGGCTGGGGGACATGGTATTGAAAAAACGACTCGTGGAAGTACTAGAAAATTTTTTAAACCCCATCCGTGAACGCCGCGCGCACTACGCACAAGATCCACAAGCAGTTATGGATATGTTGCTCGCTGGTACGCAAAAAACGAGACATGTCGCAGCTCAGACGATGCAAGAAGTTAAACAGGTTATGTGCTTGAATTATAAATAATTACTGCTGCTTCTGTTGTTTCGATTCTTGAGATTTATGCGTTTGTTTACGCAATCTTTCAAGATCCCTGGCAGCGATACCAAAACGTTGGCAGATAGCTTTTTGTAATGGTTGTGGCAATGATAGCAACAAATTTATTTGTTGCTGTGAGAATACATACCTACGCATATTGAGCAAGTTTGTAAGTAGTGAATGTAAAGCTTTGCATTGTTCATGATGGAATTGTTCTCTTTGCGATCGCTCAACTGCGTCTATCCGGAAGAAAGAGGTAAAACCGGATGCTTGTTCTTGTAATCTTTGATTCAATGAGTGCAATAAGTCATTTTGTTGTGGAGATATTTTTACGATGTTGCGTGTGCGCAAGTCGTTTAATATGGAAAATAAATTTTTTAAGAGGGGAAGATGAGATGTCTCAAGAGTTTTCCAACGATCTAATTTTTCCCATAATGAAAGGATCGTAGCTTTTTGTTGTGGAGATAGGACTCGATGAGTACATAATTCTTGTAATAATAAACGCAACGTTGCTAATTGTTCAAAAGAAAGATTATGTACATGTGACAATATTGCAGAATCAGGCTTTAGTGCTATAAGCCGAATTTCGTCAATTGCTGCATACAGACTGCTATCAATGCCGATATTATAATTTATGGATTTTGCTTCAAGTTCATAACGGGTTATTGTTCCATCAAAACCTAATAATAAAATAAATGAGCTGCGAGCATCTGTATTGGTACACATTATTGAATTATCATGAGTTATTTTTATACCATATGCCTTCCCATTGATTTCAAAGGAGCGCAGACATTGAGGAGATTGCGAGTTGTCAATATTCCAGATTGCAAGTATCGATATTTCATTTTTACCATCTTTCCAACCAGCGGTAGCAAGTTTTCCATCTGATCCAAAAGCTGCATCGTATGTATCATGAGGTAGTACTATTCCATCATATTTTGGTGTTGCTTGTTCATGTTTATTGAATGTCCACAGCACTAAAGATTTTTTCTGTTTGTCCCGATAATCGCTTCCCATTGTTATGAATTTGTCGCCAGAATAGGCTACGATGGTAGTGATTGGGCATTGTCTTTCATTCGTTATGGGATGTTTTAATTTATAATGCTGTGTAGCATCAGGTCTCCAAGCATAAAGCATACCATCTTTGCGTCCGCAAATAATGACACCATCATCGCTGATTGCTACAGCATTTACTTGATATTGAGGCCTTGTTTCATCATAGGCATCTAGTGTTTTGAGCAGTGTTCCATTCGCGGCCCAGACCTTTACTGTGTTATCGTAGGATCCGGTGACGGTAATATTATCATTATTTGTTGCTATGCACGAAATAAACTCATCATGTCTATGTAACTGTTTGTATAGAGAACCATCAGGATTAAGAATCCGCGCTTCACAAAAAGCGTCCTCTGGACAAGAGCAGATGAGAATGATTTTATTATCATTTCGTAAAATGGATTTTGCTAGAGGTTTACCACCTTCTGTGGAAACAAATTTAAGAGTTTCATCGTTAGTAAGAAAATTAACTTTTTTTGAATGATCTTTATTATAAAGATGGAATGAGTGCCATAACATACCGGATTTATTGACTTGAATATCACCGCTTGCGCCATTCACGGAATCATTTAACATAACGAGCGATTTAAGTTTGGATTCGTAGTGGTCGTTTTTAAAATAATGATCTAGTTCTTCTTGCACTACATTACTTGAGGGATATACAAGAGATAGATATTCTATGGGATTGATATAATACTCGCGAATGAGTTTTTGTAATTCAGGTATTGTTATTGTCGTTACCTCTGCCAACCATGAGTCGTTAACCAACGCTTTATCGATATTTTTTCGCTTAATCCCCGCAAGACGTTTTAGCTCCTGGTCACGCACTTGCCCAGCATTGCGCATAACTTGTTCTTCATGCGTTAATTGTTGCGGCGCATGAACCTGCCTAGTTTGACCTTGTTGTTCGCCTTCTGTTTTTTGCTTTTTATTACCTTGGGCCGCTTGTACAAAGCCCGCGATGAGTAATAATGCGCTTGTTATGATGTAGTGTAATTTCATATAAATTCCTCTTTGATTGAAAAATGCTAAGTTATTCATGTGAGCAATTACTGTTGGTTTTATCGCGAATGATAATAATTTATAGTTTGTGCCGCAGCGGCTTTGATAGTCATATCATGGTTTTGTTGAGCGGCTAATGCTAATAATTTAATGTACTCATCTGGAGTTTGAATTTCAGCGTTATCTCCACGATGTATCAATTCAAGTATATGCGGATGTATCAAGTTGAGCATGTATTGGGTAGATGCTTGGTGTTGTGCTGATAACTGGTCGAAATCCAGGGCAGATAACAGAGTAAAAACCTTTTGCTCATCTTTTAATGTTCCATGTCCTTCCCAATGCATGAGAGCAAGGTTATATTGTATATACGCTTTTGTCTGTGGTAAGACATTTGTAAGGTCTATGGTTGATAATATATCAAATGCTCGTTTTTCATCTTGATCTACGCCATCCCCTAAGTAATAATCCATACTCAGTTGATATTGTATTTGCGCTTTTAGATCTGCCGAAGGTTTCTCAAGATCTATGGTTGATAACATGCGGAAAGATCGTTGTTTATTCTGTGGTATACAATCCCCTATATGATAACTGATAGCAAGTTCATATTGTACATGAGCTTTTTTATCGGGTAGTAATTGTGTAAGATCTATAGCTGACAATAGATAAAATGCTTTTGTTTTATCGCGTGATATATAACACATTCCGAGCAAATATTGTGCATTAGCCTTTATCATAGGACGCAATGTCATAAGTTTTATAGAAGATAATATATCAAATGCTCGTTTTTCATCTTTTGGTACAATATCTCCTTCGAGATAACTGACGGCAAGTTCATATTGTACGCGAGCTTTCTCTGCAGGTAATAATTGTGTAAGATTTATCATGGAAAATATATCGAATGCTTTTTTTCTACATTGGTTTGCATAGGTGCATGCAAAACCACCCGCTTCTTCGTATTTTTTAGTCATAAGTACCTGATTAGCATGAGCAGCATTTTGCCTCTTTGCTTCGTATTCTTGAGCGATTGCCTCTTGTTCTATAGATTTATCCATATACATGATGCCAACTTGATATTGTATCCGTGCTTTTTGCTGAGGGTTTGATAATGACGCAAAATTTATTGTAGATAAAATACGAAGGGATAGTTCTTGATTTTGTAAGGTGCCCGTTCCATAGTGGTAGTATAGACCAAGGTTATATTGTTCTGTAGTATGTAATTTGAGATCTTGATTTTGATTTGCCATCATGAATGTGTGCCAAAAATTTCTTCTATCGTTATTTCCTGAAAAAAGATCTGAATGTGAACATATATAGTTAAATTTTATGGGATTGCCTAAACTATTTATAAAGTAATTAATTCCTTCGCTTGTTAATGGCATGTTATTGAGGATGTTTTTATATTCCTTATTGTGGCTTCGATTTTGTTTTATGAGCGTTTGGTTTGAGATATCTTGTACTGCCAACGGATATCTGTTTCGTGTCCCATACCCCACAAAATAGTGAAAATTGAATTGATGTGCGTCAAAAAAATGTATGACATCTTTATCATCAACCCGCGTAATTACTTGCACGATAATATAAGGAGTGTTCAAGCCAAATTGTTCTAAAATAAGCTTCTTAAATGATTGTTGGCTAAAGGCATCGATGGTCGTTAAATTAAATACCTGTTGTTTGCCATCGCGTACAATCAGAGCATTGTGGGGTAAAAGAGTTTCTTGTGTATATTGTTTCCCATTTTTTGCTTTATTTTGCTCATCTGCCTTTTTTTCTTT
>Ga0207013_1146_pt2 | contig 12620 bp, 2 predicted proteins | sample Alteio_BWMinCont_55_FD_153501 | JGI IMG/M metagenome (GOLD analysis project Ga0207013, IMG submission 153501) | Enriched cells from forest soil in Barre Woods Harvard Forest LTER site, Petersham, Massachusetts, United States -... | ecosystem: Environmental > Terrestrial > Soil > Temperate forest >...
ATTTCAACTTATGGCGGGGCTATCCCAACTTTAACCGCCAGCTACAGCGGTTTTGTTAATGGCGATACTTTTAACAGTTTAACAACGCAGCCTTCAGTGACCAGTGCGGGAACATCATCATCCCCGGCAGGAAATTATGCTATAACAGCAAGCGGCGCTGCGGATGCAAATTATGCCATAACTTATGTGGCAGGGAATTTGAACATCGGGCAAGCGTCGTTGACCATTACGGCAGATAACCAGGTTTCAGTCTATGGTGGGACTATCCCAACTTTAACAGCCAGCTACAGCGGTTTTGTCAATGGCGATACCTTCAACAATTTAACAACGCAGCCTTCGGTGACCAGTGCGGGAACATCATCATCCCCGGCAGGGAATTATGCTATTACAGCAAGCGGCGCTGCGGATGCAAATTATGCCATAACTTATATAGCCGGGAATTTGAACATCGGGCAGGTGCCGTTGACCATTACTGCAGATAACCAAAAGATGTCGCAAGGAACGGCGGTGCCGACTTTAACTTTTAGCTACAATGGTTTTGTAAACGGGGATGGTTCAGGCAACTTAACTGCTGCGCCATCCATAGCTACTACAGGGACATCTTTATCGCCGGTAGGTCAATACCCTATTACCTTAAGCGATGCAGTTGACGCGAACTACAATATCAGCTATGTTAATGCTGTATTAACTATCAATTCTACTGACGCGCTGCTTTCAAACTTTACCATCAGTAACGGTACGCTGGCCCCAGCCTTTTCATCGGGCGCAACCACCTATACCGATGTGATAGCGAACTTAACCTCAAGCATAACAATAGTACCGATAACAGATGACCCAAATGCAACGGTAACAGTAAATGGCAACCCGGTAATATCAGGTGTACGTACCTCAGCCATACCAATGGGCACCGGGGCTAACACGGTTACGGTTGTTGTAACCGCACAGGATGGCGTAACCACAAAAATATATACTATAACTGTTAACAGGCCATTGCCAAACAACGCCGTGCTTACTTCAATAAGCCTTAGCCCAACTACTACACTGGTAGGTACAACAGGCCCCGGTTATTTAAACTTTACGGCAGCCGTGGCCAACAGCACCAGCAGCATACAGGTACACCCCGTTGCGCAGGATGCATTGGCAACCATAACCGTAAATGGCAGCCCGGTAGCATCCGGCTCATTATCGCAGCCTATAACGCTTAATGTTGGTGCAAATATCATCACAACAGTAATAACCGCGCAAGACGGAGCCACCGCGAAAACAGCCATCATTACTGTTAACAGGGCGCCGGCATCAGTGGCCTCGCTTTCAAACCTGGCTATCAGTTCAGGAACGTTAAGTCCGGTATTTGCTACCGGTATCCTTAACTATGTGGCCACGGTACCTTATGCCATCACTTCAATTAACTTTACACCTGCCACCACCGACCCGAACGCAACGGTTATGGTAAACGGAACGACAGTAGCATCAGGGGCGGCATCAGCAGCTATAGCGCTTGGCGTAGGAAGCAACAAGATAACCACGGTAGTAACCGCGCAAAACGGCACGTCCAAACAAACTTATAACACCACGATTAACCGGTTAGCCGCATCAACCAATGCACTGTTAACATCAATAACGCTGACGCCGGCTACCACACTGGTTGGGACAACTGGCCCCGGTTATTTAAATTATACTACATCAGTAAGCAACGGTACAACATCGGTACAGGTAACCCCTACAGCAACCGATGCTACTGCAACTATCACAGTGAATGGTAATACAGTAAGTTCGGGCGCGTTATCACAACCCATATTACTGAATGTTGGCGCCAATACCATAACCACCGTAATAACAGCACAGGATGGCGTAACCAACAAAACAATCATCATAACGGTAACAAGGGCGGCATCAACAGTTGCAAGCCTCGCAGGGCTGTCTATCAGCAACTGCGCCCTTGCACCGTCTTTTGCAACCGGCAAAACAACCTATACAGCAAGCGTTACCAATGCAACCAGTTCGGTTACCGTAACGCCAACAACCAGCGACCCTACCGCAACCGTAATGGTAAACGGCACTACGGTAATATCGGGAGCAGCTTCAATCGCTATTCCCCTAATTGTTGGCCCGAACGTTATTAATGCCGTTGTTACGGCACAGGATGGTGTCACCATACAAACCTATACGGTAACAGTAACCCGCGCACCTTCGGCAGATGCCTTGCTGACATCAGTAAAACTAAGCCCGGCTTCAACATTAACTGTAGTAACGGGCCCAAGTTATGTGAACTATACTACAACGGTTGCCAGCACAACAACAAGCGTTACAGTTACTGCAATTGAACAGGATGCAACAGCAACTATAAAAGTAAACGGCAATGTTGTGGCCTCGGGAGTTGCCTCGGCAGTTATACCGTTGTCCATAGGCAGCAATGTGATCAATATCGTATCCACAGCGCAGGATGGCATAACCAGCAAAACCTACACGATTACAGCAACAAGGGCCATTTCAACAAATGCAGGCCTCGCCACTTTAAAATTAAGCAGCGGAATATTGGCGCCTGCATTTGCAATAGGGACAATCAGCTACACAGCAACAGTAACCAACGCCACAAGTTCAATAACTGTAACGCCAACCACCAGCGACGCTACAGCAACTGTGCAGGTAAACGGGGCACCGGTAACATCAGGCACTGCTTCAACAGCTATCCCGTTAACGGTTGGACAAAATACCATCACGACTACAGTAACCGCGCAAGATGCCTCGACCACAAAAACCTATACGGTGACGGTGACAAGAGCAGCTTCAACCGATGCATTGTTAACATCGATAAAGCTAACACCGGCAGCAAATCTTACTATAGTAAGCGGGCCAGGCTATGTTAACTATACTACATCGGTTGCCAATACGGTAAGCAGCGTAACAGTTACCGCAACCGAACAGGATTTAACAGCTACAATAACTGTAAACGGAATAACAGCTGTATCTGGCACCGCATCCCAGCCAATTGCATTAAATGTGGGCAGCAATGTGATCAATATCGTATCTACAGCGCAGGATGGTGTGACCGCAAAAACCTATACCATAACAGCAACAAGGGCAGCGCCGCCGGGGGTAAACAACGTTTATGAACCAATATCGGTAACAAAACCTGCTGATGAAGTAACCATTGAAAACGACGGCGTAATGGTACACCAGGCGGTTTCGCCAAATGGGGATGGAGTCAATGATTATCTGACCATAGATGGGATAACTAATTATCCCGACAACCGCTTAATGATAGTTGATAGAAACGGCATAATGATTTATCAAACCAAAGGTTATGATAACAGCTCGAAGCTGTTTGACGGGCATTCAAATATCAACGGAAAGATGCAGTTACCAGGCACGTATTTTTATTCACTGGATTATACTGTTAATGGTGAGAATAAGCATAAGACTGGATATATTATTTTGAAGTACTGATCAGTCTATGGTTCATAGACCATAGTCCATAGTAATAGAACATTTACCACTTGATGCTATCGACTATGAGCTGTGACCACAAAGCCTATCACCCAATTGGGTGATAGGCTTTTCTTTTTAAACTTTGACAACTGCGCGTCACTTAGCCTTATTATTTATAAAATTCAACTCATTCATGGCAACCCCAGTACACTCAATCTTATGGGGCATGAAAGCCGGGCTCTCTAAAACCCCCTAATTGGGTGATTGACAAATAAATATATAAACAGCAATTTTAATAACCCTAATAATATATAGCCATTTCATAGATAAAAAAGTGGCAATAGGTTATATCCGGCCTTGTTAAAATATATTTCCCGGATTGCCCTGGTCACTAATATGCATCCTGTCAAAAAATTATTTTTATGAGATCAAAACTTTTACTTGCAGCAATTTTATTTATGGCGGCGCAAGCTATTTACGCTGCTCCGGCTATTACCTCGTTCAGCCCGGCAAGCGGGGCTGTTGGCACTTTGGTAACAATTAATGGTAGCAGCCTTGGTAGCCCTGCCGCTTTCACTATTGGTGGTGTAACCGCAATAGTTGTATCCGATAACGGTACACAACTGGTTGGCCTGGTGATGCCCGGCGCCGTAACAGGTAAAATAACTTTGACCACTTCGGGAGGGAATGCCAGCAGCGCCACTAATTTTACCATAACGTCAAACAACTCCGCGCCCTTAGCACAGCAGGGCGGCCCATTGGTTGGTTCGGGCGACAGCGGCAGCCCAAGCCAGGGTAAGTCGGTTGCCATAAGCGCGGACGGCAATACTGCTATTGTGGGAGGGCCGCAAAATAACGATGCCGCAATATCAGCAAGTGACAATGGCGCAGTTTGGATATACGCGAGAAGCGGAACAACCTGGTCTCAGCAAGCAGGGCCACTTGTTGGTTTAGGAGGAAGCGCCAGCAATACAGCAGCCGGCCAGGGCACCGGTGTTGCGTTAAGCGCCGATGGCAATACAGCCGCCGTTGGAGGAGAGAATGCAGTATATATTTTTACACGTACCGGGACCTCGTGGTCGCAGCAAGGCGCACCGTTAACCGGATCGGGGGCAATTGGTACCACAGCGCTTTCTCAAGGCGCTTCTGTTGGCTTGAGCGCTGATGGTAATACAATGGTTGAAGGGGCTCCCGGCGATAATAGCAGCATCGGCGCAATATGGGCTTTTACCCGCAGCGGCGTTACATGGACCCAGTTTGGCGCTAAAATAGTGGGCTCGGGTAATATTGGCACATCATTACTTGGCGCTTGTATCGCGATAAGCGCAGACAAAAAAACAATTGCGGCGGGCGGAAACGGTGATAACAGCTACCTGGGCGCCGTTTGGATATTTACTTTGAGCGGCAGTACATATGTACAACAGGCTAAGCTTATAGGTAATGATGAAGTATTTGCAGCTCAGCAAGGTTTTAGTGTTGCCTTAAGTGCAGATGGCAATACCATGCTTGAAGGCGGCCCGTATAACGGCCTTGATGTAATTAGTGAGAACAATGCGCCTATGTATTACGGTTTTGGCTCTGCCTGGGTATTTGCACGCACAGGCGGTACCTGGGCCCAGGACTTTTATAAGCCCTTAGCTGATTACGTTACTACCGGCAGCAACCTGGCGCCGCATGAGGGTAGCAGTGTTGCTTTAAGCGCTGATGGCGCCAAGGCGTTAATCGGTAGTACTACTTATGGCCCTGGCAGCACAACCGGCGCAGTATTTGTGTTTATCAGGCATACCGGTGATTACTGGGGCGAAAATGATAATGTCATCGCTGGCACAGGCGGCTCGAATCCGGAGGAACAAGGCGGTTCTGCCGCGATAAGCGCAGACGGTACTACAGTAATAGAAGGCGGTTCATTTAGTAACAATGGCGAGGGTGCTGTTTGGACCTTTGCAAGCGGGGCGCCCGTTGCGGTTACCTTGCAGGCCACGTCAATTACCAATACAACCGCTACTGTTAGCGGTATTATTCATGATGATGGATATACTACAACTGCTTTCTTTGGATATAGTACACAACCTGTTCCTGCCAATGATCCGAACGAGATGGGCGTATCGCCAACTAACGCCACCAACCCTGTACCGGCGGGTACAGGCAGCACCAGCTTTAATTCTGTACTGACCGGCTTAAACCCAGGCACCACTTATTATTACCAAATGGGCGGGACACAGTATTATTCAGGCGGCGGCGCACAGTCTAATTATAATGGCAACATCCTGAGTTTTAAAACAACCGGAACGGCGCCTTCAACCGATGCGTTGTTAACGTCGATAAAAACAACACCAGCGGCAAATTTGACAATAGTATCCGGTACAAGCTATGTCAATTATACCACAACGGTGTCGAACGCAACCAGCAGTATTGCTATAACCGCAGTAACCCAGGATCCGACAGCTACCATCACCGTGTATGGTAACCCCGTAGCCTCGGGCGTTGCATCGCAGCAGATAGCGCTAACTGTAGGGACTACGGTTATATATACCATCGTAACGGCACAGGATGGCACAACAACTAAAACCTATGCTATATCAGTAACCAGGCTGCCATCAAGTGATGCACTGTTATCCTCAATAAAAACAACGCCTGCAAGAACGTTGACCATTGTAGCCGGACCAAGCTACAAAAACTACACCGCATCTGTTACCAACGCAACCAAGAGTATTACTGTTACACCAACCTTGCAGGATGCAACCGCTATGATATCAGTGAATGGTTTCGCAGTTGCTTCGGGTTCCCAGTCCCAGGAAATTTTCTTACAGGTAGGGGCCAATGTCATCAACACCGTGGTAACAGCACAGGACGGCACTACCACAAAAACTTATACCATAACGGTAACCCGGCCAAAGTCAAGCGATGCGCTGCTGACCTCGTTAAAGCTAACGCCGACTAGCGCGCTGACAGTGGTAGCCGGACCGGGTTATGTAAATTATACAGCAGCCGTTGCCAATACTACCAGCAGCGTAACCGTTACCCCAACAGAACAGGACGCAACGGCAACCATAACGGTGAACGGTACTGCGGTAGCATCGGGTGCGGCCTCGGCGCCAATCGCCTTAGCATTGGGCAATAACACGATAACTACCGTGGTAACGGCACAAGACGGTACAACTACCAAAAGCTATATTATCACGATAAACAGGGCAGAGTCAAACGATGCCCTGCTCACCTCGATAAAAACAACGCCGACTTCATCGCTTACTGTAGTAACCGGGCCAAGCTATGTGAATTATACTACAACGGTGGCCTATACAACAAGCACTATTACAATAACCCCGACCGCACAAGATATAAATGCAACCATAAAGGTGAACGGCACGGCGGTAACATCGGGGACGGCATCGCAGCCTATAGCGTTAGCTACAGGCAGCAATGCCATTAATACCGTGGTAACCGCGCAGGATGGCGTGACCACAAAAACCTATACCATAACGGTAACAAGGCCACAATCGAATGATGCCCTGCTAACTTCGATAAAGTTGACGCCGGCAACGCCGCTTACCGTAGTGGCAGGGCCCAGTTATGTGAACTATACCGCATCAGTGTCTCATACAACCAGCAGCGTTACCGTAACCCCAACTTTACAGGATGCTACGGCAACAATAAAGGTTAATGGCGTAATAGTAGCTTCCGGCACGGCATCAGGTGCAATAGCACTAAGCGTTGGCGCTAATACCATCAATACCGAGGTAACGGCACAGGATGGCGTAACCACAAAAACTTATACCATAACCGTAACCCGTGCACCCTCAACTGATGCCTTGCTGACCTCTATAAAAACAACGCCAGCCTCATCGCTGACCATAGTAACCGGTCCTGATTATGTGGATTACACGGCATCGGTCCACAATACCACCAGCAGCGTAACGGTGACGCCAACAGCACAGGATGCAACGGCAACCATCACCGTGAACGGTATAACAACCTCATCGGGCACGGCATCGCAACCCATAGCGCTGGCAGTAGGTCCGAATACCATCAATACGGTGGTAACGGCACAGGATGGCATCACCACCAAGACCTACAGCATCACCATCACCAGGGCAATTACCGGTATGAACAGTTATTATGAGCCGATATCGGTTACTAAACCAACGGACGGTGTTACCATTGAAAACGATGGCATCACCGTTCACCAGGCCGTTTCACCAAACGGCGATGGCATCAATGATTATTTGGCCATTGATGGGATTACCAATTACCCCAATAACAATTTGAAGATAATTGACAGGAGTGGCTTAATGGTATATCAAACCAAAGGCTATGACAACAGTTCGAAAATGTTTGACGGGCACTCGAGCATCAACGGCAAAATGCAATTGCCCGGCACTTATTTTTACTCGCTGGACTATATGGCCGCTGACGGCGAGGCCAGGCATAAAACAGGGTATATAATCCTTAAATATTGATGTTATTTAAAGATAAAACGTGCGAAATTAATGGGGCCTTGCTTTTTCAAACAAGGCCCCATTTTTCATAGATAAAAACTAAACTCCAGGATACTGGCCCCTTCCTCTGATCAACTAATCACTCCGAGCCCTTTGGACTAACTTAATACTTCAATATGATATACCCCGTTTTATGCTTACTCTGCCCATCCACGGCATAATCCAATGAGTAGAAATAAGTACCCGGCAATTGCATCCTTCCATCTAAACTCGAATGGCCATCGAACGGCTTTGAGGCATTGTTGTAGCCTTTGGTTTGATATACTACCAGGCCATTTCTATCTATTATTTTCAGACTGTTATCAGGATAATTGCTTATCCCATCAATAGTCAAATAATCATTGATCCCATCGCCGTTTGGCGACACGCCCTGGTGTACCACAATACCATCGTTTTCAATTGATGGGCTATTGGTTGGCTTGGTAACGGATATTGGTTCGTAATAACTGTTCATCCCGGTCATTGCCCGGGTTATGGCAATAGAATAAGTTTTGGAGGTGGTACCATCTTGCGCCGTTACCACCGTATTGATGGTATTTGGACCTACTGCTAAGGCAATGGATTGTGATGCTGCACCCGATGCTACTGTTGTGCCATTCACAGTTATAGTCGCGGTTGCGTCCTGCGCTGTAGGCGTAACTGTTACGCTGCTGGTGGTGTTGTGCACCGATGCCGTATAATCAACATAATCCGGTCCTGCTACTATGGTCAGCGTTTCTGCCGGCGTTAATTTAAGCGAAGTTAACAGGGCATCGGCTGAAAGCGGCCTGGTCACGGTTATCGAATAGGTTTTGGTGGTGATCCCATCCTGTGCTGTTACTACCGTACTAATGGTATTGCTGCCTAAAGCCAATGCTATGGGCTGGGAAGCCGTCCCGGAATTAACGGTGAAACCATTTACAGTAACGGTTGCTGTTGCATCCTGCACGGTTGGGGTAACTGTAATGCTGCTGGTAGCGTTGGCTACGGTAGTGGTATAATCTACATAATCAGGTCCTGCTACAATAGTTAGTGATGAAGCCGGCGTTGTTTTTAGGGAAGTCAACAGAGCATCGGTTGAGGGCGCGCGGGTTAACGTTATGGTATACGTTTTAGTAGTTACTCCATCCTGCGCTGTAACTACGGTATTAATCGTGTTACTGCCCACAACCAATGCAATAGCCCCGGATGCCGTGCCCGATGCCACAGTTGTACCATTCACCTTTACGGTAGCCGTTGCATCCTGCGTAGTTGGTGTTACCGTAACGCTGCTTGTTGCATTGGATACTGACGCGGTATAATTAACGTAGCCTGGACCCGCAACTACCGTCAGCGGAGTTGCTGGCGTTAGCTTTATGGAGGTTAACAGCGCATCGGTTTGCAGCAGCCTGGTTACCGTTATAGTATAGGTTTTTGTTGTTACGCCATCCTGTGCTGTTACCACGGTATTGATGGTATTGCTGCCTACTGTTAGTGCAATTGAACCTGATGCCGTACCCGAAATAACTGTTGCGCCATTCACCGTTATCGTGGCGTTTACATCCTGTGCTGTTGGCGTTACGGCTATGCTGCTTACTGTATTGGCAACCGTTGTGGTATAATTCTCGTAGCTCGGGCCTGCCACGATGGTCAGCGGTGACGTTGGCGTTGTTTTTATGGAGGTTAGCAGTGCATCGTTTGATGTTTGCCTGGTAACAGCGATAATAACCGTTTTTACCGTAGTGCCGTCCGCTGCTGTTATTATCGTTGTTATCGTATTTGCGCCAACATTCAGCGGTATGGATGCTGATGCCGAGCCCGATGCTACTGCCGAGCCATTTACCGTTATTGTGGCATACGCGTCCTGCGCCGTTGGGATAACCTGGATGGAGGTTGTGCTATAGGCTACCGTTGCCTTAAAATTTAAATAACCGGGGCCGGTGGTGCCTACAAGCGTTGTTAGGGGGCTGGTCTTTATCGATGCCAGTTCTGCGTTATGCGAAACCGTTATATTTAAAGTGGCGGCTACGTAGCTGAAAGTATAATTCGGATCGACAGCACCAGCCGGGGTAATGGGATAATTACCAACCGGCGAAGCTGTAGTTGCCGTGCTGGTTATAGTAGGCGGCGCGGTTAAGCTGGCCTGGCTATCGCCGTTTACAAAACCCGAATAATTTGCCGTGAACACCGGGTTTGCTACGCCTTGTTGCCGGGTGGCGTTATTGGCCGTAATGGTAAGCGGCGCGGGGTTAACTGTTAAAGTTTGCGGAACTGGCGGCGCAGGATTATAAGTTGCATTGCCTGCCTGGTTTGCCGTGATAATAGTATTACCAGCGGCTAAAATGTGAATATCGCCGCTGCCCGTAATGGTAGCTACCAGCGGGTTGCTGCTGGTATAGGTAATGGGGATAGTATTGTTTGTACTTGTGCCAACTGGCGCAAAATCCGCAGCTCCGTACGTTACGGCAGCAGGTTGTGCAAACGTGATGGTTTGATTTTGCGTTGCTGTATTTGGAATACTCTGTATGTTCCCGTACTCTGTATACTCTGGGTTCGAAGCTGATATCAGGAAATAATAAGTTGTACCGGGAACCATTCCCGTTAACTGGGCCGAAAAGTTAGTGCTGCCCGAACCGGCGGGCAGCGGGCTGGTACCTGTGGTTAGCGGTAGCGGCGTATATTGCTGGGGGTTCTCATCGCTGTTTGTAGTATAACCAATGGTAACAGTGGTGGCGCTCCCGGCATCATTAACAACACCATTTAATGTAGCCGTTGTCCCGGTGACATTGGTGGGCGCCAAAGTTGTGGCGCTTGGTATAGGGTATATCGATGTAACGAATAAAGAACCGGTGGCGTAGGTGATATTATAATTTCCACCATTACTGGTTTGGGTAGGGCCATTAAATATAAAATATTTGCCCGCCGGCGAAAATTGTGTGTATGGGCTCGTCATAGTCGGCAGCGCACCTGAGGGTAGGTTAGCCGGAGTATCCCCATATAAAAAACCGGAATATGTAGCTGTGAACGGGGCTGGGTTCTGCCCCCAGGCAATTGTTTGGGTTACAGGTGTTATGGTCAATGGCGCAGGCGTTACAAAAATATTTGCTGAAGCCGCCGCTTCGATTTGGGTAGTCCCCGGTGTATATTGGTACGCCACTATACTTGTTTGCCCGTATCCTTTTGCCTGGAATTTATTGTCTGAAGTAATAATTACCAAAGCGGTATTCTCGCTTAGATAATGAAAGGGCTCGGGAAAAGTACTGGATATAACAGGTGCGGTAGTAGTACCATACACTACATAACCCTGGTTCGGAAAATTAATTTGTGAACATGCAGCCTGTACGGCAAATACCACCAAAATAACAGCAAGTAAAAGTTTAGTTTTCATAAAAGTAATTTTTAAAACGATGGCTGATAATCACTGACACAATCCGGGAGATGTATTTTTGAGAAACCGGATATAACCTAAAACCACATTTTTGTGACAAGTTGTTGTAGTATTATTAGGGTGATTAAAGTTGCAGTTTATATGCGGGTGTGTCAATCCCCCAAATTGGGGATTTTGGACACGCAGATTTTTATGACCGGCAAATACAGTACATCGATTTGTCGCGGGTAAGTTGAATTGGCTGATAGCGGCGCTATCTAAATTATATGTAACCTTTAAACAAGCAAAGAAAGCCCATCCCCCATTTGGGGGACTGAAATGAACAGTCACTAAACCGCTATGGCTTTTTCCTGCAAATAAAAATACCCGGGGCGATTGTTTTAAATACGTGACATAACCATTTTAAATCCTGGTGGCAAGCCCATTGCTTATCTTAATGATTAATTTAAATAATTATCAATAAAATTAAATAAATATTAGTTATTATTTATTGATAAATCGCAATCAAGCATCGTAATTGCATAATTTTTAAAGTGTTAAGGCATAACGGTTGAAAGTTTTAGAGCCTGTTTAAATTTCTATATAAGAAGAATGTTATAATATTTATAACGCGAAATTTAAGCTTTTTTTGTATAGCAAATACTGGAAAAATGGCGGATATTAAGAAATCACGATGAGTAATGGTTATGACAAAAATTTCGATGAAAATTTGAACCGGCACCTATGGTTTATTGATATGGCATAACCAGCTTCCCGAATAACAGCCTGATGATCGTGGACCGTAACGGCGCAATGGTATATCAAACCAAAGGCTATGACAATAGCACGAAAATATTTGATGGTCACTCTAATATCAACGGAAGAATGCAGTTACCAGGAACTTATTTTTATTCGCTGGATTATACCGCCGCCAATGGCGAGAATAAACATAAAACGGGGTATATTATTTTGAAGTACTGATATTAGTCCATGATCCATAGTAAATGAACAACCGCTTTTTGCTATGGACCATGGACTTTTTCGACCAATATCGGCCTATATAAAAAAACCGTTATTATTAACAGCATCTCATCGACCGGATACAATGGCTTTAGCTGATGTTTTTTTAATATTTCGTATTAATTAATTTAGGCTATTTATTAAAAAACAACTTGTTTTTTAAGTTTTTTGATCTAAATTAGACACTAATTTTCAGTCACCTAATTGACTTAGACTGCATCGCAAACTTGCATTTCTGCAAGCAGCATTATTTATTTCTATTGCCAGGCGTTTTGTTTGTCGGCAACAATGTTTGGTATTTACTGTGATCTATAAGACGTGTTTTTTAACGCGCTCACAATTAGCCTGTT
>Ga0207013_1150_pt3 | contig 12507 bp, 10 predicted proteins | sample Alteio_BWMinCont_55_FD_153501 | JGI IMG/M metagenome (GOLD analysis project Ga0207013, IMG submission 153501) | Enriched cells from forest soil in Barre Woods Harvard Forest LTER site, Petersham, Massachusetts, United States -... | ecosystem: Environmental > Terrestrial > Soil > Temperate forest >...
TCCAACCTATATACTTTAATGAACTTCGAATTCCCGATAAAAAATTAACGGCAACAAGTTCTAATGGTCTCTTTGTCTTTACTAAAGTTGGGGCAGGCCTTCATATTGTGAATGCAAGACTGGATAATCAAGAGCTTCCCTATTCTGTTGTGAGTGTCTCTCCAGGACGAATTTCTTATTCAGAAATCTCCATGAAGACATTGGAGGTCCAGGGTGTCGTTGTGGATGCTTTGACCAACTCCAAAGTTTCAAATTCAACAATCGAAGTTGTTGGGTCATCTAAACAGACCCAATCGACCCCCCAGGGTTTTAATCTGAAAATTCCATCGAGCGACTCAGTTGTAATGGTCGAGGCTAAGCCTGAAGAGAGTTATTTAAAATCAAGAGTGATGGTCTCGAGAAGCGAAGCCAAGAACTTACAAATTAATGTTTTTAAGAGAGACTGGGTCAAAGAAGAGCTCAAGAAGGTTGGGTATGCAGTGAACCCTAAGGATAGTATTCTTATAGGGGCGGGCGGATCAAACGGATTTAGGGCCCTCCTAGATGACCCTGTTCCATCGGGCCTGAGTTCAGAAAAAGCAGAGCCTCAAATATTTTATTTTAATAAGAAAGGAGATCTTGATTCGAATCTCCTGGACAGTGTTGATGGTTCTGGTGGGTTTATAATGGTGAATATCAAACCTGGATTGCATACTCTGGTTATTCAAAATGAAACCGGTGAGGATGCAACCACAAGACTATTCGCTGCGGAGCCCGGAGTAGTCAGCTTTGTGGCTGTTCATTAAATATTAGGAGCCTTACGACCAACCGGTAGCCTAACATGATAACCCACGGGCAAAAATGTGGACCCTGCGATAGCCTGAGACTTTAGGTCGGGGTTATAGAGTTTAAGCTCTTCAATGGTCATTCCCACAAGCTGCACCAGCTTTTTGGCCCTAATACTATGTTTGAGTCCAATCTCTTCGGATTGAAGAGGTGGGTACTTGGGCATGACTCCAAAAATCTTGTCTTGGTACTTCTCTCCATAAAGAGCGGCCAGAAACTCGGAATAAAAATTTTGGGAAGCAAAACTAAAGGTTCGAGAATGATAGTTATTAACGAGATCCGCGATGCTTGTTGTGTGAATCTTTCTGCAAGCTTTCTCGACCCCTCCGGCCCCATGATTATAAGCTGTTATGGCCAAAGGCCAGCTGTGAGTGACCCGAAAATTGGCGAGCATCAATTTCGCAGCCGCTTCAGTGGCTTTAATTGGAGAGTTCCTCTCGTCGACACTGGAACTCACTTTGAGGTATTTTTTCCCCATATTACGCATGAATTGCCAAACCCCACTGGCTCCAACTTTACTTGTGGCCTCCAGATTAAAACTGGACTCTACAAGGGGTAATCGAACAAGTTCTACAGGGAGATCCGATTGAGCAAAAATATCTTCCATTTGATTAACGTACCGAGAAATAGAAACGACCCCATTGCGAAAGAAATCCTTTTGCCCTCTCTGGAGGCGAACATTCTTTGCGGCTTCTAAGAAGACATGCCGCCTGGATCCCTTTTTACCCTCAAGGAGTTTGTAGAGGTCATACTCCTCTGGAGAAAGATTGGTAAAACTTTTTTTATGGGCCAGGTTCAAGAGTTGAGAGCGAATCTGTCTTCTTGATTTAATGATAAGGGTGTGGTCGTTTGCCGCTTTCACAAATCGATTGGCTTGAGATTCATAGATGGGGCGAAGGTCCAGAACTTTATAAATGATCCAAGGTTCTCGTGCATCATGGATGAGTGAAAAATGGGAGGTGTACTTGGTATAAATCTTAAGCCAAAAGTCTACGCGTTTTTTCAGACCCTCGGGAACCTTAAAATCCTGCGAAACCAAATTAAGCTTATCGTTGGCAATATCTTCGGCAGAAAAAACTTGGTCTGTGTATTCAATGGGAATTTTATCAATAAGGTCGGTCATCTTATAATCTTCAAGTGCGGCTGTAGGTGAGTTTAAAGGGGGCGATGAAGGCGGCGGTTCAGTTAGATTTTCTAAAGGCTGAGGCGTTATCGTTGTGGTTTCAGGGAGGTCACCTGCAATGGCGGTGATTTCGGTAACGCTCCAGATATTTTTGGAAATAAAATGGGTCAGAGCCTCAATCCTTGGATCATCGGAGTTGAGATAAATCACAAAGGCCGCGACGGTAACAAAAATCAAAGCCGTGTATTTCAAAGCAGGACGGACAGAGTTCATATTCTCTTATTAACCTTGCTAAAATGAGTTAAATACCTAGGAGGTCTAGAGCAATCCAAATGCCAGCAAACCCGCGACTATCAAAGAGTTAAGGGCAATATCTGATCGCAAGTTTGGTTATTTTACGATTGTTAAGCCGAAAATTGTCAACGTAACTCACGAGTTGAATCTCTCAGAACCTAGGGTCCGACGGGCTAAATTTTAGAAAACGGCATTAGCTGGCCAGTGACCTTCGCCAAACCAGTACGAGGGCATTTGGTTTAGGTCCTCAGCTCTATCGAGGGGTTTAAAGTCTTTAACTTCATAGGGCTGCTTTTGAGAATTTGTAAGTTCATTAAATTCTTCTAAAATTTTGTTATAATCTGTCGCAAAAGTCACAGCACACTTTTGATTTTGGGAGGCTTCTAGCCTAGGCGACAAGAAACTGAGTCGAAGCTTATGAGTCATCAATGGAAATTTAAAGTAGCTAGAAGTAGGACGGATTTTCGGTTCGTGGATTAACAGTCTGTTGTCAGCGGTCTCAGTAAGAGTGATGCCTTCGAGGGGTGGGCGCAATGAACCTACCTTCGTTTTCCGAGGCACCCAGTCGTTATTATCACATTTGATTTCGCCATAGCTAGAAGGGTCATTCGTCAAGGTTCCGCTTCCCTCGTAAATTGGAAACTGGCCGACGCCAGCAATGAGTGACGACGGTATTTCCGTGGGGTCTTCTGAATTGTCCTTTGCGAGAACAACCTCCCCTTGCCGAGTAGGATTATTTTTCCAGATCATGGCAAATCGTCGAGCGGTATAGGGAAATTGAATTTCGCAGGAGGCTTGCTGCTGCGGAGTGCAGGTATTATCAATAAGGGTTAAGGTTGTTTTAAAAACTCGCCGCTCTTTTTTGCCTACAAATTCGGCGACCCGGCCATCGTCAAAGCGAATCTCCGCAGGTATTCCCTCTCGATAAAATATCGTATGACTTCGAGAATCCCCGGAATCTTGTCCAGCCATGGCGACGCCAGATATGATCAACAAATTAAGTAATAACAAACTTTTTAATTCCATGGTGAATCTTTACCTTCCCTATGCGCCTCTGCTCAATTAGAGAAAAATGACGCTGGTGTTAATTTGAAGGTGGTTCGGCTATACCTTTTTTGACTTCTTCTTCATAATAGTTTGTTTTGTGATCGCAGTACTTGTGGGTATACAGATGAGGATTCGCATAGGCACGGGAATTCACTCTGCGATATGCCCAGATGTGGGCGTCTTCATCTGGGGGGCGGCCGGCACTTATTTTGCGTCCTTCAAATAGGCACAAAGTATTCAGCGCATCCGTTAAACTGACGTAAGTGGCGATCATAACGCGCCAATCTGGGTACTTCGTATCTGGCCCGAACCTATCTAATGCGATATCGGGGTTCTGTCGTGTAACCTCGCCAATATAGTTTATAGCGTCCTCTTCCTTGGCAAAGTGTCTAAGAATGGTGAAATAGCCATTGGCTTGGGTATAGGGTATAGAGCCTTGGCGTAAATACCTTGCCGCGAACTCTTCATTCCGTTCGCTTTGGGCCTGTGCACTGAATGCACTCAAAATAAAGGTTCCAATAATAATAAAATATTTCAAGGACTTCATGGGGCTCCTCTTTAACTTAAAACACACTTTAACCTAAAAAGAGTAGGAGCATAGACCGTGCCGAATTGAGCCTAGCCTATTTAGACGTGGAGCCCCCGGTAAGTGTCTAACTTTTTGAACGGGACGCAAACTGTCACTTCCTATTTCGATAGCTATAACAAATAATGGGGTTTGTCACATTGGTTAAAAGTTAGGCTCGGTTTTCAGGGAGTCAGTCGTCGGGTTGGTCACGCTTAGAAAGTTGCGGAGACTGAAGAGCCGGCAAACCAATCGGTTTGCAGTCCTGTATCGGGTTTGGAGCCGGCGTGAAAGAGGGGGACGCCAAAGATGAGGCTGGCTTTGATTCCACTTTGCGCGCTGAAGGGGAGATGGGAGACTAAAGCAACGGTTCCGTCCATACTTGTCCCGGCGCGGTTGAGATCGGGTTGGGTTCCGCTGGGGCCGGGCTGCCCGGTGCTGGGGTCGGTTTGCTGAAATTTACTTTCTTTAACCACTAGAAGAGGCCGGTCATTCATCGTTTTTTGTTTATTCTTGATGTTGACATTAATCTCGGGCGAAAAGATTTTTATAAATTCATAGCTTGCGGTGGTTGTGTCGCCGAAATCATCGCCCAATTTGTAGCCCGAAGAGTTTTTACCGTTATGGATTGTTGCTTCAAGTTTGTTTCCAAGGGTCCAGTGATTGCTTGTAAAAGTATAAGAGATACCCGGAACAAAATCGAATGTTCCGGAGCCGAGCTGATTTCTCGGGTTTAAGGGCAATCCATCAGGTCCTGTGAGATCTGTAGCTCCCGTGGGAATAGTTGTTCCGGCATAGGCCTCAAAGCGATGGAATACATCTTTGTAGATACTGTATATTCCTTGAACCTTACAGTCGCCGAGTCCTTGAACATAAATGGTGCGCTGAAGATTTCCTTTTTTCATTTGATACTGATTGTCTTGAGCTGCCGTGACAAAACGTAGGGCCCATTTTTCCGTAAGGCCCACACGCAGGCCAAGAAGGTGGGACTGGGTTGTGGAATTCACTGTGCGTCCTAAAGAAGAATTAGGAACTGAATTGCCGGTCCCAATGGCGCTATTTGATCGTATGGAGTAGTCGTAAATTTCAGAGAGCTTGTCAGGGCCCGGAGGTTGCCAGGGGATTTCTGGCGTCGACGTTGACGTCCCCTCAGGTTTTGGAATTCCAGATCTAATCGTGTCTTGACCTTTAGCCTGAAAGGGCAAGGTTATGGCCGCAATCACCAATGTGAACACTAAGAAACGTTGGACTTCCCCGAACCCCATTGGTTACCCCCTCAGGTAGGAGTCCCGGTAACTAGTACACTTTGACCTAGATGTCAAACTTGCGAAGTACATTGATGGCGCTTTTAAAGCCCACCTTCAATATTCTCCGCAGAATATCGGGGTTAAGGGAAAAATGGTCGGCAAAGAACATGTGGTGATCCTGAGGCAGGGGATGAATATAAATGTGGTCGAGATTTCTATTAAAATTCATTTTTTCTGTGAGGGAATCCAGAAGTTTTTTCTTATGGGCCAAGGGCAAATGGTTTTTCTCAAAGTATTCATCAACCATATCGATAAGGACGCGAATGTCCTCCCGAGCTTTGATGCTCTTGAGTATTTTCTGCTCCACGACCTGATACAAGGCTTGGTTTATTATAACGGGAATTCCAAACTGACTTAAAGAACCTACCGCCTTTGTGTAGTGGTAAGGTTGTATAGAATAACTGGCGATGATCAAGTCAGCGCCGCGATCACCGGCGACGTGGGTGGACAGGGTATCTCGTATCTCCCCATCGAAATAGTAAACTTGCTCGCCGCCTTCGTCAGGAATGCAATATGGAGCAAAAACTGGCGGTAAGCTAATTGAAGCAGCCACGGCGTCGCTGATACTCACGTGATTTACAAAAGTTGTTTCTCTCGATTTGGCCATCGAAACTTTTGGGCCAAAGACGGCCTTTCTCGAATGGTTCAAAAAGGTTGCAACAGCAAAGAAATCGACACCGAGCTCATTAAAAGAATTTGTGGGAAGGACGTGTTTTCGCAAATAGGATTCAACTCTTTTTGCTGTAAAGAGGCCTCCCACCTTAAAATTACTTTTTACAAGAGTCTCCAAGCCACGAGAGCGGAGGGGGTGTTTCTTAAATAAAGCGTCCCTGATACTCATTAAAGTTGGTGCATTAAGAGAGAAGATATCAAAATACGAGAGGGGTTTAATCTTTGTTCGTTCGCTGGCCCCAAAAAGAATTCCCGCTCCCGCCTCAAAGCTTTCAATAATGTCTTCAATTTTATGACCTGAAGCCAGAAATGCCGAAACTAGAGCCCCGGCGCTAGAGCCAACATAGGTTTTTATAGCAAGAGGGTCGTCAATAAACGGGCTTTCTTCGACCTTCTCCCTCGTTCCGCCCACGAATCTAAATCCCTTTTCTTGCAAGGCTAAACACACCCCTATATGGAAGGCTGAGGCCTTCATCCCCCCGCCGCTTAAGACGAGTGAGATCTTCTTCTTCTTGCTAATTTTGGTCATGAGACACCAGGATACCAATTAAAGGACGGATATTTAAGCCTTTTTGCGATCGGCTCTCCAGCCTGGACTATGCAGCCCATACGAATCAGGTTTACAATTAACTCCAACATGTTAGACTTGAAGACTCTTGGGGGGAACGAAATGCCAGGCTGGTTGCCGCTTTTAAACTATTCGACAAAATATAACGTCAGTCTTTCAACCTTAAGACGTAGAATCAAAGCGAGAACCATTGAATTCAAGCTGGACCAGGGTAAATATTTAATTCTAGACTCGGCGCCCGAACCCCTTCAGCAAGTTGCAGCGCCAGCTGTTGATAATAGTTCTTTGCCGTTTAATGGCTCCCCTACTGAAGTAAACCACTCTACTTTTGTCGAAGCTTCTGTCTTGACCTCAGCAAATCGGTTGGTAGAAGAGATAAAGTCAGCTTATGCCAAGATCCTCCAAGAGAAAGAGGAGCAGATTTCTCAGCTTAAAGAGGAGATCATCGACCTGCGAATGTTAGTTCGAATTTTAGAGGACACGTCGAAGTCTAATTCAGTTCTTGATCAAAAAAAATCGGAGAGAGAGTTAACCCCGCCTGACTCTATAGATTATCTTTTTGGGGACTTTCAAAAGTTTTAAGCCGCCCCCGCGACCACTCTATTTTTTCTGTTCTTGTGGCCACTCACGCTGGGTTTATCATCAACGGATTTGAGTGGTGCAATTTTTCGCTCCAGGGCCACGCTAAGGACCTCTGATAGGTTTTTCACCGGAATAAAATTGAGTTTTTTTCTAAATTCTTCCGGGATTTCTTCCAGATCTTTAACATTTCTAAAAGGGATAATGACGTCTTTCACGCCCTGTCGCATGGCTGCTAGAGATTTTTCCTTAAGGCCACCGATGGGAAGAACTTTTCCTAAAAGAGTCACCTCACCCGTCATAGCTACGTCTTTTCGCACGGGGTTGCTTGTCAGCAAGCTAATCAAAGCCGTGGCCATTGTAATTCCGGCGGAAGGGCCGTCTTTAGGAATGGCTCCGGCGGGTATGTGAACGTGGATGTCATTTTCGGAGAAGAAGTTTTCCTCCAACCCCAGTTCTTTTGCGTGGCTTCTTGCAAAGGTCAATGCAGCTGTAGCGGACTCTTTCATGACATCCCCTAATTGGCCGGTGAGAATCATTGCGCCTTTGCCCTTCATTCTGGTGGCCTCAATATAAAGGATCTCGCCCCCAAATTGAGTCCAAGCTAAACCTGTAGCGACGCCAACTTCGTTTCGATCTAGATCATCTTCGCGTAAGAACTTAGCGGGACCAAGAAACTTTTCTACGACCTTCGCCGTGATGACCCACTTCTCATTATTACCCTGAGCAATTTCGCGAGCCACTTTACGACATAATCCGCCAATTTCTCGCTCTAAGTTTCTCAAGCCCGCTTCGCGAGTATATTGGGAGATTACTTTTTTGAGGCCATCTTCTTTAAACTCAATGAATTTTTCCGAAACACCATTTTCTTCCATTTGCTTACGAATGAGGTATTTCTTAGCGATAATAAACTTTTCTTCTTCACTGTAACCAGAAAGTTGAATGACTTCCATTCGATCTCGCAAAGCTTGAGGAATGGTTTCTAAGACGTTGGCCGTTGCGAGAAACATCACATTACTGAGATCAAAATCGAGATTGATGTAATGATCTCTAAAAGTATTATTTTGTTCTGGATCTAAAACTTCGAGCATGGCTGAGGACGGGTCTCCCCTAAAGTCGCTGCCGAGTTTATCAATTTCGTCGAGAACAAAAATAGGGTTGTTTGTGCCAGCTTGTTTGAGCCCTTGGATAATTCGGCCGGGCATGGCACCAACGTAAGTGCGCCTGTGACCGCGGATTTCTGCTTCATCTTTTACGCCACCTAGAGATATTCGAACAAATTGTCGTCCCATGGATCTGGCAATACTCTTCCCTAAGGATGTTTTTCCTACTCCGGGAGGACCAACAAAACACAGAATGGGGCCTTTCATTTTAGATTTAAGTTTGCGAACAGCCATAAATTCTAAAATTCGATCTTTTATTTTCTTAAGATCAAAGTGGTCTTCATCAAGAATTTCTTTAGCTCGAGCAAGATCAAAATTATCTTCGGTCGACTTTGACCATGGAAGATCCACTAACCAATCAAGGTAAGTTCTAACCATTGTGGCTTCGGAGGCATCGGGATGCATTCTCTCTAAGCGAGCAAGTTGCTTTAATGCCTCCTTTTCGATTCCTTCGGGCATGTCACAAGACTCAACCTTTTCTCTGAGTTCGTCAATTTCTTCAGCTTTGGTGTCTTGTTCCCCAAGCTCACTCTTGATGGCTCTGATTTGCTCTCTTAAGAAGTATTCTTTTTGAGAACGAGTCATCTCATCTTTAGCTTGAGAACGTATACGGGCCTGCATGGCTAACAATTCAAGTTCCTTCACCAGCAAATCATTAACCTTCTTTAGACGTTCCTTGTGATCTACTGTTTCGAGGATGGCTTGTGCTTCCTGAACCTTAAGGCCGAGGTTTGAAGCGACAAGGTCAGCCAAGCGACCCGGGTCGCCGACATCGTCTAAGACCATGAGGATGTCGGGTGAGAGCATCTTACCGAGTGAAATAATTTTCTCGAGATGCTCTTTAACATTGCGAACCATAGCCTCTACTTCGAGAGAGGGGATGGCTGTGCTGCTCTCTTCAATTTTTTTAACTTTGACTATGAAACTTGGAGCCGTCTGGGTGTAATTCTCAATTCGACCTTTTGCGACACCTTGAATGAGGATTTTTACCCTTCCATCTGGAAGTTTTCGCATCCTCATGATCATTCCCACGGTACCCGTTTCATATATCGAGTCCGGAGAGGGATTTTCTTCAGTCAGTTCTTTTTGAGAAGCGAGAAAGATCAATCGATTTTTTGAAAGAGCATCTTCCACAGCTTTTATAGATGGTTCTCTGCCAACAAAAAGCGGGAGAATCATATAAGGGAAGACCACGATGTCTCTCACCGGCAACATGGGGAGAGTTTCGGGAATTTCTATCGCTTTATCGTCGAAAGTCATTACGCGCCTCCGAGGCATTAGTGTTGTGTCACCTAACTGTTCGGAAAGCGCAGGGAGGACCTTTAAAGAAAAAAGGCACGGCCTAAAATTTATTCCGTGCCCAACCTAAAGCTAGCGGAGCTCTGGTCTAAGGACTAATAGGCGAAAATCTTCTCTTTATGCTCTTGTTCTTCTTTGCAAGCTATGCAGAGAGTAGCCACAGGCCTCGCTTCCAAGCGTTTTGGTTCAATGGGTTCTTCGCATTCTTCGCAAATCCCATAGGTACCGGTCTGAATCTTGGAAAGAGCGGACTCGACCTTTTGAATTAATAGTCGTTCTCTGTCACGGAGTCTCAAAGTTAAACTTTGATTGACCTCACTTGATGCCAAATCTGTTTCATCAGCAAGATCATCTGGACTGTGTTGTGCTTCTTCTTTTAATAGCTTTCGAGTATTGTTCAAGAGTTCAGCTTTCTGACTCAGGAGCAACTTCTTAAAGCGTTCCAACTCTTTCGCGCGCATGGTTTCCCCTCCCTGTTGCGAAAATATGGAAACTTCTAAATCCCCTTTTTTCAAAGTCATAGCGCCCCTCCAATAAACCAATTCCCCTCAAACTCAAGCTGGCTCTTAAAAAGGCGCTGTTCTATGAATTGTACAGTATACTTGTTACAAAAAAATAGAACAGACTTTTTAAGATTTGTAATATCTGCCGACGTCTTTGTCACTAAAAAAACTCCTAACTCCTTCATTATTATTACGATGTTTTCAACGCACCGCAATTAGCGCGGCGTGCTGCTCATCGTTTCAAATTTGACGATTTTGCTACCCTGGACGGTTAAAGGGACTAGAGATTTTTCCACTTCTCGCTGCCGATTCATTTTAAGCGCTCCTAGGGAGCCATTGCTCACGGCAGCCTGTGCCAACCTATCTCTAAGGAGAGAACGGGTTAGATTATAGCCACTGTCCTTGAGAACCTGAGAAATCAAGACGGCGGTGTCGTACCCTTGAGACTCAAAGATATCTGGCATGTAGCCAAATTGAGTTTGAAACTCCGTCGTGAATTTATGAAGGGCTGGATTGGGGTCAGTGCTAAAAAAATCATCAACAAAAAGTGCATTCTCTACGAACTTCCCCCCTCGTGAAATAATTTGAGGGGTATCCCATAAATTAGTGCCGAGAAGGGGAACGTTATTTACATCATTGTAAGCGAGCATAGGTGCAATTTGTCCGACGGCCTTGGGGCTATCAGCTATAAAAATGGCATCAAAGTCTACAATAGGCGGGAGAATATCTTTCGGAGGTTTGTCCCTTTGATTTTTTGGCACATTGGCTTGGGCCTGTTCTTTGTTCCATGCCTGGAGTCTCATTTGCAGTTCTTTGCCTCGATCCTCTTCGGCGTAATAGGTTCCGACAAGGCGTTGAATGGGGTCCCGGAAGTCGGTCTCTTCAGGTTGGTAAGTTTGTGCTGCTGTAATTTCTCCGCCGCGGTTGAGGACGTTATCCCAGAAAAGGGAAGCATACTCAGTTCCATAAGAATCGTTGGGGTAAATTATGGCAAAACGGTGGTAACCCTTTTCACGCATGGCGACGTCCACGAGAGTTTGCATTTGCATCTCTGGAGTGAGGGTATTGCGGAAGATAAAATCTCCGACCTCACCGAGGTCTTGCTTTTGAGCCAGCGCCAGACAGGGTAAACCCAACTCTTGAGCTTTCGAAGCGATGGCCGTAGCTGTTTTACTTAAGATATCTCCAATAACCGCTACGACATGATCTTCGCTAACTAATCGATCTACACCTCTTCGCGCAATATCGGCACTTCCCTCGCTATCGATGACGGCCAGCCTAATCGGTGAAGTGCTATTACGATTAAAAATTCCTAGTCCCATTTGCACTCCTCGCAGGGTTTTATAGCCCATTTGGGAGTACTTGCCACTCAGAGGTAGAATGACTCCGATAACCGTCGCATCAGTCTTTTCTTGGGCATCTAAACTATTGATATAGTCTTGGGCGTTTCTTGCTTGAACAGTATTTGGAAACTTAGTGACGATAGAAGCAAAAACATTTTTAGCGCCGCCAAAAGTCTTTTCATCATAAAGAATTTGTCCTAAACGATAACGCATCAGGAGTTCGAACTGTTGCATCGAAGCCATGCCTAGGCCCTGTTCGAGTTGGGCTTGGTTTAAGTTACCAGTCACAATATCTGCCGCACGATTCAGCAGAGCTTGCTTGTCATTGGCCGCAGAATACGTGCTTGCCGTTACAAGGTTTTCAATGGCCCCAAGACCATCCCCTTTAATGAGTCTGATTTTTGAGCTGAGTTCAAAGGCGCTGGTGGCTAAGGCCCGATCGGTTTTATCAGTGGCGTGAAACCGAGAGATAGTGGAGAGGGCCTCGTCGTACCTGGACATCTGCATTTGGCATTTAGCGGCGCCAATGAGAGCCCGTTCATAGAACTCGCTAATGATCAGGCCATCCACGATATATAACCAATATCGGGCCGCTCGAAAATAATCTCCTTGATCATAGTAGATCTGTCCCGCATAAAACGAAGCGTGATCAGTTAAATTGTTTTGTGGGTGCTTCTGAATAAAAGTTGTGAATTTTTTTAAGGCGGTGGCGGCCTTTCCTGTTTTGTAGGCCTGTTCGGCTTGTCGATATTCTCGGTATTCTTGATCATTAGCTTTTTGCGCGGGGACCTTATGGACTTCCGATACCGTAGAACAGGCCTCCAGAAAGCTTATTGACAGACAAAAACATAAGACCCGGCTGAGTTTTTTCATAAAGTCCTTCTCTAGGTCATTTTCTTTAGATTTTTGATTTTATCTTTATATTGCTTCTTGAGGGGAGTTTCTTTTGAGAATTCTTCAAATTTTTTGAGAAGGTCAATTTGTTCGGGACTTAGCTCATCTGGTACGTCCACGACAACTCGAACAAAAAGATCTCCTGACCCGTAACTTCCGAGATGGGGAAAACCCTTATTCTTAACCCGAAAGGTTTTTCCGCTAGCCGTGCCCTGAGGGATTTTTAGGCTCACCGATCCGTCAAGGGTGGGGAGATTAATTTCTGTACCCAGGGCGGCTTCGGTAATACTTAAGGGTAACTCAAAGAGAATGTCATCATCTTGTC
>Ga0207013_1211_pt1 | contig 12506 bp, 11 predicted proteins | sample Alteio_BWMinCont_55_FD_153501 | JGI IMG/M metagenome (GOLD analysis project Ga0207013, IMG submission 153501) | Enriched cells from forest soil in Barre Woods Harvard Forest LTER site, Petersham, Massachusetts, United States -... | ecosystem: Environmental > Terrestrial > Soil > Temperate forest >...
AACCAGCTTAACAGCAGCAGCTATAATTTAGTGCGAAACATTAACAATATTCTGCGCCGCAACCGCAGGATACTGGAGGAATTAAACCCATCAGGAAAAACAAAAACCACCAATAAGAAATTAGCGGCAAAGGGTTTTGATTTTGAATATCACACCCGAACCTATCAAACACAAAACGGCAAAACCTACCATTTTTGTTATGAATATGGATACTTACCGCTGGACGGTGACGAGGTTTTGCTGGTAAAAAGAGAAGCAGAATAAATCCAACATCGACCTGCCGGTTGGCGGACTAAATCCGAAAATCCCTTATCTTTGACAAAATGATAATTCATCAATTTTATGATAAAGGGTTAGCGCATGCTTCGTATGCCCTTGTCAGGACCGGTAAAATGATTATCATTGATCCTGCACGCAACCCGCAGCCCTATTATGATTTTGCAGCAATTCATGATGCTGATATTGTGGGGGTAATCGAAACGCATCCGCATGCCGATTTTATTAGCTCCCACCTTGAAATTCATAAAACTATCGGTGCAGTTATTTATGTGAGCAAACTTACAGGTGCTGAATATCCACATGAAAGTTTTGACGATGGGGATGTAATAGAACTTAACGATATTAAGCTTAAGGCTATCAATACTCCCGGCCATTCACCCGATTCGATATGTGTTTTGGTTGAGGATGAGAACGGATACGAAAAGGCCCTGTTTACCGGCGATACCTTATTTGTAGGGGATGTAGGACGTCCAGATTTGCGCGAAAATGCCGGCAATATCACAGCAAAAAAAGAAGAGTTGGCCAGGCAAATGTTTCATTCAACCCGCGAAAAGCTGATGACACTGCCACAACACATTGTGGTTTACCCTGCTCACGGACCCGGTTCTTTATGCGGGAAAAGCATAAGTGCTGATCTGCAAAGTACTATTGGGCGCGAGCTGTGCGAAAACTATGCGCTGCAGCTAATGGACGAATTATCATTTGTTAAAACAATCCTCACTGATCAGCCCTTTATTCCGCAATATTTTGGATGGGATGTAGAAATTAATAAAAGGGGTGCGCTTGATTTTAAAAATAGCGTAGACAAGGTTTTAAGAGCAGGCAGTGATTTTACGTTAGAAAAAAACATCCCGGTAGTTGACACGCGTCCTAAACAGGAGTTTAAAAACGGCCATATTAAGGGTGCTATTAACTTACAGGATGGCGACAAGTTTGAAACCTGGTTGGGGTCCATAATTAACCCTTATGAGCAGTTTTATTTAATTGCTTCAACAGAAAAGGAACTGGAAGAGGTCATAGAAAAAACAGCCAAAATTGGCTATGAACAAAATATTAAGACAGCGCTCCTGCCAATAGGTAACGTAACTTCGAAATCACCTGACCTGGATATAGCTGATTTTAATTTGCGGCCCGGAAATTATACGATTGTAGATGTACGTAACCGGAACGAAACCGAAGTCGGGTTGTTTTTTTACAAATCCATTGTCATTCCGTTGCCAGAACTACGTGAACGATTAAACGAGATCCCAAACGATAAACCCATTATTGTTCACTGCGCCGGGGGGTACAGGTCAGCAGCGGCCGCAAGTATTATTCGGGGCAAAATAACCGCTGTACCAGTTCATGATTTTGGCGAAGCCATTTTAGAGGTCGGGAGCTTAAAAGCTGACATCTAAATCGGTGGCATCAAATCAAAAAATCCGTGTAATCAATAAATAAATATGCTTGAATTTGTACAAACCGCCGACGGTTCCAAAACTATTTATAACCCGCATGTAGGTGAAAATTACCATTCAAAGAACGGAGCGTTACAGGAAAGCACGCACGTATTTATAAATTCGGGGTTAAGTTATTTTTTGGAAGCAAAAGAAAGCCTGTGTGAGGAAAACACTACTATCCCCCTTGCAAAAGTAGATTTAGAGGGGCCTGAGAGCACGTCTGTCTCTATATTAGAGGTTGGATTTGGCACTGGCTTAAATTTTCTGCTTAGTTCGGAGTTCTGTACAAAAAAGAATATCAAGCTTGACTATACCGGTATTGAAGCCTATCTACTGAATTTGGAAATGATCAGCCAAACCGGATATGATCAATATGTATCTACAGAACTATGGCAGCAATTCATTAATAATTATAATGAACTGCTCCTGTCTGCGACTGAACTAAATGCATACTGCAAACTGCAAATCGCAAACTGCAAGCTTTTAGACTTCAACGCGAAAGAACAATATGATATAATTTATTTTGACGCTTTTGCAGCTGGCCATCAACCTGAAATGTGGAATGAAACAGCTATTAGTCACACCATTCAATTTTTAAAGCCGGGAGGTGTGTTTGTTACCTATGCAATTACTGGCAATCTTAAACGCTCGCTAAAAGCACTGGGATGTAAGATCGAAAAAGCGCCGGGTGCAGCAGGAAAAAGGGAAATGTTGCGGGCGGTGAAATTGGGCAGTCCGAAAGAAGGAAGGTCCGAAAGTCAGTAAAGACAATTATAGGTTGATCATCCCTCGGGGAGAATGTATATTAGCATTTTCTACAGATATACTTTATTTTTGCAAAAAATTAATGCCGCTAACTCCCCCATCAACTGCATCAACACCCGAAAACGCTTTTACCAGGCTGATTACCATTATGGATGATCTGCGCCTGAATTGTCCGTGGGATAAAAAGCAAACGCTCGAAAGTCTTCGTCACTTAACTATTGAAGAAACTTATGAACTTTCTGACGCCATATTGAGCGCCGATATGCCTGAGATAAAAAAAGAACTGGGAGACATTATGCTGCACCTGGTGTTTTATGCCAGGATAGCCTCTGAAACCAATGAATTCAATATAACCGATGTATTAAATAGCATCTGCGATAAACTAGTTAACAGGCACCCGCATATTTATAGTGATGTTGAGGTACAGGATGAAAACGATGTAAAACGCAATTGGGAACAAATCAAGCTAAAGGAGGGCAACAAATCAGTATTGGGTGGTGTGCCGGCATCATTACCAGCGTTGGTGAAAGCATCGCGCATACAAGAAAAAGCTCGGGGCGTGGGTTTTGATTGGGAAGAAAAAAGCCAGGTTTGGGCGAAGGTGGAAGAAGAACTGCAAGAATTTAAAAATGAGTTTAATGTTGAGGACGAAGCTAATATAGACCATGAAAAGGCCGAAAATGAATTTGGCGACTTGCTTTTTTCGTTGATTAATTACGCTCGATTTATAAACATTAATCCGGAGGATGCTTTGGAGAAAACTAATCGTAAATTTATCAAGCGTTTCCAGTATCTCGAAGGTAAAGCATCTGAAAGCGGCAAACAATTACGCGATATGAGCCTGGCCGAAATGGATGTATTTTGGGAAGAAGCGAAAAAAATTTAAAATATTCTGATATATTGTAGCGTTTATACGGTGAGCGCCGTACTTAGTAATAATTGTTATGAAGATGAAAATTAACTTACTTTATTTGTTAGCATTAGTATCAATCCTTGCAGTGGGATGTACAAAAAGTCAGGTTCCAAAAACACCATCATTGGGTTCTTTGCAGGGCGTATATTCGGGGCAATTATTGGCAGTTCACACCAACACACCAAAGAATGATACGTTAACAGCGAACGTTCAACTTACTTTGACTTCTTCTTTTGGGTATTCGGTTGCTGGCGATACTTCAACGGTGCAAGCGGGCAGTCATGGCAGTTTTCTATTAAACTCGGGTGCTGTTATCCAATTTTTTGACGCAACTTTTCCCACCTCGGGCACGCCAACGAAAATCCATTTAAGCGGAACGTATAATTATACTTTTGATGGTGTATACCTGGACCTTACTGGCACCGATGCTTCAGGGGCAACATCGTATATGTATGCTTTACAAAAACACTGATTAAAAAGCCACCAACTATCTGACCACTTATTTTTGAAAATTCAAACATACCTTAGTTTATATTCCTTGGTTAATCGTTGTTTAACCCTATCACATAGTTAACTCCCCAGTGCGCGGCTTTTATTAAATTAATATAAGCTGTCTGTTCAAACTACAAATTCCAAATTTTTGTTTGCTAACTGTAGCGAAGTTATCATTTACTTCGTATAGGTTTAAATAATAACCAAATTTGGGCTGACTTAAACATATTTAATGCATCAACCCGGGGGCATCGCTGAGGAAGAAATTATCGGCTTTTGCAAAACAGGCAGCTTAAAATACCAGGAACTGCTTTATAAGCGGTTCTATGGCTATGCTATGGGCATCGGTTTGCGCTATTGTCTAAACCGGGATGATGCGTTAGAAGTAGTAAATGATGCATTTATTAAGGTATTTAATTCTATACAAAATTTCAATAATGATAGGCCATTCAAAGCCTGGTTTCGAACGATAGTTGTCAATACAGCTATTGACCGCCGCCGCAAAGACTTAAAACTCCTGTTAAATGTTGAATTGGAACACGCAATGCCAATGGGAAATGATGCCATTGCGATTGAAAATTTGAACGCGCAGGATATCCTAAAACTGATGAACGAATTACCGCCATTACAACTTACTATTTTTAATTTATATGAGATTGATGGATACAGCCATGAAGAAATAGCCAAGCTATTAACTATGCCTGCAAGTTCATCGAGAGTTTACTTGAGCAGGGCCAAAGAAAAGTTAAGGACACTATTAAGATCAGAAGAACAAAACCATGGACGACCAATTGGATAACATCTTAAGAAACCGCATCAGGGAGGTGTTTGAAAATTTCGATGACCCCTCTGCCGACGAAGGCTGGATGCTGCTTCGGGAAAAATATCCCGAAGAGCAATCAAAACGTCGTGCGTTTGCATGGTTGTGGTGGGGGTCGGTGGCTGCTATTTTACTGTTGTTTTTGGGTATCGGTCTCTTGGTAAATGATAGCCAGCACCCAAAGCCTGAAAAACTTTCAGCCAGGAAAGTGAAAGATATCGGGCATATAAATCCTGTTGCTGCCGAAAACCATCCTCGTGAACGTGCTAAATTAGCATCTGTTGAATCAAAAAAAACTTCTAAAACTCAAACAATAAACATCCATGCAACAAATTCGAATCTATTAACTAAACTTCAAATAAGCACTCAACCACCGGCGAAAGAAAGTTTGTCTTTAAATGATACTTCAGCTAAAAATCGGCCTATGGACAAAAAATTAGGTGACAGCACGACAATCGCTTTTAATAATAAAATACCCGGCAGGCAACTGATTGCCACTACTCAGCCTAATTCTTCAATTGTTAGTCCAATCATTACCCAGCCGCCGCCCGCGAAGTCAATAAATTCTATGTTTGAAAAGGATCAGGAGGTAAAGGCAAAAACTGCCGATAAAGTTAAAAATGATAGCAAAAAAGTTCATTTCGCTGTATACGCTACTACCTATTTTAATTACGCTAAAGGAAGCAATAGCCAGATGAATTTAGGTGCGGGGGTTTCGTCAGATATTAAACTCAGCAAAAACTTAAAATTAGTAACAGGCATTGCAATCGGGCAAAATACATTAAGCTATGCAGAAAGCCCCCCACAGACTATTTTGTCAAGCGCCTATGCATTGAGCGGAGCGGCTAGCTATAATATGACTCCCAGCGCTCGTCAACCCGCATTTACAAGCTATAATGCTAGCCTGGTTGGATTAGATATTCCGTTAAACCTGAAATACGAATTTAACCCGCAAAAAAATGACACTTATGTTTTGGCGGGTTTAAGTTCCGGCACGTTTATAAACGAATTGTATACCTACCATTACGGCTATCCTTCGGAACCATCGTTAGCGCCGGATGCAACAACGCACCAGGCATTTAATAGTTTTTACTTTGCAAAAACGCTTAATGTTGCTTTTGGAGTAGGCTATCCTTTGGGGAAAAGCAACCGCCTGGTTATTGAGCCATTTTTTAAATATCCATTGGATGGCCTGGGGTCGCAGCAGATCCGCTTCGGCGCAGGAGGAATAAATTTAAAACTGAACTTTCAGCCATCTAAAAAGTAAATGATATTTGGAATTCGCGAAATATGCCATTTCTTTAATATAAAATCCGACAAAAAAATACTTCTTATTTCGGTCTTACGGACTTTCCGACTTCTGGCTTTCTCTATTTAAATCTAATTGCTTTCACCGGCGTAATCTTCGTGACCAGCGTAGAGGGCCCTGTCATCACTAACAGGCATATCAAAAAAGTGCCGGTATTTAATAATAATATATCCATCCAGCTAAATTGTATCGGTATAAAATTCATGTAGTAGGACGCCTGGTCGAGTTTAAAAAAATGCGTTTGGTATTGCAACAATCCAAGACCAACACCAAATATATTTCCAAGCAACAGCCCCAAACCAATCATGTAAAACGCATTATATAAAAACACTTTCTGTATCGTCCAATTGTTGGCACCCATTGCTTTTAATATTCCTATCATTGCAGTACGCTCCAGTATCATGATCAATAATGCCGATATCATATTAATAACCGCCACAATGATCATCAACACTAAAACTACTTTGGTATTCCCGTCCAGCAGATTCATCCATTCAAAAATGGTTGGATAATTATCAATTATGGTATATGATTTAAGTTTGGCCGGCAGTATATTATCTACCGCTTCATTAGCCTCGCTTAATCTATCAAAATCATTTATTTTTATTTCGTACCCACCAATTTCGTCAGGATTCCAGTTGTTGAGTCGACTTATTAATGATAAATCGCCAATTACATAAGCTTTATCCACATCATCAATACTGGTAGTATAAATACCCCTGATAGTAAATGGACGCCTTCTTAATGGCTCCTGAACAAAATACATCAAAATTTTATCGCCAACCTTTAACTTTAAACGATTTGCAGTAAGCTGCGAGATCATGATCTGCTTTTTCGATTCTACCGAATCGGTAAAATCAAGCGTATTACCCGCCACCATGTTGTTTTTAAAGAATGACCAATCATAGCTTTTATCAACACCCTTCAGTACTACGCCTTCAATTTCGTTGTTGGCTTTAATTATTCCTGGTTTAGTGGCAAAAGGCATCACCCGGCTAATCATAGGATTGGCCCGCGCCTTTTTAACGAAATTTGAGTCAGCGGAGAATGGTGAATTTTCGTAAGAATTATTCAGATCAAATTTGACTATCTGCAGGTCGCCCGAAAACCCGCGTATTTTTTCTCTTATTTCTTGTTTAAACCCTCTTACTATCTCTACCGACAATATCATCCCGCCCAGGCCAAGCATAATGCCAATAATTGCTATGCGTACAATTAATTTTGAAAATGTACGCTTAGACTTGAACGTTATACGGTTGGCTACGAAATAGGCGAAATTCAATGCAGCATGATTTTTTGTACCTTCGCAAATATGCGGTTTTGCCTTTAAAACTGGGGCTTTTAAATTGTTCTATCAATATATTTATGAAATGGATTAAGGTTTTTCTACAATTTACAATAATAAGCTGCTTACCCGCACATCAAACACTGGCGCATGGAGTAATTCACAAGCCGTCAAAAAATAATACCTCCAAAAAATATAAAGAAAAAATAATTCCCGGCGCCGATCAAACTTATCTCTATATTGATTATCTTAAGGGAAAAAATATCGGGATGGTTATTAATCAAACTTCTGTTATTGGTAAAAACCTAACTTTTAGCGTTGATAGCTTATTAAATCGCGGTATTATTATAAAAAAAATATTCGGGCCCGAACATGGTTTCAGAGGGAATGCAAGTAATGGCGAAAGCGTAGTTAATACTGTGGATCCTAAAAGCGGCTTGCCGGTAATTTCTCTGTATGGCAATAAGCATTACAAACCGACACCCGAAGATTTGAAGGGAATTGACTTGGTAATATTTGATATTCAGGATGTTGGGGCGCGCTTTTTTACTTATCTTTCTACTTTACAATATGTAATGGAAGCATGTGCCGAAAATAATATTGAGTTAATGATATTAGACAGGCCCAACCCTAACGGCTTTTATGTTGACGGCCCTATATTGGATACAGTTAACCGCTCCTTTGTTGGGTTGAATCCGATACCCATAGTATATGGATTGACAATTGCAGAATACGCTCAAATGATAAATGGCGAGGGATGGTTGAAAAATCATGTAAAATGCAGGTTAAAAATTATTAAGGTAGCGAATTATACACACAACTCAACTTACAAACTACCAATAAATTCTTCGCCGAATTTGAATACCGATCAATCTGTTCTGCTATACCCCTCGGTTTGTCTATTTGAAGGGACCTCATTGAGCCTGGGACGCGGCACCGTGCTCCCTTTCCTGCAAATAGGCCATCCTGATTTAAAAGGGAAGTATTCGTACTCATTCAAGCCGGTAAGTATTCCAGGAATGAGCGAAGAACCGCCGCAAAAGAACAAAGTTTGTTACGGCATTAATTTAGACAATTACGACACGGGCAATATTCGAACCAGCAAGAAAATTAATTTAACCTGGCTGATAGAATTATACAACGCATTTCCTGATAAGGAGCATTTTTTTAATGCGTATTTTACAAAGCTGGCTGGGACTGATCAGTTGAGAAAACAAATTGAGGCTGGTAAGAGTTTAGAAGAGATTCGTGCAAGTTGGGAACCAGCTTTAAGCAACTATAAAATAATGCGTAAAAAATATTTATTGTATCCATAGTTAATTTCGTCGAATAACTATCTGGATTTGTGTTATTAATTTGTTTTTGAATTTCAGATTTGCGAAATCCTCTCTTTTTGAGAGGTATAATGGGGTTGTTTAGGTGTTTAATCATTTAGGATTTAGAGTAAATCATGAGAATTATATTTATGGGCACGCCCCAATTTGCGGTAGTTTCACTGGACGCTTTAATTAAGGCAGGTTGCGATATTGTAGCAGTAGTAACCGCACCTGATAAGCCCGCAGGCCGGGGTCAAAAGATTAATGAATCTGCTGTTAAGCAATATGCTGTATTGAATGGGTTAAAGGTTTTACAACCCGAAAAATTAAAGAGTCCCGAGTTTATAGAAGAACTCGGGTCATTACAAGCGGACCTTCAGGTGGTTGTCGCATTCAGAATGCTGCCCGAAGAAGTTTGGAGCATGCCCCCAAAGGGAACCATAAATCTGCACGCGTCCCTACTGCCACAATATCGCGGAGCAGCACCAATTAACTGGGCAATTATAAACGGTGAAGCGGAGAGCGGCGTCACTACATTTTTCCTGAAACATGAAATTGATAGCGGCAATATATTATTTACCGAAAAAGTAACCTTAACCGGCCACGAAACCGCAGGTGAATTGCACGATCGCTTAATAAACAAGGGCGCGGGTTTGCTGGTAAAGACCGTTAAAGGCGTTGAAAGCGGCAGGTATAGCGAGCATCCGCAAGAACAATTAGCTGCAGGTGTCGAATTAAAACGTGCCCCTAAAATTTTTAAAGAAGATTGCCTTATTGACTGGAATCAGCCAGCTAAAACACTGTACGATAAAATACGCGGATTAAGCCCCTTACCTACTGCTTACACAGTGCTTAACGGAAAAACCCTTAAAACCTTTCAGTCAGAATACGAAGTAATAGAGCCGGGAATGCAGCCTGGCGGATTTTTAACGGATAATAAAACTTATTTGAAGTTCGCCACCGGGGACGGGTTCATCAGTTTAAAAGATGTGCAAATGGAAGGTAAAAAACGTATGGATATAGAGCAGTTTTTGAGAGGAAACAAGTTGTAAAGCCATATTGTCGCGACCCAACATGATCAACATACTACATAAACAATACGCTCTCATACAAAGTTCCAGGGCGGTTGTCTTAAATTTCCTGGAGACACAGGTTGGAGCCGACGTTAATACGCCCGTTCCGTCTTATGATAACAGTACAATCCGCTATTTATTGGTGCATAATGCCAATTGTTATTTTAATTGGCTGGTGCAATTTGCATCGCAACAATCTGTTGAGTTTGCAAATAATGAAAATTTCACTACGATCAGTCAAATCCGAGAGCTGTTTGTTAGTGTGGACGAAATAACGGCTACGTTCTTGCAAAATTTTGAAGAGAAAATGGAATTGCCAATAAATGGCGTGCTTTCCAGGAATAGGCAGGCAACAGCCACTCCGTTGCAACTCTTTACCCATGTTACAACGCACGAATTCCACCATAAAGGGCAAATCATGTCGATGTGCCGTTTATTGGGCCATATTCCACCAGATACTGATGTGATTCGCTTTTAATTAATCGTCCTCAATATTAGGCCAAATTCCTGCCGGCATTAACGATACCATAGACGGTTCTTATCACCAGCTTATTGTATATTTTGGTTAATTCCTCATCTTGGCTATTGTTTAAGCATTGCAACGCGTAATGCTGTATGATTACCAGCGGCAATACAATTTTTTCGCGAATAGCAATTGAGCGGCGTTCAACAGGATATTCCTCCATTAAAATGCGGGTTCCTGTTAACTCAAGCAGCATTGTTTTAGTTAGCTCAAACTCATCTTTAAGCATTTTCCAAAACTGGCCGAATTTTTTATCCTTGTCCAAATAAGCTGTTATCCTGAAATCAGACTTGGTCATAGACATTATACAATTATCAACCATCGTTTTAAAAAATCCGGATGAATCGTATAATTCCTTCACTTCATTCCAACGTCCCTCTTCTTTCATCTTATTCAAAGCTGTTCCTACACCGTAAAAGCCCGGGATACTTTGTTTTAACTGACTCCACGAGGTCACAAAGCTTATGGCACGCAGATCCTCCAGCTTCAGGGAGGCATCTGAATTACGTTTGGTTGGCCTGCTGCTGATATTTATATGAGATAGTAATTTTAAGGGACTGAATTTTTCCAGATACTCAACAAATAAAGGATGCTGGCGAAGCGCAATAAATAGTTTAAAACTTTCGTCGGCCATGGCAGAGATCAGATCCTTATGCCGGGTATCCAATAAATCATTCGGGTTAGGTTGGAGTGCGGATATAATTCCTGCATTAATCAACTGTTCCATATTAAAACGAGCCGTTTCAACGGAGCCATATTGCGAACTAACCGTTTGCCCCTGTATAGTTAACTGGATGTGCTGGTTAGCTATTTCCTCGCCCATTGACGCATAAAAACGATGCGTTTTACCACCGCCTCGAGCCGGTGGGCCTCCCCTGCCATCAAAAAAGGCAAGGCCGATTCCATATTTGCGGGCCATTGCGGTGAGTTCAACCTTAGCCTGGTAAATTGACCAGTTAGCCATTAGGTAACCACCATCCTTTGTACTATCTGAAAAACCTAACATTATCGATTGCAGGTTTCCCCTGTTTTTCAGGTGTTCTTTATAAAATGGATGAGTATACAACCGTTCCATTACAAGCGCCGCACTTTTGAGGTCACTTACCGTTTCAAACAGTGGCATAAAATCAACACTCAAGCTTTCCTTTTTCCAGCCGCTCCACAAAAACAGGTCGATAAGTTGCAGAATATCCGATGCTTGCTGGCAATTGCTGATGATAAAACGCTGGCAAGCCTTTTCACCATTAGTAAATTGAATTTCCTTCATTAACCTGATAGTATCCAAGGTATCACAGGTCAATTTATCCTCATCATCCGGGCAATGAAAATCGGCTTCACTAAACCGCAAACTATCCAGCTTATCAACTTCCGATAAATCTTCGTAACCTTCGGCAACACCGCTGTCTATTTGATCTTGTTGGGTACAATATTTAAACACCTTGCGAAGTATCCTGCTATCCTGCCTAATATCAAGGGTGGCAAAATAACAGCCGAACAGGCCCACTTTTTTTACCAGGTCATCCACAATATTTACAAAAAGGCTGTCATGATCTGCAATCAGTGTTTGTCTTATTGAAAGCAGCAATTCAAGAATTTCGTGCTGTATATCTTTTTGACCCTTTTCATTATTTGCATTCTGATAAATGAGGTTCTCGAGCTTGGTCATTGATTTTTCAACCCCCCTAAACGTTATCCGACGCTTTAAAACCCTGAAATCTCTGTAATAGCACCTGAAAACCCTTTGCCTTAAAAAGCTGGCAACTGCTTTTGTGGTTTCGGTAGTTACGTTAGGGTTACCGTCACGGTCGCCGCCCGGCCAGAAACCCATTTCCAATAGCTGGTTATCGCGGGCATTATCTATATCAAATTCCTCTTCCAGTTTTGATTGGATGCCCGATACTGCATGATAGAAAATATTTTCAAGAAACCACGCCAGGCTGATTGCCTCGTCGACAGGAGTTGGCGAAGTTTTGTTAAAAAATGGTGTTTTACCAAGTTGCTGTAATAAAACATCAATAGTATTAATATCGTTGGTTTTTAAGGCTTCTATCAGATCCGTCATTATACCCAATATAGTCCCCGGGTAAAATTGAGTCGGATGTGCTGTAAGCACCAGTCGTAAAGAAAATTCGTTTAGCTTTTGGCTTATATCTTTTCTTACCTTTTCACTTATCGAAGCTTGCTGCAATAAACTTTGCAGGGTACCGCTATCGTCTGCACGACCTATTTTACTGAATGATGAATCCTCAATGGCGTCAAACAATACAGCCTGCTTTTCAATATACTGGATAA
>Ga0207013_1222_pt1 | contig 12425 bp, 13 predicted proteins | sample Alteio_BWMinCont_55_FD_153501 | JGI IMG/M metagenome (GOLD analysis project Ga0207013, IMG submission 153501) | Enriched cells from forest soil in Barre Woods Harvard Forest LTER site, Petersham, Massachusetts, United States -... | ecosystem: Environmental > Terrestrial > Soil > Temperate forest >...
ATTAAAAGAGGATGATGACAAAGCCGTTTCTAAAGAATTAGAGCGGGGACAAAAGCGGTATAAAGAAGCTGTTGCTGTGGACGATGCCGCCCTGAAAATGGAACGTGCAAAAGACCAAAATATGGAAGTCACTGAACAAACCAAGCACGCCGCTCGGCTCAAAGACGAAGATAAGCAAGAAAAAACAGAGCTAGAAAGAGTGAAAGCTAAACATGACTCAGATGTAAAAAAAGAAAACGCAGACTACCAAGGTAAGACTAAAGAACTCAAAATGCGCCATGAACAGCAGCGAGAAGAAGAAATCAAACGTGACCAAGAAGAACTCCACACTTTGAAGGAAGCCCATGAAGGCCGAATTGATTCCGAACAGTTAGCCTTTGAAACCAAATATGCTCGAAATGCGGATCTCGCCAAAAACACCTTCACCGACCAAGAACTTAATCTTGGGCGAGAACTCGTCAACCAAAAGCAGAAATTTCTTAAGGCCGCAGATAAATATAATGGTAAAGAAAACGACCCTTTCTACCAAATTAGAGACAGCAATGCTCGATTTTACGAGACTTCTGGAGCCTATGTCCTGAAGGCAAAGGTACCGGAACATGAAAAGGATAACGTTCACGTAAGGGTAAAAAATGATAAGGCCATTATAATGGGGAATCGTTCTTTTGATGACGAAATCAACCAAGACGGACACATCGTCCGAACAAATAACGTTCAAACTTTTCACGAGACATTTGATATTCCTAAACGAATCAAAGAAAACGAGATCATTCAGAATTGGGACAATGGAACACTTACGGTGGTGATTCCCAAGGTGACTTGAAGCTCGACCACCGGAATGACCTCTATAATTTCATCAATAGACCATGAAATCATACCCTTACTTCAGAAGATCAGATGTGATAAACAGGCACGGTTTAACTCAGACTGTGCAATCATAGGGGCTAGCTGTATGACAAATCTTTTGGCAGTTTCTTTGGTGCTTATAATGGGCTCCCTATCACAAGCTAAACCTCCCTTTGAAGTGGGTCTTTTTGTTTTTTCACAAAAAACTGAATCTAGTTCTTTTTAACCAATCCCTCGAGCTCGACCAACATGAACTGAAGACGGCGGTGCATTTCTTGTAAGCGGGTCACATTATTTTTGAGTGTTTCGAGGGAATCCTTCCTGACTTCAACGTCTCGTTCGATGGCATGTTGAAAGAGACTGGGCCTAGCCGTCGCACCGACAGCTTGAACTCGGCGGACGATGTCCCCTAAGTTCCCATAGACGAACCCTATCCCCGTTGTGCGATCATATAAAGCCATGTCTACATCCTCCACAATTTGTTTGAGACGTGCGAGAAGTTGAGCTCGTACATTCAACTCATTATGAAGCAAGCGCGATGCCATAGAACTTTTTAAAATCTGCAAGCTTTAAACTCCTAAATGTATTAGATAAAAATGCTATGACCGCAACGCCTTGTCTGGCGCTACCGTCATACTTTTAATCTTACTGCCGTCCAGCGGCACTACAACAAAATAATTCTTAAAATCGATGAAAGTTTGAAAATAGTGTTTTGCAAAAAACCATTGGCGTGCCTTCTTCAGCAACCCTGTAATTTAGGGCGCGTCCTCAATTTGGTTTCGTAGCGAAAATTCAAGAAATTGAGCGCGAGCGGGGCGACGGGGCCCCGCGAGTGGAAAACGCAGCAGAAGGCCCGGAGGTGGGCCCTCTGTGGCCCATTGAGGACCTTCTGCAAGTTTGACAAAGCCGCAGCCAATTTCTTGAATTTGCAGCAGAAATTCCAATTGAGGACGCGCCCTAGTACTCACACTGAATGTGGGAAAGATCAGAATCGTACAAGGCCCTACGCTCAAACCCCGTGCTCAAATAGGTAGCCATAACGGAGGGATCGGCATCGTCATGCTTTAGCCCCAAGGCGTGGCCAAGTTCATGGAGAACCAAGGAGGCCATATCTATAGTGGTATTATTGGGGTTATCTGACATCGCGTAATAAGACGCATCAAATTTAAGATCGGCCTCGGTAATTTCGTTTCCATCCCAATAGATGGTGGTATTAGCCTGTTGGCTCTGAAGGGCGGGATCCCAGGTATCTAACCAGTAAATAACACTCACCCCGTCCTGAGTAGGCGAAGAAGCTGGTAAGGGATCCTCCTGTAGATCAAAGACTTTATGGCCGATAGCTTTTTCCCAAGTCTGTATTCCATTTGTCACGTCATTATAATATTGAGTAGGAAAATTAGAATCGAAGTAGAGTTTTAAAAGTTTTCCTTTCAAACTCACTCTCTGCCCGTAAGCGTTTTGTACAAAGCCGCAAGGTTCTTGGGGGGCCGGCGTGGAATCGTTAGTACAAGCTAACGACGTCAGAACAGCGGCTATACAAATGATGTACATAAGACTTCTAGTCACACAAAACCTAAGAGCTAAGAAGGTGCCACTTTGCTATGAGTTTTAACTTATGATTTTTCCTATTGTTTTTCCCTTTGGCCAAAGAACTTATTTTTTCGGCCTCAGTCTAACGCCTTTCTGTGTCGAAGATTTCTTCCCTTAAAACAAGGTAAATATATGATATTATTACATTTATCTGATGTCAAACGATTGATCGACGGTCGACCCAAATTGGTCTGGGGCCGAGATGGCCCCATCTTGTTCAGGCAGGCACACCTTGGCCCCAAAAATACCCTCCAGGTCCAATTAAAGCCATTGGGACGAGCCAGACCAATGGCCCTGGCATTGCTCTAGTGTATGTCATCGTCCACGGAGTTGCCCGGACGCTCACCCCGTCCCCCTCCGAAAGTGACTTCAAGATTAGACACTTCAAACAAATCCTGCCAAGGGCGGGAGATCTTCAAAAAAGATCTCTTCGCTCCCCTCCGCCATTTACGGTATGAATCTCTACGAATGGGCAGAACTTGGGTTGACGAAATTCAAATTCTTTTTGATTGGGGCGCCGTCATTGCGGTCAATAAACCCGCTGGATGGCTTTCTATCCCTGGACGCAGAAACAAAGACAACATACCCGTCGTAAGTCACGTTTTGGGCGAAAAGTTGAGGGGTCATCGAGAATTTAAAAACTCGTCTCCGGATCTTTTCGTCGTTCACCGCTTAGATATGGGCACGTCAGGAATAATGCTTTTTGCAAAAACTCCCGATTCGCACAAAGAACTTTCTCGGCAGTTTTTAGAAGGAGAAGTGAAGAAAACCTATTGGGCGTTAGTGAAGGGGGAACTTAAAAAAGAAATCTGTATAGACGCTCCCATTCTCAAACTTCCATCAAAAAAAAATAAATCCGTGGTCGATGTCAAAGGAAAGGCGGCCCAAACTTGGATAAAACCTCTAGAGGCTTTTGATGGAATGACTTTAGTTGAAGCCAAACCCCTAACTGGACGCACCCACCAAATCCGTGTTCACCTTTCTTACAAGAATTTTCCCCTCATAGGCGATTCTCTCTATGGAGGCCCCTTGGAGTTTTCAGGAGTGAGAGCCGAATACCCGCTCCTTCATTCAAGGCACATTTCCTTTAAATGGCCTGGAAGTTTAGAAAAGGAGGGCCGCGCTTCCCCTTCTGGCCCACTTTTGTCATTTATTTTAAAAAAACCATCCCTATCTAAGTATTCAGATTAAAAAATATCACCTTCGACCCTGGCATATTTGGGATGATCGTGATTTGTAATTTCCAGGACTTTTGATCTCGGTGCAGCTCATTTCAAGGTAGGGATGGAAGGCCTACGTGTATAGTGATGAATTTGCACCAAAGTCCAAACGCTGCGAGATGAGATTTAAAAATGGACAGAATAAATCCCATTAGCTGACTAAGTTTTATTTTAAACTTTTAAGTGATCAGCCGATAAAGAAATATGGCAAGACAGGTTTTTATCCTCTTTGGTCTTTTATTTCTGTCAACCCTTTTACTTTTTCAGAACTGCAGCAAGGTCAAATTTTAATAAATGGTAGGCAACCTTCAGTGGGGGCTTAAAACTCGAATCAAATACCAACTCAATGCGGCTATCAGACCGGAAGCAGGTATCGTTAAAACCCATGCCCAAACAATTTTTTGAGCCACCCCCCATCTTATGGCCGATAGTTTGCTTACGGCCCCCACTCCAATTATTGATCCTGTGATCGTGTGAGTCGTCGAAACTGGAATGCCCGAAGCCGTAGCTAAGAAAAGAGTAATCGCTCCGCCGGTCTCCGCACAAAATCCCCCGACGGGTTTTAACTTTGTAATCTTCATCCCCATTGTTCGAACAATTCTCCATCCCCCAAACAAGGTTCCCAGAGCCATGGCGGTGTGACAGGCAAGGACTACCCAAAGGGGAACATGAAAAGTAGGTCCCAATTTTCCGGAGGCAAAAAGAAGGACAGCGATGATGCCCATTGTTTTTTGAGCATCATTGCCCCCGTGACCCAAGCTATATAAGGATGCTGAAACCAACTGCAATCTTCGAAACCATCGATCTATTTTTTTTGAAGAAGCTCGAAAAAATACGATCGATATAGACATCATCAGAATGTATGAAAGAACAAAACCTAAAAGAGGCGAGAGGACAATCGAGCACCCAATCTTAAAAAAGCCGGCGCCATTAAGAACGGAAAATCCCGCCTTCGCAATGGCTGCTCCCCCTAGGGCTCCAATCAAGGCATGGGAGGAACTGGAGGGAATTCCATAGTACCAGGTAACCACATCCCAAACGATGGCCCCAATTAATGCAGCCACAACGACGGCCGTGTCTATAATGGCTGGGTCCACCACCCCTTTTCCAATGGTGTTAGCCACGTGCAAGCCAAAGAAGAGAAAGGCAATAAAATTGAAAAAGGCAGCCCAAGCCACCGCGTAATGGGGGCGTAGAACTCGTGTGGATACGATAGTTGCAATTGAATTTGCGGCATCATGAAAACCATTCATAAAGTCGAAAATCAACGCAATGATCACAACTATAATTATGACGGTCAATTTTGTCCCCTCAGGAATACTCTAAAACGACACCTTCGATGATGTTGGCTACGTTCTCGCAACGATCCGTAACAGTCTCTAGAAGCTCGATGATTTCCTTTAACTTGATAAGAGATCGGGTATCCGTTTCTTCACGGAAAAGCTTAGCGATCCCTTGACGTAACATGAGATCAGCTTCATTTTCTAAGCGGTTTATTTCCACACATTCCGCCATAATTTGGGTAGGATCTTTTAAATTCTGCAAACCCTTTACGGCATTATGAACTCGCTCGGCAGAACGAACACAAATCTCGGCAAGGTTTTTTGCCTCCATGGGAACATACGTAATTCCATATAAAGAAACTCTCTGAGCCGCGGCGTCGATGAAGTCAACAATATCATCTAATTTCGAGATCAGCTGATGGATATCGTCCCGATCAATTGGAGTTATAAAAACTCTATGAAGGAGTTCGATGGTCTCGTGAGTGATGGTATCAGCCTTATGTTCGATATCTTTAATGGTCTTGGCGCGTGACTCGGCATGGGATAAGTCCGACAGTAGGTCTTCAAACTCTTCGGCTGCTCGAACTATACAAGAGGCGCTACCCTCAAAAAGCTCATAAAATCTGTTCTCTTTTGGTCTTAAGAACCCAAACATTTTTGTCCTTTCGTTAACATAAAGGTGACCCACCCTTATGTAATCTCATTGTGGCCCTACGTTTTGTTAAGGTTCCGTTAATTTGCCGGGAGCGACTAGCAAAATTTGACAAATAATTCAAACCCTTGTTTTATGATCTTAGGCCGTACCAGCAGTATCCCGTACCAGCGGTAAGGAATATTATATTGATGCAATATATCTTAGTAGCAGAAGACGATCGCGATATTCAAGAACTGATTGTCTACAATCTCGAGCAAGACGGTTTTAAGGTCCGAGCTTTGAGCCGTGGAGACTTGATTCTTGAAGCTATTAAGAAAGAAAGGCCTCTTCTTTTACTCCTGGATGTGATGTTACCTGGAATGAACGGAGTGGATGTCTGTAAAGCGCTAAGATCCCAAGAAGAAACCAAAAGTTTACCCATTATCATGGTTACAGCAAAAGGGTCCGAGACAGATAAAATTGTTGGCCTTGAACTTGGTGCTGACGATTATGTGACAAAACCCTTTTCTCCAAAAGAACTTGTCGCGCGCACTAAGGCCGTTTTGAGGCGTTCTCGATCCACCACTCCAGTGAATCAAAGCGAAATACTTCAAAGTCGAGAACTTAAAATCGATCTTAAGAAACATCGGGTCACCCTCGATAACCAAGAAATCTCCCTGACTCTAACTGAGTTTAATTTACTCAAAGAGCTCATTTCTGCATCTGGGACAGTTCTCACTCGAAGTTCACTTATGGAAAAAGCCATAGGTTCTGACGTGAGTGTCACGGATCGAACCATAGACGTTCACATGGCCGCTTTAAGAAAGAAACTTGGGGCTTATGGCGACTATATTGAAACCGTTCGCGGAGTCGGTTACAGGTTTAAATAAGTGTCTGAGTGGCAAAGGTGGCTTTCTCAACTTTTTATTTCTATAACACTTTGTGGCCTTGTTATTATTCTCCTTTTCTACTCCGGTGTCTCTAGCCAATTCATTTTGATTACTGGCATCTCATTTTTTGCATTTCTCTTGTTCTTTAATATTTACGCTCTCAGAAACTACTACAACCTTCCCTATAAATTGGCCGCTACCAGATTACGCTCTATGATCGCAGGCAATATGACTGAAGTGTTATCTGATCCTCCAATATCTGAAGCACGAGATCTTTTTAAAACCATTAACGATCTCTCTTCAGAACTTCAGGCCAAATCCCGAATGATTGATAAGCTCGAACGCATGCGCATCGATTTTGTGGCCAACGTAAGCCACGAACTTAAGACACCCCTAACCTCAATTAAAGGGTACACCGAAACACTTAAAAGCGGAGCGTCTCTTGATTCTAAGGTAAGCGCAAAATTTTTGGATCGAATCGAAGACAACACGAACCGCCTTATTGCCATTATTAGAGACCTTCTTATTTTGTCACATATCGAAAGCTTTCCCCAAGATGTAAACTGGGAAGTTTTCGAGGCCTCTCAACTCACGCAAAAATTAGACGGCACGTTTTTGCCCAATCTTTTGAAGAAGAATCAAAATCTCATTTTAAGTTTCTCTGATCAAAAACTCGAAGGAGATCTTAAGAAACTAGAACATGTTTTTACAAACCTTGTTGATAATGCGAATCGATATTGCCCAGAAGGGGCTACAATTGAGGTCAAGCAGACGAAAGACAACCTCCACTGGCTTTTCGAAGTGAGCGACAACGGTCCGGGGATCCCCTCTCATCACCAGTCCAGAATTTTTGAAAGATTTTACCGAATCGAAACCGATAGAGGGCGTGACACCGGGGGCACAGGTTTAGGGTTGTCCATAGTAAAGCATATAGTGCTTCTCCACGACGGGAGTATTCGTTTAGAAAGTGCTGTGGGCCAAGGAACACGATTTTTCATTAAATTCCCTCGACGAATGCTTTAATTTTCCTTAAAACAATGTTTATGTACGCAAGTCCCTCCATTTACTCAATCAGAATAAGGCCAGCCTTGTGAAAGGCATAATTTTAGCCGGGGGTACCGGTTCAAGACTCCTCCCCCTTACTAAAGCCACAAATAAGCATCTTCTTCCCGTAGGCGATAAGCCTATGGTCCTTTACCCCGTGGAGAAACTCCGAGGAGCAGGAATCGAAGAAATTTTAATTGTCACCGGCCCGGAGCACTTGGGAAGCATGGTGAGTCTCCTAGGTAGCGGAAAAGACTACGGATGCGAGTTTACATATAAGGCCCAAGATCAAGCGGGAGGAATAGCTCAAGCCTTGGGCTTAGCCAGCCATTTTTCTCACGACGATCAGATGTGCGTAATTTTGGGGGACAATATTTTTAAAGATTCGCTTCGATCCTTTGCCGAAGACTTTATCGTCAAAAAACGTAGCGCCAAGGTTTTGCTCCAAAAAGTCGCAGATCCAGAAAGATTTGGAGTCGCTGAAATAGAGGGAGATAAGATTATTAATATTGTTGAGAAGCCAAAGAATCCTAAAAGCGATTATGCGGTTACGGGAATTTATTTTTTCTCCCCAGACGTTTTTGAAATTATCAAAAGCGTAAAACCCTCAGGAAGGGGTGAACTTGAAATCAGTGACGTCACTAATAGCTATGTTAAGAGAGGAGAAATGAGTTTCAATATCTTAGAAAATTGGTGGACTGACGCTGGAACTTTCGAATCTCTCGCCTTGGCCACAGAGCTTGTGCGCAAGAGTCCCCCGTTATGAAACTCCTGATCACCGGAGGTGCGGGCTTTATTGGAAGTCATTTCATCCACTACCTATTAAAGAGTCGACCACAAGCGGAAGTCATCAATCTGGATTTATTAACTTATGCAGGCAATCTAGAAAATCTTAAGGATCTCGAAAGTGAGAAGCGGTATCGGTTTGTTAAGGGTGATATTTTAGATACAGAACTCGTAAACTCATTAATTTCTGGCTGTGATGGAATCATCAATTTTGCCGCTGAAAGCCATGTCGACCGGAGTATTTCTGGACCAGGAACTTTTGTTCAAACAAATGTAGTAGGGGCTCAAAGGCTCCTCGAAAATGCAAAGAAAAATAAAATGAGACTCCTTCAAGTTTCAACGGATGAAGTGTACGGGAGTCTCGGAGAACAAGGCCAGTTTACCGAAAGCTCCCCCTTGGAGCCAAACAGTCCTTACTCTTCGAGCAAGGCGGCTTCCGATCTTATGTGTCGCGCCTATTTTCACACTTACAATGCCGATGTGGTCGTCACCCGGTGTAGCAACAATTATGGTCCCTTTCAATTCCCCGAGAAGCTCATTCCGCTGATGATCGCCAATGCAAGGGCCGAAAAATCGCTGCCGGTTTACGGTGATGGTCTCCATGTTCGTGACTGGATCCATGTTAAAGATCACTGCGCTGCCATCCTGCTCGTTTTTGAAAAGGGAAGGGCCGGCGAGGTTTATAATGTGGGTTCAAACGAAGAGTGGCCCAATATCGAAATTGTGAAAAGGATCCTTAATGAACTAAAGAGGCCTGAGTCCCTTATCAGTTTTGTAAAAGACAGACCCGGCCATGACAGGCGATACGCACTCAACAGTTCAAAAATTCAAAAGGAATTGGGCTGGAGGCCCGAAATTCCTTTTGAAAAAGGCCTTAAAGAAACTATTGGCTGGTACCTGAACAACGAAGCTTGGGTTCAGAACCTTCTCACCGGCGAATATTTAAAATATTACGAAGAGCAGTATTCTTAGAGTACTAACCCTAGTTTTTAAACTCCAAAGCTGTATCAGATGAAATTTGCCATGTGCACGTTTGACCACCCTTTCCTGGGGTTTGAAGCGTCAAACCGGTTTTCAAATGTAGAAAGTCTTCTCTTCCATCTTGAATCAGTTCGGCTTGAGCATGATCCCTATTGGGCACCGGTGGTTCGTCGCCGCTTCCCACATAGAGATCGTAAGTTCTTGAAGGAGTCTCGTAACCAATAAAAGAGGCTTCTGCGCCCGCACACCCTTTGGCAGATGCTCCCGCAAGAAGAACCACGATTCGACCTTCACCCCATCCACTGATAATAAGCTTGGCCGGTGTATTTATCGTTTTACCCCGGGGAGTCCAGGTGGCATTGAGCTCATAATAATAAACGAGCATAACGGGCATTTTCCCTGATGACTCCTTGGCGAAGGCGATGAAAGAAAATGATATTAACAAGAATAAAGTGATAAAAAATTTAGTCATATTTACCTCTTAAATTCCAAAGCCGTGTCAGCGGCAACTTCCCAAACGCACGCCTTCCCTTCTTTTCCGGCTGTTTGAAATCCTACGCCTTTCGTGAGCTGTATAAACACTTCGTTTCCGCCGCCAAAGGTAAGTCGGGCTACAGCATTATCGTGATTAGGAACAGGTAATTCTTCCCCTTTTTGCTCATAGAGATCAAAACTTCCAGTAGGCGTACCGAATCCTACGTAGGTCGATTGCACGCCACTACAACTTTTAGTGCCGTTTACAATAAGGAGAACTGTTATACGGCTCTCCCCCCACTTGTTGACGACGACTTTGGCCTTAGGATGAAGAGTTTTAACTTTTGCTTCATGGGTTGGACAGCCTTGTTCCCCATATTCCGTATCACAGGCAGCCGCGAGCCCAAGCCCGGCAGTGGGCACCATTAAGATCATACCCGTTATAAAAGTCCTTCCTAATCCATAGTAACTCAGGCGAACGGGAAGCTTCCCATCGTAAATAAATGAATCCCCTTCTCCCTTCGCCAAAACATTAAGCGAAAAACCCATGAGCAATGAAAAAACTAAAATCTTGAACTTCATAAAACCTCCAAAAAATCTTAATGACATGTATCTAAATCTTTAATGGCTTCAGAAAGCCCTGAACGCATAACTAACGCCCTCTGTTGGTAACTCATAGAGGTGTCATCGCTAACATCGACGACATTCACGAGGGTGTGGATCGAACACTGGTATCCTGTGGTTCGCCTATAATCACTCGAGTCCAGGATTGAAATGCCTCGCTTGGAGGCCCTGGCGAGAATTGTAACTTCCTCTTTGGCCGTTCTAGAAGTTCCTCCAATTTGTTGCGCTCGCCCTAAAACCTCTTTGATATAACCTCCAAAGTCTCTGCCACTGGCTATGGAATCAAAATTTTTCAAATCTTCCAGAGCCGAGGTCATTTGAAAACGAAGGAAGAAAACCTTAATTTCGTCATCTTCGGAAATGGCTTCATAATCGGCCAAAGCGGCCTTGAGAGTACTTGAAAAAAATCTTCTCTGTTTTGGATTTCCCAAGGTCAAGGCTTTCTGAATACCGCCTACGAGCATGATCTTTTCAGCCTGGTGAGTGTGCGCCAACGCCGCTTGAGTTAGAGCAAAATTCAGCTCCCCTTGGACGTCGTCGCAATAAGTTTTTAGGTTGGAATCCTTAACCACCGAGGATAAACTTTCATCCCTGCCCAAGAATCCAGGCAAGACCTTCTCCACAAGGGGGGACGATCGCTCATAATGACGGTCACTTAAGCCCATCGAACCTATAACCTCATGGGCCACAAGGCGCACGTAGAGCCTATCGGGCAAACTATCGATTCGAGGTCGGCTTAACTGCATAATTTTATCCAGAGGATAGTTGAGAATGTCCTTAGGAATTCCGTCGAGATAAAGGACCTCTGGGGTTGAAGAGATATCGAACGTTAATATCACATTCTTGAAAGCTTCTGGGTCGATATCGGTCTCTCTTTCCTTCGCTAGAGCCACTAATGCTTCATAATATTTCCATGCGATTCCTGTAAACTCGTCCACATACCCATCGCCGCCATTTCCACCACCGTCTTTAGGCATTTTTTTCGTGTTGGCTGAGGCTAGAGTCTGCCCCGAACCTTCAAGGCCCGAAAAAACTCCGAAAACAAAAATAATCGAAAATAAAATAAACTTCATACCTTCCGCTCTCCTCTCGTCAGAGGGATAAATTGAACTCCAATATTATAAACTTCAGTTTTCTTCCCCTGTTCTGCGAGAATGCAGAATTTCTCCGTAAAATCCCGAATCATTTCCTTAAGTTTCTCCATATGTTCCAAATTCAGCGCGACCGTAAAAAATCTAAAATACCTTTTATCGATTGGATCTTCTTCTAAAGACCTTCCAGCCAAATGAAGGTGTTGCCCATGGGCTTTTCGTAGGGCAAAACTCGGGACATCATCTGAAGTCATCAAGGATTCAGGACATCTCTTATATTCACCATTTGTAGTTACCCTTAGAAACTTAAGATCCAAAAGTCTTCGCAAAGCTTGCTTTACTTCTTGTACGGAAAGGCCTAAGCGATGGGCGATCCACAAGGGGTCACTCTTAAAGCCTTCCGTCATAACCAGATTCAAAATTCCGTAGTGATACCAATCGGCGATCATCGCATAAGTATCGGCTTGAAGCTGAAGCGCGTTTCGCATTTCTTCTGCTCCAACTTTAAACGCTCGTGCCGTAACTCCCGTGCCTCTACTATTACGCCCTTTTTTCTCAGGAAAAAGGGAGAGGATTTCTTGGGATTTCTTGGGATCCACTCCCAAGCGACCCAAATACCTCGCAGCGAGTTTCCCAGAAATATTTCGTCTTCCATTGAGGATTTCGGAAATGGCGGAAGAACTACACCCCAAGCGCTTGGCAAACGCTCTGAGCGAGTAGCTCGGGTTTTTTAGCCTGCTCGCTGAAAAAGAATCATTGAGTAGGCGTTGTATAGCCAATTGAGCCTGGAGCATCAAACTTTTCCTCTAAACACCGGAAATCCTCTGTAGCTTTGGTCGCCAACCTAATACACGAATCTAATGCATTGCAATATTAAATTGGAGCAAACTGCTCCAAACTAATTGGAGCACTGCCCGTAACTTAGTTTTTCAATAGCTTCTTCAGTCCCGGTTCGGAGCACT
>Ga0207013_1207_pt1 | contig 12414 bp, 7 predicted proteins | sample Alteio_BWMinCont_55_FD_153501 | JGI IMG/M metagenome (GOLD analysis project Ga0207013, IMG submission 153501) | Enriched cells from forest soil in Barre Woods Harvard Forest LTER site, Petersham, Massachusetts, United States -... | ecosystem: Environmental > Terrestrial > Soil > Temperate forest >...
AAGCCGCGCGTACAGAAAATACGATTGAATTTGTGACTAAAAAAACTGAGCTAAACAAACTGCTTAAAGACACTATCCGAACCTGGAAAATACAAAAAGGCATCAAGAACAACATAGAATTAATCAGTTCTGTTAGTCCCGCATACACGCAAATAAACGACGAAAAATTTCACCGGGTATTGGACAACCTGATTGGTAATGCCCTTAAATTTTCACCCGAAAAAAGTAAAATTGAAGTTTTTTTAAGAAAGAACGGCTCCAATGTTATTATAGAAATAAAAGATCACGGACTAGGCATTCCCAGAGAAATGCTGCCTTATATTTTCGACCGCTTCTCAAAGGCCGGACGGGCGGGCCTTAAGGGCGAACAATCAACCGGCCTGGGCTTAAACATCGTCAAACAAATAGTAGAAAAGCACAAAGGTGCAATTGACGTGGAAAGCGAGGAAGGAAAAGGATCGACTTTTAGGATTACTTTGCCCGCTGACAATGAATAGAAGCCTGATATTACGAATGCAGAATTCGAAATGCCGAATGCGGAATGTATCTCCAAATTATCTTGTATAACCTGTTCGGGCTTCTGGCTTCTGACTAAACAGTGTTGTTCTTAAAAAATGCAAGCGTCAGAGCCCACGCTTCTTTGGCTGCTTTTTCGTTATAGCTGGCTCTCTCATCACAGTTAAAACCATGGTCGGCGTAGGATATCTTTACGTTTATATAATCTTTGCCGGCTGCATCCATCGATTTTATTACCGTATCAATCTGATCCTGACCGATATGTTTATCAAGGCCGCCCCAGAAAAATAAATGCCTGCCACTCACACTTGCAGCCCTTTCTGCTACCTGTGCTATATTGCCACTGTAATAACTAACTCCGGCACTTAAGGGAAGACAGGTGTTCGCTAAAAACGATATACGGCCGCCCATACAATAGCCAATACTGAAAATATTTTCAGGGTTCACCAGTTCATAATGTCTCAGCCAATGATGTGCGGCTTTTAAGTCGGCTTCATTGTCCTTAATAGTCATCGCCGATGCGTGGGGCTTTATTGTTTCAAAATTTGTGTAATCTCCTTCAAAATAAGGAGGCGCAGTGCGATGATACAATTCAGGCGCTATCACCACATATCCCTGCAAGGCAAAACGATCGGCCACGTCGCGTATGTGATGGTTTACACCAAATGCTTCCTGTAATAAAATTAAACCGGGAGCGTTCCTGCCAAGCGCATCCGCAGGGATGGCAGTATAGGCTTCCATATCGGTGCCATCAGCCACTTTCAGATTGACGTATTTTTCCATAATTATTCTAAAACACCCGCGTTGAAAATTGTTTTGGGAGACTTTATAAAAACATTAAAGCTGCATAAACTCCCCACTTAGCTGAGGCCTTTGCTAACGACTCATCAAAATATAGAAATAGGCACAATAATTTCAAACCGGTTATGTCCGGTGCCGCCAAATATATCCGGGTCAATTAAATAACTATACCTGAAACCAAAGCTGATGTAACCCTGGTTAAATACCTGCGTATCGAAATAAACTTCGGCGCCGGTTGAGCGAAATATATACCTGGTCGCGTTATCGCCAATAAACTCTTTGGCCCAGGTATAATCGTAAAACAGGTTTCCTCTTAGTCGTAACAGGTAAATTGCATTACCTAAACCGGCATCGGGGTAAGCGATCGGAAAATGATAATTAACACCGACTTTATCCATATTATCGAGATTTTCGGCCTGGTAGCCTCTTGAAAAAGGAAAATCATTGGAGAAATTGATCACGCTGTTGGTATATTTTTGCTGATAGGCCGCATTGATCACCAGGTTATGATTGGTCATAAGCCCGGGAAAATAAAATGAGGCCGATCCAAGAAACTGGCTGGAATTCATACTTGATAAGGCCGATTTAAAATCTAAACTTATGCTTTGCGCAAGGCGTGGATAAATGTTTTGCCGTGCCTGTTGGATGTTATTGGTAAAGTTGAGGTAACTTTCGCTGTACGTATACAATAAATTCTGCGCTATTGCCCTATACGCAGGCTGAAGTGAAGTTTGGGTATAATAGAGGTTGTCGCCTACCTGTAACGACGTGAAATTCTTGCCCCTGCTAAAATTTAAGGGCAATTCGAGGCCGCCATGCAGGTCGGTTTCGTTCCAGTAAATGTTGCGAAAGTTAAGTTGCCCCTTAGCATAGTAGGGATCAAGTCCACGCCGGTCTATAGTGTAATTGATTCCGCCAGAAATATAAGGGAACAAGGCCCCATAGATCGCCTCGAACCCTAGTCGCTTATAGCCCTCATCACGGTTATACGTAAAAAAAAGTTCGGATTGCAATGTATTCAATACATTCTCACCTTCAATGTTTAAGGTATAGTTGGGATCGTTAATATTTGGCACCAAACTATGAAAATTGAACAGGTGATGTGATTTACGGTATTTGGTGATAGTTAACGAATCGTTTTTTACGGTTGCCAGCAGGTCAGTTGCCGAATCTCTTTTTAGGGCGGTAATACCAAGATCTGGAAGGCCGGGCAAAAGTGTTTCAGAGCCTACTGGCGCCCACTTCAGATTTGCTTTATCATCTTCGTGAATTGTATAACCATCGGCAGAAAACCAAACCCAGGCTATTTTTTTATCTCCAACAGTGGGTTCATAATTGCCAATTTGGCCGTTCAACTTGTAACCATCGTCTAATACGGATAACTGGCCGGTAACAATGTTTATGCTAAATAAGCGATCATAAATACCCGAGGTCTTAGAAAAATACACCATGTCGTTTTTCACGACCGGGAAAGTAATTGGCGCAAAGGTGAAGGGTACCAGGTATTTTGTTCCACCGGTCTTTATATTAATTTCGGCTAATGACATTTTCCCTTTTTTATTCCTTACCGCCGAAATAATCTCATCGTTTCCGTAAAATTTTGGATAAGTATAAAACAAGCCTTCTTTATTAGGAAGGATAGAAAGAAGCTTGCCGCTGGCTGCACTTAGTAAATGCACCTCGCATTTTCCATTGGTTGCTTCTTTAACCGTTACAATTGTTTTACCATCAGCACTAAAATCTGGTGAAAAATATTTAGTGTTTTTTGTGATACGGTGCTCATGGCCAGTAGATACATCCAGTATCATAAGTTCGCTGTAATCGCGGTAGTTCCAGCGTAAATCGGGTCTGTAGGCTGCATAAACTATTTTGCCTTTATGATAAGCGAAATAATTGTCCAGGGAAACACTTCGCACACTAATCTTTTTTTCGTGGCTACCGGTTTTCACCACAAATACAGGCAGATGATTATAAGTGGTTTTCATGTACACCAATGTGTTGTCATCTACGTAAGCCGGATATTCCTGGTCAGCAACAAAGTGTTTGGGGATCTCAAAACGAACGTCTCCTACTTTGTCATCTTCGAATTGCTTTTTAAAATAATCGAGCCCGTCCTTCCGGAACTGTTTAAAGGTCACGCCAGAATATTTCTTTATCGCTTTTTGAAAGGGATAAAACACACCATTGTAGGATGCAGCATCCTGGGTCACTTTTTTCCAGAAATCATCGCCATACTTTTCCCTGCCATATGAAACGAGCATATAACCCAGCGGGTACCAATTCGGGGTGTAATCAAGATACGAGCCATTACGGATTTTCATATAGCTGTAGTCTTTCCCGGCGGCCCATAAGGCCCTGAATCCGTTGAAAAAGAACGGTATTCGCCCCCTTCCCTGCTCACTTACATGGGTTTCGTTAAAAACGGCATCGCCCTCAAAAAACCAATTAGGAATCGAAATATCGTTACCCAGCGCCTGCCCGCCTTCGCCAAAAAGCACTTTCAGCGTATGCGAAAAACCCACGTTAAAATTATTATACTGCTGCACATGCCTGAATTCGTGTATAGCCAGCTGCTCTGGCCAGGGTAAACTACCCACGTCAAAACTATTTTGCTCGGGTGTTAAATAAAACTCACTTCTAAAGGGCGCCAGGCCTACATATGCGTTGGCTATCGTAGTTTGATTTTGCAGTATAATACTAATCTGTTTTTGTTTGGAGCCGATAGTTGGCAGGATAGCATTGTTCATTTGGGCAATGATGCTGGCAACCCGCAAAGCCGCCGAATCAAGCCCCTGTGGAAATATCACTTTAACGGCGCGTGTATTTACCTGTTTCCATTTGATTGACGGGGGATTACCGCCAAATTCCTGAGCATTTGATACAATAACAGTAAGTAATAGCAGCAGTAGTGGGGTAAGTTTGGCAAGCTTTATCATTAAAGGTGAAAGTAAGTACAAATAGTTTATTAAACAATTGATAGCAGGTTAACATTTGGAAGGTAATGTATATACGTTGATTGTTTGAATTGGAGTTGCTTCAACCCGAAAACTTTAGCGTTACATAAACATCGGAAATCCGATATTGCTATGACACATCATCCGTCAAAACTCCCTACATTTGCCGGTTGTTAAAATAATCATGGCTAAAGTTTCTATCAACCTGGCGACAGGCTCTATACAAAAAGAAGAATTAATTGTAGGTATCGACCTGGGAACTACCAACTCCCTGGTGGCCTTTATCAATCCTGATAAAAACGCGCAGGTAATTAACGATACCGGAAAAGGCGTTTTGGTGCCTTCTGTAGTCCATTTTGGCCCTGCGGGTGATGTTACGGTGGGGAACGAAGCAAAAGATTATTTGGTAACCGATCCACAAAACACTGTTTTTTCAGTAAAAAGATTGCTCGGCCGATCGTATAAAGACATTGAAAACTACAAAGACTTTTTCTCCTATAAAGTTATCGATGACGATTCTGAAAGCCTGGTAAAAATTAAGGTTGGTGATAAATTTTATACTCCTATCGAATTATCGGCCCTGATACTGAAAGAACTTAAAGCCCGTGCCGAACATGCCTTAAAAACACCGGTTAACCGTGCTGTGATAACCGTGCCTGCCTATTTTAACGATTCGCAGCGCCAGGCTACCCGTGATGCAGGTAAACTTGCTGGTTTGGATGTTTTGCGCATTGTTAACGAACCCACAGCGGCAAGCCTTGCCTATGGAATTGGCTTGAACCCCGATGAAACTAAAACTATCGCGGTTTATGATCTTGGCGGCGGCACTTTTGATGTGTCCATCCTGCAAATACAAAACGGCATTTTCGAGGTTTTATCAACCAATGGCAATACTTTTTTAGGTGGCGACGACTTTGACAGTGCGATTGTTGATTACTGGATAGAAAAAAATCAATTAAACAAAACCGAGTTACTTGCCGACAAGAAGCTTGCACAGCAATTACGTCTGAAAGCTGAAGAAGCAAAAAAGGCATTCGCCCATCAAAGTCTTGTTAATGATAAGATAGGTGATATTTGGTACACCATAGACAGAAACACATTTGAACAGCTGATATTACCCAAAGTACAGGAAACCATAACCTGCTGCCAGAATGCGTTAAGAGATGCTAAGTTGGATGTCAGCCAGATTGATGAAGTGATAATGGTAGGCGGTTCAACCCGTACAGCCCTGGTTAAAAAAATGGTAGCTGATTTTTTTGGACGCCCCGTTCATGATGAGCTTAATCCTGATGAAGTTGTTGCCCTGGGCGCCGCCATACAGGCGGATATTTTAGCCGGTAACCGTACAGATATTTTGTTATTGGATGTTACGCCGCTATCGCTCGGCATTGAAACAATGGGCGGTTTAATGGATGTGATCATCCCCCGTAACTCAAAAATTCCAACCAAAGCAGGCAGGCAGTATACAACCTCTATTGACGGGCAGGTGAACATGAAAATTGCCGTTTACCAGGGCGAGCGCGACCTGATAAAAGAAAACCGTAAACTGGCCGAATTTGATTTGAAAGGAATACCCTCGATGCCTGCGGGCTTTCCCAAGGTTGATATTAATTTTTTGCTTAACGCAGATGGTATATTAAAAATACAGGCCGTTGAGCTGCGATCTGGTGTAAAACAGGAAGTGGAAGTTAAGCCAACCTATGGCATTACCGACGACCAGGTTGAACAAATGCTGATGGACAGCATAACCCACGCGAAAGACGATGTAAGCCAGCGCATGCTTATTGAAGCACGCACAGAAGGCGAACAGATGATTTATACGGTTGAACGGTTTTTACAAAAGAACAGCAGCTATGTTTCCGAAGATGAAGCAAGCGAAACACAAAGCCATTTACTTGCCCTGAGGGCCGCCCTGGATACCGGAGACAAAGATCTTATTCATAAGAATATTGATGAGTTGAATGAATTTACCCGCCCGTTTGCAGAGCGCCTAATGGACCAGGCCATAAGCCACGCGATGAAAGGAAAGAGCATCGAGTAGGTTGGTGAGTGGTGAGTGGTGAGTGGTGAGTGGTGAGTGGTGAGTGGTGAGTGGTGAGTGGTGAGTGGTGGTGAAAAAAAGAAAAATTTTAAGGATTATTGATAACGAAATGGCGCACATAGTTCCGGAAGATGGTACTTTACTTCCTTTAATGGAAGAATTTTATACGATACAGGGGGAAGGGTTTCACACCGGAAAAGCTGCATATTTTATCCGCCTTGGCGGTTGCGATGTGGGTTGTCACTGGTGCGACGTGAAGGAAAGCTGGGATGCAGAGCTGCATGCCCTAACCTCAGCCGATCAGATAATTGAAAATGCTTCCCTGCACCCTTCGAAAGCAGTTGTTGTAACCGGGGGCGAACCGTTGATCTATAACCTGGATTACCTTACAGCTGGTCTTCAAAAAAGAGGTATTAAAACCTTCATAGAAACCTCCGGTGCATATCCGCTGTCGGGTCAATGGGATTGGATTTGCTTATCGCCCAAAAAATTCAAGGCACCAATCGCTAATGTTGCCGCTAATGCCAACGAGCTTAAGGTAATTGTGTTCAACAAATCGGATTTTGCTTTTGGCGAAGAAAATGCAAAATTAGTTTCGCCCGACTGCAAATTGTTTTTACAACCTGAGTGGTCAAAGTCAAAAGAAATGACGCCACTTATTGTAGATTATGTAATGAATAATCCGCAATGGGAAATATCATTGCAAACGCACAAATATCTTAATATTCCCTAATGTAAGTCAATAGTCTTAAGTCGTGAGTCGGAAGTGTTTAGTCTTAAGTCGGAAAAGCGAAAAATTGACTTAAGACTTACAGCTAAAGACTTTCGACTTAACAGTTGTACAAACATACTAGGGGTCAAACTATTACTACAATATTCACCAATAATCTGTTAACTTTGAGGTCTGGCTCTTGATTCCCAATTCAAGGTGTCAATACTCGATTTTGATAAATAAATGTAACTTAGGGTTAATTATGCCGTATCAACTGTAATGAGAGTTCTATTTTTCTCGTTTTTGTTATTTTTTCTGTCTGTTTTCGTATCCGCTCAGCAGAGACAATATTCTACCACCGATAAGGAAGCCATAAAATACTACGCCCTGGCAAATCAAAGTTTGGACGACCATCTATATGATGATGCTGTTTCCGAATTTAAAAAAGCAATTGACGAGGATGGCAAATTTGTAGAGGCGCATTTACAGCTGGCTGATTTATTTCGCCGGATGCGTGAACATCCATTGGCAATTGAACAATATCGTAAAGTAATTCAACTAAGCCCGGATTTCAACCGGGGAGTTTACCTTAAAATTGGTGATGAGGAAATAAATGCTGCGCTTTATGAAGATGCCCAGCAGCACCTGGAGAAGTATTTAACCTACCCCGACCTATCCCCGGAAAGTAAATTTAATGCAGAAAAACTACTCAATGACTGTAAATTCAGTATTCAGGCCATAGCTCATCCTGTGCCTTTCAAGCCTATTAACATGGGGCCCGCGATTAATACGGCAGATGATGAATACCTGGCGGTTACCACCGCGGATGAAAGCACAATGATATTTACCAGGAAGATTAACAATAACGAAGACTTTTATAAGAGCGTAAAGGTTAATGGTAAATGGCAAACGGCTACTTATTTGAGTGATCAGATTAATACCCCGGAATATAACGAGGGCGCACAATCCATATCACAGGATGGCAAATTTCTGTTTTTTACCGGCTGCAACCGCCCCGATGGACTTGGGCGCTGCGATATTTATATTTCCCAGAAAAAAGGCGATGACTGGAGCAAGCCCTATGATTTGAGTCCGCCTATAAACACCCCGGGGTGGGAATCACAGCCGTCAATCAGCGCAGATGGGCGGACACTTTATTTTGTAAGCAATCGTAAAGGAGGATATGGCGGGTACGATATCTGGAAATCTACATTGACAGACAAAGGATGGGGCGAGCCGGAAAATCTCGGGCCAAACATTAACACTTCCTTTAACGAGCAGTCGCCGTTTATTCATCCTGACGATAGTACGCTGTATTTTTGTTCGGACGGCTGGCCGGGATTAGGCGGGAAGGACCTTTTTGTTAGCCGCTTAAGTAAAGACGGGGTGTGGCAAAAGCCCGAAAACCTGGGTTATCCGATTAATACCAATGGCGACGAAAACGGCCTTACTTTAACCGCTAATGGGACTGATGCATTTTTCTCGTCCAATAATTTAAAAGGATATGGAGGCTATGATATTTATACTTTTGAATTGCCTGCAAATTTAAGGCCCCACGTAGTGACTTATGTAAAAGGCAAAGTAGTTGATGCCAAAACCCACCAGCCGCTGGAATCGGCAGTTGAAATAATTGACCTTCAAAAAAACGCATCGGTTTACCAGGATTATAGTGATGCCGATGAGGGCGACTTCCTTGCAACACTTACCGTGGGCAAAGATTATGGCTTAAATATCTCTAAACCCGGTTACCTGTTTTATTCAGACAATTTTTCGCTGATAGGTCACGATGCTAAAAAAACATTTGATATATCAGTTTTATTGGAACCGATAGAAGTGGGCAATAAGGTGGTGCTTAATAATATATTTTTCGATACCAATAAATTCGATCTGAAGACGGAATCAATAGCAGAATTACAAAAATTAGTAGAGTTTTTAACACTAAACCCCAATTTGCATATTGAAATATCCGGCCATACGGATAATGTGGGCAACGATGACATCAATCAAACCCTTTCAGAAAACCGGGCCAAGTCGGTGTATCAATACCTTATCACCAATAAAGTTGATGCAGCAAGACTTGTCTACAAAGGATACGGCAAAACCCAGCCAATCACATCTAACGCAACCGACGAGGACCGTAAAAAGAACCGCAGAACTGAGTTTAAGATCATTTCGAAGTAGAGTAGAAGATGTGCAAATATGCGGATGTGCAGATGTGCGGATTATTCGATGGAGGTAAATAAAGTGACGATTTGACCTGGTAAATGCTCTTTTCGTTCGTCGCCCAAATAGGTATCTATTAACAAATAAAATGTAGTTTTATTTAAATTTTAACCTTCTCCGGTTCTCTAAATGGACAAAAAAGCCTTCAGAAACTAATCCAAAGGCTTTTATTTTTCTCATCCGCACATTTGCATATTCGCACATCCACGCATCTATCTTAATTCCCCATTTCTGACAAAAACTTAATCCGCAAACCAGTGGCGACGCTTACAAGCTTGTGCTGCAAAGTAAGTTTTTAAACCATGTTACGCCGGTTTATACTTTTATTTACGACGCTGATCAAAATACATTGTCTTTTTACAACCCTGTAACACAGACCTATGTGCCGCAGGCAATTGACGGAAACAACTTAAACAACTTAAATAGTTGTTACACATACGGTAATTTCAATGCGCCGAATCCACAAGCAGGTGTAGACCCTGCCACACAGGGACAACCCGTTCAGGATGCTTCATTTGCCAATGACAATACGCCGGTGGATACGGCAGTATCTGTTAGCACCGTCCCACCAGATATGCCCGACTATCAACAACCTGAATGCCCGGTAGATGGGTATTTGTGGCAACCGGGCTATTGGGCGTATAGCGTTCAGGCAAACGGGTATTATTGGGTTCCTGGCGCCTGGGTTGCTCCGCCTTCAGTTGGTCTGTTATGGACACCTCCGTACTGGGGATTTGCAGGCAACGTTTATGTTTTTCATAGAGGATACTGGGGTAATACAATCGGCTTTTATGGAGGCATTGATTATGGATATGGCTACGGCGGCGTAGGCTTTGTTGGCGGAGGATGGTATGGGGGCCATTTCCGTTACAATACCGCAGTAGTAAGGGTAAATGTAGCTGTTGTACATAATACTTACGCAGACAGAACAGTTTACCACGAACGCGGGCCAAACCATGCCAGCTTTAATGGACGGGGCGGTTATACAGCTAGGCCGACTGCACAGGAAATGGCCGCCACCCGTGAACATCATGTGATGGCAACTTCTGAACAAATCAGGAACCAAAGGATGGCGAGGGAAGATAAAAGCCAGTTTGCTTCATCGAACGGCGGCAAACCGGGCAACTTAGCCGCACCACGGGTTGCCGCCAGAACTCCTAATCCGGGCGGCCCAAGGCAGGGGAATACCGGTCAACAAAGACCCGCTAATATGAACAACTCACGACAAAATAATGGAGGCAGAAATCCCCGAAACCCACGGCAGGCGCCACCACCACGAAATAACGGGCAAAAACAAAATAATAACCGGGATAAAAATTAATTGAACGGTATCGCAAAATAAAAAGGCCTGCCAAAGTAATTTCGGCAGGCCTTTATCATTTAACTATCCATAAATTTGTATCTCATAAAAAAAGCCACGCTAAACTGCGGAAGCTTTCTTAGTTATATGATGGATTTAATTATAGAAAGGCGAAAATGGTAGATTGACATAGATTAGCTTGATTGGATTAGAATAAGTTGAAAATACACAGAAACTTATTCAATTCAACACACCAACTTACTCAACTTTATCCAGCAAATCTTCATTCAAAAACACAAATTGGTTATCAAACATATCCAGCCTTATTTTGCTCTCTTTATCCACTTTGCCCGAAAGTATCTGTTTTGATAATTCATTCAGTATTTTCTTCTGGATCACCCGCTTAAGCGGCCTCGCTCCAAATTGAGGATCGTAACCTAATTGTGCAAGCCAGTCGAGCGCTTCTTCAGAAGCATCAATGGTTATGCCCATTTCAGCAAGGGTTTGCTGCACGTGCTTAAACTGAAGTTTCACAATCTCGGTGATCTCATCGCGGGTAAGCGGGGTAAACATAATGATCTCGTCTATCCGGTTCAGAAACTCAGGGCGTATTGTTTTCCGCAACAGTTCAAACAAGTCATTTTTTGTTTTTGCTACGATAGCATCCCTTGCATCCTCATCAAAATCCTGGAAGTTTTCCTGGATGATATGTGACCCGATGTTAGAAGTCATGATAATGATGGTGTTTTTAAAGTTCACCACCCTTCCCTTATTGTCGGTAAGCCGTCCATCGTCTAAAACCTGCAGCAGGATGTTAAATACATCCGGATGGGCTTTTTCAATCTCATCCAGCAGCACCACGCTGTAAGGTTTTCGGCGAACAGCCTCTGTAAGTTGTCCGCCTTCATCGTAGCCAACATAGCCTGGAGGCGCACCGATAAGCCTGGAAACGGAATGACGCTCCTGGTATTCCGACATGTCGATACGGATCAGCGCACCTTCATCATTAAACAGGTACTCGGCTAAAGCTTTAGCCAATTCTGTTTTACCAACGCCCGTTGTGCCCAAAAATATGAACGACCCGATTGGCTTCCTCTTATCCTGCAAACCTGCGCGACTGCGACGTATGGCGTCACTGATAGCCTCAATGGCTTCCTCCTGCCCTGCCACACGTTTGTGCAGTTCTTCTTCCAGGTGCAGCAGCTTTTCGCGTTCACTTTGTATCATTTTTGAAACCGGGATCCCTGTCCACCGTGAAACTACGCCGGCAATATCCTCTGCAGTAACTTCTTCTTTCAGCATCCGGCTGTCGCTTTGATTTGCCAGCAAAGCCGCCTTTAGCTGTTCAACTTCTTGCTGGGCCTTTACAATGGTTCCGTAACGCAGTTCGGCAACCTTGCCATAATCGCCGGCACGTTCAGCCTGCTCAGCTTCCAGTTTATAGTTTTCTATTTGCTCAACTTTAAGGTTAATACCGTCAACCAGGTCCTTTTCGCCCTGCCATTTGGCGCGAAGTGAATCGCGTTCTGCTGATAAGTTAGCGATCTCCTCGCCCAGCTCTTTTACCTTTTTATCATCCTTTTCACGTTTAATGGCTTCGCGTTCAATTTCGAGCTGCATAATGCGTCGTTCCAATTCGTCAACCACTTCGGGAACAGAGTCCATTTCCAAACGCAGTTTGGAAGCAGCTTCATCCATCAGGTCAATAGCTTTATCTGGCAAAAAACGATCAGAGATGTAACGCTGCGACATTTCAACGGCGGCTATAATCGCTTCGTCTTTTATCCGAACTTTGTGGTGGGTTTCATATCGTTCTTTTAACCCGCGCAATATAGAAATGGCGTCGGCGGTATCCGGTTCATCAACC
>Ga0207013_1226_pt1 | contig 12321 bp, 10 predicted proteins | sample Alteio_BWMinCont_55_FD_153501 | JGI IMG/M metagenome (GOLD analysis project Ga0207013, IMG submission 153501) | Enriched cells from forest soil in Barre Woods Harvard Forest LTER site, Petersham, Massachusetts, United States -... | ecosystem: Environmental > Terrestrial > Soil > Temperate forest >...
AGAGATTTGCGGGAAGTAAGCCCAGCTGCGCGGCGAAGATTGACTCCAAAAAACCTACCCGTCCTTGACCCCAAAGGACCCCCAGAGATAATAAAATAATTTCTTCAGGTATGGCGGCTAACGCTAAACCCTCTAACAATAAAAAAGCAGCTAGGAGCTCAATTTGAATAGCACTAAGGCCGGTGATCTTATCTAGCATGGGATCATTCTAGGCTTAGAGGGAGGCTCTTTCCCTGATACCTTTTTAAAACAGCTGTCCGACCAAAGAGAGGAATGGCGATATACCCCCGTACTATAAGAGTCTCAGAATCTTTGAGTCTTGCTTGGGCACTGTAAAATGACCCGCTATCAGGATCATAAATCCGTCCACCTTTCCAATACCCAACTTTGGTGTTCTTTAAATTCTCCAAAACCCTCAGACCTAAAATCGATCTATTGCGTAACTCTGGAGTTGGGTTAAATTTATCAACCTCATTTTTCTTACCCGCCGGGCGACTAAAAATCACCCCTTCGACGGAGTCGCCTTTGGTCTGAATTTCTATAACGGTGTGATCTTGTTCCAGCATCCAAAGTCCATCTATAGAATCCGTAGGGGCACTTTCACTCAATGATGAAAAACTAAACGCTGCCAATGCGAAGAATATTTTTTTCATAGGGCGGGCGTCCTCCTGGTCTAGAGAATATCGCCCCTCCCTCGAATAGAATATGAGGAGTCTATTAAAACTTCGTTAATTTCCTTGCCCGGATAGTTGACCTTTTCCACGCTAATTCGTCCTTCTGGACCCTTTAGGCTAAGCCATGGTATAAAAAAGGCCGTGGACTTGAATTTGGAGCTGAAGAAAAATCCTTTCGTTCTCGCGCCCATGGCGGGGATTACCGATAATGCCTTCCGGACTTTTATGCGTGAAATGGGTTGCGGTGTAATTATTACCGAACTTGTTTCCGCCTACGGTATCGAGTATCGAAGCCAGCGCACTTTAGATCTAATGAAGTATGCAGAAATCCAGAGACCTTTGGGTGTTCAGATTTTCGGTGAAGAGGGAGAAATTTTAGCCAAAGCTGCTCAGTACGTCGAAAGCACCGGCGCTGATTTTGTTGATATTAATCTCGGATGCCCCGTGCCCAAAGTTGTAAAAAAAGGGGCCGGTTCAGCTCTACTTAGAGATCCGTTAGCGCTTCAAAAGATCTTAACTCAAGTTAAAAACCGAATAAAAATCCCTCTAACCATCAAAATCCGGACCGGCTGGTGTGATAAGACTATAAATACATTAGACATTGTTAATGCGGCCGCTGATGCCGGAGTCACTTGGGTCGCCATCCATGGACGCACAAGGGCGCAAGGTTACTCCGGTCTAGCCAACTGGGATCTGATTAAAGAAGTTAAATCCAAGTCACCGATTCCCATCATAGGTAATGGGGATATACAATCGCCGGCAAAAGCCGTACAAAGATTAAAGGAATCAGGTTGCGACGGGGTCATGATTGGTCGTGGCTGTTTAAAAAATCCTTGGATCTTTCAACAAGCCCAAGAGATTTTAAACTCTGGAAAAGAAATTCCCTCTATCAAAAGGGACTTCAATCAATCGCTTTTTCGTCTCAAGAGGCTCACTGAAGAACGAAAGGACGAACGGTACTCCCTTCTTACAATGAAAAAGTTTACGTCTTGGTTTTCTGCGGGTTATCCTGGCAGTCAGAATTTTAGAAAGAGTCTCTTTCAGGCCACTAAGCCCGAAGAAATTCTTTCCTTAGCTCAAAATTATTTTTCTCAACTTGATATTGCGGCCCAGCTCGACACAAGCCATGAAGCTTTTCTTATGGGAGGCCATGGCTGAGGCGCCATAAGGTACCAGCTTACTTTTGGCATACCAAAAGTAAGCTGGTACCTAAAGTACCTAAAACCAAACTAAAAAAAGAAAATCGCCGTTAAAAATAAAACGGGAAGAAGAAAGCCGACACTCCAGAGCATGAAACCGAAAAAAGAGGGCATTTTTATTCTTTCACTTTCTGCAACCCCCTTCACCAAAAGGTTGGGACCGTTTCCGATATAGGTGAGGGCTCCAAATAAAACCGATCCGCTGCTTAATCCCAAAAGTAAAGGTTCAGAGATCTTCGAACCATTTTCCAAACCAATATTGGCAAAATCATTCCCTAAACCTTGGGCTATGGCAAAAAATGAGGCATAGGTAGGAGCATTATCTAAAAACCCTGAAAGGACTCCTGAAATCCAGTAAAAAGCCCACGGTGTTGAAATTCCGACTTCTTGAGCGTGGACTTCTAAATATTTAACTGCAGGGATCATCGTTATAAAAATGGCTCCAAAAATGACAGCCACTTCCTCAAAGGGTTCCCAGCTAAAGTTGTTCATCATCGTGATTTGTCGAGGCGTAATGCGGTGATTGAGATAAATGATGAAGACCAAAATAAAAACCCGTATTGCGATTTGCCAAAAAGGGTAGTCCGGCACAAGTTCTTTGGGCAGGAGCAAACCTGCAACCATCAGAGGTATAAGGAGCAATGTTTTCTTTCCAACTATTTTGAAGTTCGCCTTGATATCTTGTTTTAGTGGTCCACGAAAGTCCGGATCGTTAAGATAAAAATGAGTGTCAAGAGCTAAGAAAATTCCAATGAGAGCTGTGATAACAAAAAGCCAAATTGGAAAAAGCTTTAGAGTCCACCAAAAGGGGACCCCAGACAAGTATCCTAGAAGGAGTGGAGGGTCGCCCAAGGGACTGAGAAGGCCTCCCGCATTTGATACGATAAAGATGAAAAAAATAATAATGTGAACATCATGTTTTCTCCCCCTGTTGCTGCGAATCAAGGGGCGAATAAGGAGCATGCTGGCGCCAAGGGTTCCAATGATGCTGGCGGTGAGAGCTCCAAAAATCATAAACAACATATTGGTGACGGGGTTAGCCTTGGGAATTCCATGGACGTAAAGACTTCCTCCTATGGAGTAGAGGGCCCCTAATAAGCAGATGAAACTTACATAGTCGGTGAAGGTTCGTAAAAGCCAATCGACATTGATGGCTAAGGTTAAGGCGAGTACGGGGATGCTCAAAACGGAAAGAAAAAGCGTATGATATTTGCGCCAAAACCTAGGAGCAAGGCTTGGAATTATACCTACTCCCATTAAGATCATAACAAATGGGAGCATTGACCAATATGGAAGTTTCATAGCTTAAAGTGTAACCTTGTCGCTCTCCAGTTGCAATTTTCCCCTTGTAGAAATAAACATTTAGGGATGGAACAACAAAAAATTCGAAATATTGCAATAATTGCTCACGTCGATCACGGAAAAACCACTCTTGTCGATGGCCTTTTACGACAAAGTGGGACTTTTCGAACCAACGAAGTCGTTGCCGAACGCGTTATGGACTCTATGGATCTTGAAAAGGAACGCGGAATTACAATCATGGCGAAGAACACCTCTGTTCATTATCAGGGCTACAAAATAAATATCGTAGATACTCCTGGGCATGCTGATTTCGGTGGCGAAGTTGAGCGAACGTTGAAGATGGTCGACGGTGTTATGCTCTTAGTTGATGCTTCGGAAGGTCCACTTCCTCAAACCCGTTTTGTCTTGAAGAAGGCTCTGGAGGAGGGATTAAAAGTCATCGTGGTCATTAATAAGATTGACCGTCATGACGCTCGAATTGACGAGGTGGTCAACGAGGTTTTTGACTTGTTTATTGATTTGGATGCAGCAGATTGGCAAGCTGACTTTCCAATTATTTATGCCGTCGCTAGAGAAGGATGGGCCGTCACAGATCTAAAAGATCGCGAGGCCCCAAGTAAAAGTCTAGAACCCATATTTAAGGCCGTTATTGAAACTATACCGGGCCCCAAAGGACAGCCTTCGAATCCTTTGCAAATCCTCGTGACTAATATTGGTTATAATAATTTCGTTGGTAGGCTCGCCATTGGTCGTGTTCGCGAGGGGACAATCAAAGTAGGAGACACGATCGCCGTTTGTAAAGCCGATCGAGTTAATAAGATTCGGGTCGTGGCACTTTATACCTACGAAGGTCTGAAGCAAGTTGAGACACCCAAAGTGGAGGCCGGGGATATTTGTATTATTGCCGGTGAGCAAAATATTGAAATTGGGGACACCCTCTCTGATGCTGAAAATCCCCTCCCCCTTCCTAGAGTCGTTGTCGAAGAACCTACAGTCAGCATGCTTTTTTCTGTTAATAATGGACCCTTTGCCGGCAGAGAGGGGACTCAAGTCACAAGTCGAAAGATTTTGGAGCGTTTAGAAAAAGAACTTCTCTATAATGTATCCCTGCGTTTAGAAAAAACAGAGACCACAGATTCATTTAAAGTATTCGGCCGAGGGGAACTCCAGCTTGCAATCTTGATTGAGCAAATGCGGCGGGAAGGGTTTGAGCTTCTTGTCAGTAAACCGAGGGTCATTATTAAGACAATCGATGGAGTGAAGCACGAACCCATGGAACATGTTGTCTTTGATATTCCCGACCAATTCGTGGGGATCGTTACAGAGAAAATGGGAACCCGTAAAGGGTTTATGACAAATATGCACAACAAAGGGTTGGGACGGGTTCGTCTGGAGTTTACTGTTCCGTCCCGGGGTCTGATTGGATATCGTAGTGAATTTCTAACGGATACAAAAGGCACGGGACTTATGAACACCATTTTTGCTGGCTATGAGCCTCTAAAGGGTGAGATTGCCGGCCGCATGAACGGAGCCCTTATTGCTGACAGATTAGGTCCTTCGGTCGCCTATGGATTATTTCACCTCGAGCCTAGGGGGCGGATATTCATTGGTGCCGGAGTGGAATGTTATGAAGGAATGATTATTGGCGAACACGCTAAGGACAATGATCTCATCGTGAATTGTTCCAGAGAGAAAAAATTGACCAATATGCGCTCTTCTGGCGCCGATGAAGCTATTAAATTGACTCCTCCACCGGTCATGTCTTTAGAAAAAGCGATGGAATGGATTAATGATGACGAGCTTATTGAAGTGACCCCAGAATCGATTCGATTGAGAAAGAGATTTTTGGATCCCAATTTACGTAAGCGCAATGAAAAGTCTGCTGAGTCTTAGAGAAAATGGTCGAGATAGTCGCAGAAGGTCGAAGTTTAGTTAAGAAATATGGCGATAAGACTGTCGTTGACGGTATTCATTTTCAGATCAAGCGTGGCGAATGTTTTGGTTTTTTGGGTCCAAACGGGGCGGGAAAGACGTCCACTATGAAAATGATGTACTGTCTTTCGCCGGTCACAAGTGGAGAGCTCTTCGTACTTAATTTGGATGTAAATACTCGGGGAAGAGAAATTAAATCTCGAATCGGAGTTGTTCCCCAAGAAGATGGTCTGGATACCGATTTTACGGTTTTAGAGAATCTGACCATTTATGCTTCGTACCACAATCTCTTGGCCGATGTGGCTGAAAAGAGAGCCCGCGAGCTCCTTCGATTTATGCGGATAGATGAAAAGTCGACCTCCCCCGTGGATCAGCTTTCGGGGGGGATGAAGCGGCGCCTGGCCATTGCTCGGGGCATGATTAATAATCCCGAAATGCTTTTTTTGGATGAGCCCACAACGGGGCTTGATCCCCAAGCGCGCCTTCTGATTTGGGATAACCTTCGGGCCCTAAAAAAAGAAGGAATGAGCATGGCGCTTACAACGCACTATATGGAAGAGGCTGAACAGATCTGTGACCGGCTAGTTATAATGGATCACGGACGGTTTCTTTGTGAGGGCAAGCCCAGCGACCTCATTACCGAACACATTGGTCGAGAGGTTGTGGAGTTTTCTTGCGAAGATAAAGACATCAACTATTTTGTCGAACGAGTTAAAAATAAGTATGACTACCAAGTCATTCGAAATCGATTTCATCTTTTCATAAAAGCCAATCAGGACGGTAAACAGGCTGTAGCTTCAATTTCGAGTAGCGACGTTACCGTAAGAAAGGCCACTTTAGAAGACGTTTTTCTAAAAGTTGCCGGTCATGATTTGAGAGACGAATGAGAATTAAATTCTTAAAGACAATGTGGAAAGATATGATCACTTTTCCAAGATTGGGGATTGGGACTTATCGAGTTTGGAATCGGGATTTCTTTTATTACAAGAAGTACTTGATGGTTTCGATCTTTTGGAGCTTTACCGACCCTCTTCTTTATATTTTGGCTTTCGGCTATGGCCTGGGTTTCTTCGTCGGGGCCATTAATGGTATCCCCTACATTTTATTTTTAGCTCCGGCAATTTTGTGTACAACGGGGATGCAAGGAGCGGTTTTTGAGTCTACTTATTCAAGTTTTACTAAGCTTCGAGTTCAAAAAACATACGAAACTATAATGATGACTCCCGTGACTGTTGAAGACGTGGTGGCGGGAGAAATACTCTGGGGCGCGAGCAAAGCCTTTTTTGCGGTTTTAGGGGTAATGGCAGTTTTCGTAGCTATGAGAATGGTCCACGGTTTTCAGGCATGGCTCGTTCTTCCGGTTTTATTTATCGTATGCTGGTGCATGAGTGCTATGGCCATGGTTGTGACAAGTTTCGCTAAAGACTATGATTCTTTTACTTATTTCTTTTCTCTTATTATTACGCCTATGAGTCTTCTGGCTGGAACGTATTTTCCGCTAGAGCATTTTCCTAAATGGGCCCAAACTGCGGCGTGGGTCCTTCCCTTAACTCACGGAGTCGTTATAGTACGAAGTTTATTTTTAAGTCGGTGGCATAGTTCTTTATGGATCAATTTCGCACTCCTCTTCCTTATGGCCATTTTATTTTCTAATTGGGCTATAAACCAAACCAGACGACGCTTAATTTATTAGGGGGCCTGTTGAAAAAGGCCCATCTGCTTCGTTCTCGCCGACCGGTACCGTCTTGGCCCGGATTCTTTATGATGCTGGCCCGGAAGGGTCTTGGCCGCCCCATGAAACCAAGAGTCAATGCTGTTCCGCACCACTGAAGAGAAGCTCTAATTTTTGAATAACCGGCCCAGGATGATGCCGAATTCATACAAGAAACGGCAATCAAAACGCACAAAGATTTAGACCATCTATTCATAAATACCTCAGATAAAGTAATGCAAATAGCTCTAAGTGCAAGCCCGTGCCATGCTTATTTCTATGGTCAAGAGCATCCAATCAGAGGCGCCGGGACGCTATATTGGCTTACTAAGCGCCCTAGAGAGATAAGCCCCTCCTTCTGGCTCAATATATTCGTGAAGAACTTTTAGACAAATACAGACTAAAATTGGCCCAAAATCTCGAACAAGGTCCTTTATGATGCTGCGTGAATTTTTAGGTAAAGGCTTCAGGCAGCGGCCGTCGGTTTGGGGAGTCAGGGCGAGGGACCATCCAATTTCGAATAAGCTTCTGACGCGGACTTAAGGGCGCCGCAGTCTTAAGCCATTCTTAACATTGCAAAGGAAGTTTTTTTGGTAAGTTGGGGCCGTTGTATTAATTACTATTGGGGGCCATATGATGCGAATCCTCTTTCCAGTTGTATTTAGCTTTATGTCGTCTTTTGCAGGGGCGTCTCTCCTTATAAATGGCGCCGGAGCGACATTCCCTTATCCGCTCTATTCAAAGTGGTTTAGCGAATACCAAAAGGTCGACGGGGAAACGCAATTTAATTATCAGTCCATAGGAAGTGGCGGTGGCGTGAAACAGCTGACTGAAAAGACCGTTGATTTTGGGGCTAGCGACGCGCCTATGACTGAAGAACAACTTTCAAAGGCTCCGGGTTCTGTAGTCCATATACCCACAGTTTTGGGAGCCGTTGTTTTGACATTTAATGTCGAAGGGATCACTAAGGATTTGAATTTGTCTGGCGATGTCTTGGCAGATATTTTTCTTAATAAGATTACAAGTTGGAATGACCCAAAAATCAAAGCTCTGAATCCCAGGGCCAAGCTTCCGGCGACTTCAATTATCGTCGTTCACCGATCTGATGGCAGTGGAACCTCGGCCATTTTCACCGATTATTTATCCAAGGTGAGTGCCGAGTGGAATCAAAAGGTAGGCCATGGTCCAGCAGTGAATTGGCCCGTGGGTTTAGGGGGCAAGGGCAACGAAGGAGTCGCGGGATTTGTAAAACAAACTCCTGGGAGTATTGGTTATGTCGAATTAATTTATGCAGAAAACAACAAGCTTCCTTATGCTGCAATCAAAAACAAGGCCGGGAGCTTTGTCCTTCCCAGCGTGAAGTCCGTAACCAGTGCGGCGGCTTCTTTAAAGAATATGCCTGAAGATTTTCGAGTTTCTATAACCAACGCTGAAGGAAAGAATGCCTATCCCATAAGCGGATTCACATATTTATTAGTGTACAAAGCCCTCGAAGCTGAAAAGGGTCAAAAGATCCTGGACTTTCTAAACTGGGCCGTAACTGACGGACAGAGATTTGCTGAAAACTTATACTATGCTCCCCTACCCAAAGAGCTTGTGGCCAAAGTTCAACGAAAGTTAAGGACGATTACCGTTAAGTAAATGGGAAGCCTAAAGCCCCCCAACGATATTCGCAGATCCGATATTATATTTTCTAGGATCTTAAAAATATCAGGGTGGCTTTTGCCTCTCCTCATTCTATCTATAGGCCTTTTTCTTTTTGAGAACGCTCAACCTACGATTAAGAAATTCGGTTTTGTTTTTATTTTGGGCACAGTCTGGGATCCCATCCACGACATCTTTGGAGCTGGCCCTGTAATCTATGGAACTCTGGCAAGTTCTCTGATCGCCATTATTATAGGCACCCCTATAAGCGTTGCTGTGGCTCTTCTTTTGAGCGAAATAATTCCAGGGCGCCTCTCTCGTTCCCTTTCTTTTTTGGTAGAAATGTTAGCGGCCATTCCCAGCGTTGTTTATGGTCTGTGGGGAATTTTTGTACTTGCCCCGTGGATGCGGTCAACCATTGAACCGTTTTTAGCTGAGCGGTTTGGAGCTATTCCCATATTCTCTGGTCCGTTTTACGGAGTGGGTCTTCTTTCGGCTGGAGTGATTTTGGCCATCATGATTGTCCCTACGATCTCTTCTATATGTCGGGAGATTTTTCGCAATATTCCCAACCAACAGCGTGAGGCGGCACTCGCTCTAGGAGCCACAAAATGGGAGGCCATTCGACTGGCTGTTTTAAAAAATTCAAAGGCTGGGATTTTTGGATCGGTAACCCTGGGGTTAGGGCGAGCTCTCGGTGAGACTTTAGCGGTAACCATGGTTATAGGTAATCGAGCAGAAATCTCTAAATCTATATTCGCACCCTCACAAACCATGGCCAGTCTTATTGCCAATGAGTACGCAGAGGCCACCAGTCAACTGCACTTATCTGCTCTAATCCAAGTCGGTCTGACGCTGTTCTTGGTCACCTTCGTAGTGAATGGCCTCGCCAGAGTGATGGTTTGGCAAACGACGTTAAGGAAGGACGCACAATGTTAGGCGTTTTTCAGAGAAGAAAGATTCTCAATGTTCTGGTTATGGGTATTTTGTACGGGGCGACTTTACTCGCATTAGTGCCTCTTTTCAGTGTGTTTTATTGTGTGGTTTCTCGTGGATGGCCTGCCATCACCTTAGATTTTTTTACAAAACTCCCTAGCCCCGTGGGTGAAGTGGGAGGAGGTATAGGCAATGCCATATTGGGAACGGCGACTCTTGTTGGAATGGCAAGCCTTGTGGGGATTCCGTGGGGAATAATTATCGGTATTTATTTGTCTGAGTACGGTCGTGGACGGCGTGCGACCACCGTTCGACTCGCCGTGGATATTTTGGGGAGCGTCCCTTCGATTATTATTGGGCTCTTTGTTTATACGATAATGGTCATTCCTATGCGTGGTTTTTCCGCTTATGCGGGGGCGACGGCTTTAGCCATTCTTATGGTTCCAACGATTGCTAGGGTGACCGAAGAGATTTTTAAACTCGTCCCTAATACCGTCCGTGAAAGCGGTTTGGCCCTGGGCCTTTCCCGGTGGAAGGTAATCCTTTTTCTGGTGTTAAGGGGGACATTTTCGTCTATTCTCACCGGCGTGATGCTTTCAGTAGCGCGAATCATTGGTGAAACGGCTCCCCTTCTCTTCACTGCATTAAGCAATAGTTATTGGCAAAGATCTTTGAGTCAACCCGTGGCGTCGGTGCCTGTGCAAATCTACAACTATGCCATAAGCCCCTTTGATGATTGGCATCAGAAGGCGTGGGGAGGAGCATTTCTTCTTACTGTCCTTATTTTCATTTTAAATCTTGGAACCCGGATGGTGTCTCATCCCTTTTCAGGAAGGGCCTCATGAATACGGCTATAAAGGTTAAAGATCTTAACGCATTTTTTGGTGAGACAAAGGTAGTCAATGGGGTAAATTTTTCGTGCGAAAAGAAAGAGGTTTTAGCTCTTATTGGTCCATCGGGTTGTGGAAAGTCAACGCTTATTAGATGTATTAATCGTCTTCACGAAGAAACCCCCGGGGCTAAGGCCATGGGAGAGATTTTCGTTAATGGCGAAAATGTTTTAGCTCACCAGGTTGACCCCGTCCTTGTGCGAAGCAAAGTCGGAATGGTTTTTCAAAAACCAAATCCGTTTCCGACTCTTTCTGTTTTTGAAAACGTGGTTGTGGGTTTAAAGTTGAGCGGAGTGAGGACGAAGTCCATTCTTGAGGAGTCTTGCGAAAGGGCTTTGAAACAAGCGGCTCTGTGGAATGAGGTTAAAGATCAACTGAAAAAACCTGGATCGAGCCTTTCAGGTGGTCAACAGCAACGTCTTTGTATTGCACGGGCTCTCGCGGTTAATCCCTCAATTCTGCTTATGGATGAACCTACCAGCGCTTTGGATCCTATTTCTACGGCCAAGATTGAAGATCTTATCGAAATTTTGAAGGGAGAAGTCACAATTCTTATCGTCACCCACAACATGCAACAGGCCATGAGGGTTTCTGATAGAACGGCCTTCATGCTCTGGGGCGAGCTCATCGAAATCGAGCGCACGGCCAAGATATTCTCTAATCCCGTCGATGAACGAACGACCCGGTACATTTCAGGAAAGTTTGGATAAATTCATACCCCCTGGGTCCATCCAACCGAATGCGCCAAGAGAGTTTAAAGCCCAGTGACTATGCCGCTTCAATATGTTGTGCAAACTTTTGAAACTCCAGTGCGTTCTAAAAAGCTCAAAAAAACTGTTGAACGTTTGGTCAGGACTTCAAAAAATAGCGGAATCTTCCTACTCCCTGAATAGCCAATCATTCTGGCGTTTTATGACCGATATTCCGTTTCGCCTCTGATTCTGTCATCTATTTGGTCAATTAAGTCCTTATATTGACAGCTAATCTGCAAAGGAAATCGTCTTTAGGTAGGCACGCCATTTGCTTTTTTTAAATTTTGTCTTATTGAGGGGAAGAAAATCAATTAAATGAAAAACATTTTTCAGCTTGAAGTCTTACCATTTATTTTTTGTCTCGGTCTCACGGGATGTTCTAAAAATCTACTCCAAGGGACCTTTAACAGCAGCACCCCTAACACTCATGCGTCGGTAGACTGCCAAGCCACGGGTAAGGCCACGTATTTTTCGAAAATTGAGCCCTACATACAGCAAAACTGTGTCGCTTGCCATGCCAGCAATAGTAATTATACATTGCTCATTGGATCTGCAAATGCGAACGCTAATTACCAGAAAAGCCTTAACGAAATTTATAACTCGCCGGTTACAGGCCTGCCTCTTATATTATCAAAAATATCAGGTAAGGAGCCTCATGGTGGCGGGACTTTCTTTTTACCGGGATCTACAGGGTATAACGACTTTGCCAATTGGATTCAAGGCTATTCAGCCTGCTCCACAATTACGGGCAGCTGCAGGATCGTCCAAACGCCGACCTCAATTGTCCTAGGTTCTAACGGAAGCCAAAGCAATTTAACCCGTGCGTCCGGACTTGCTATGCTTTTACGGCTTCAAACCGTTTTCCCCAATGCCACATCAGCAGAACTCAATCCTGCTCAATTTAGCCTCTACAATTCAACAGGGATCAACACGGTTTTAGGGTCCCAAGAGCGTCCTGTAAGTGCCGTTAGCGTTGTTGCCCTTCAAGCCATCACCACTAATCTCTGCAAAAAGTACTCTGGAGGATCTCTAGGATCTCTTTTCTCTCCCACTTCCGCTACTTTACCGGGAGAGACTCTCCCAACAGACAGCATAACAAGTACAGCTTTGGTCGCAGCCAGAAACGGTTGGCTCTATCCCTACAAATCTACCGATGACGAAGTTCAGACCCTGGTTGTCTTATACAATCAATCTCTAGCTTCGGCACAAGCGAGCGGAGCTAATTCCGTAACAGCTACAGCGAACGCCCAAATTGGACTTTGCACGGCCATTTTTATGGCT
>Ga0207013_1228_pt1 | contig 12275 bp, 12 predicted proteins | sample Alteio_BWMinCont_55_FD_153501 | JGI IMG/M metagenome (GOLD analysis project Ga0207013, IMG submission 153501) | Enriched cells from forest soil in Barre Woods Harvard Forest LTER site, Petersham, Massachusetts, United States -... | ecosystem: Environmental > Terrestrial > Soil > Temperate forest >...
GTGTTGCGTGGGATTGAAGTGATTGGCGTCTTCGTGTCCGCCGAGAATGTCGACGGCATTCCCGCTGATGCGCAAGCGAGGTCCCGGAACCAGACCCTGATCGATGGCGTTGCGCACCGCGGTGTCGGCCGAGCCGGCGCCTTCGGTGCCCATGTCACGCTCGGCGGTAAAGCCTGCCATGAGATCGGCCCGCGCCGCAAGTGTGGCAAGGATGGTCCGTTGCGGTACCGATTCTTCCACCGTTTGTAAATCTTCAGCGCCGGGATGCAGAAACAGGTGCACGTGGGCGTCAATCAATCCGGGCAGCAAAGTGGTGTCGCCCAGATCGATAATCTCTGCGCCTGCGGGGTGGGCCACTTTTGATCCGACTTCGACGATTCGTTCGCCTTGCACCAGCACTTCGCCGGGTTTCACGATGCGTCCGCTTTCGACCTCAAGCAGACGCGCCGCGTGCAGCACGATCGGATGGTCTGCTCCGGTCTGAGACTGGGCGGCAGCGACGAAGGTGCAGGCCAGAAGAAACGCGATCAGGGCAGGGAAGTAGTGGGGCTTTTTCATGGGTGTCGGAAGGATGGTACCACTAGGAACGTCGAAACGGCGGCCGATTTCGCACGAACTTTGGATTTGCCGAGTCCGAAAGACCGCTGGTGCCTAGACGACAGTAACGTCGTCAACGCCAGCCGGGGGCGATAGCATGGGAGACGAATCCGCATCCGTAAATGGAGAGTTCCTCGTGCGTCCTGCGCTCAAAATCGCCGCCCTTGCAGGAGCGTTGTTCCTAATGCTGCCCAGCAGCCACGCTCAATCGCTCGGAGACGTAGCCCGCGAGCAACGGGAGAAACTGGCAACCGATGCGTCCGCGCCAGCAAAAACACTCACCAATGAGGACATTCAAGAAACTGACGGACCAGATTCAACCCCTGCGGTTCGGGTCCGGCGTCATAGAGTCACGCACCCGGTCGAGCCGGTAATGCCGGCGTCCAACGACATGCGCGCCGCGAAACAGTGGAAGGCAAAGATCGTCGCACAAGAACGTACGATCGCGTCTCTGCAAAACCAAATCGACAGAGTAAATGCCTCGATCCGCTTTACGGGAGTGAGTTGTTACAACTGTGCGCAGCATAATGAAATGCAAGTTGAAAAGCTGGCAAGTGTGCAACGCATGCAGCAGCAACTCGACCAGCAAAAGGAAAAGCTGCAAGACATGCAGGAATCCGCCCGCAAGGCCGGATTGGGCAGCTCGGTCTACGAACCGTAGATATCTCAGAACCTTGGCGAGACCTACTCCGGGTCAATCGCCCGATCCAAATAAATCCAAAGCACGCGCGAGAACAGGGTCAGCGTCGGGGCAAGCGGTAAGAACAGCAGAATCGCCGAGACTGTCACCCTCTGCATCGACCACGGAGTGGCTGCCCATAGCAAAAGAGCAAGCGCCACGATCGTGATTAAAGCCAGCCCGTAGCTGATGTACATGGCTCCCAGAAAGTAGCCTTGTTCGCGCTCAAACTTTAGTCCACAATTCGGACAGCGTTCCTGCATGCGGGGAAATCCGGTGAAGATCGACTTGCGGAAGATTCTGGCGGCGCGGCATCGGGGACACATCTGGCGAAGGATTGCCAAGACGGTCGATGTCTGAGCCGCGTTTTTCACAGAAGACGTTTCGAGTTCGACCTTAACACGCATTGGCAAGCATCCCGATGAAAGCGTACTCTTCAACCGGATTTTCCATGTAGGTGCGGGCATCCTCGCCCGTGAGACGTTCGGATGAAATTCGCACTTGATTAGAGTTTAGCGGACTTACTTCTTGCGGTTAGACTGCTGTGCCGCAACGATGGCCCTCCGCACAGGAACGATCGCGCCGCGAGCAGGGTCGGCAGCCGCGCTGGCCCGCGCCAGCACCTCTTCCTGGATGTACTTCACAAAGTCGTGAATCTGGAGCTGCATTTCTTCCATGCGCTCGCGCATTTGGAGGATGATGGCGATGCCGCTGATGTTGACGGCCAAATCGCGGGCGAGCGTCAGGATGAAATCCAGCCGCTGCAGATCCTCGTCGGTGTAGAGCCGGGTGTTGCCCTCGGTGCGCGACGGTTTCAGCAACCCTTCCCGCTCATACAGCCGCAAGGTCTGAGGATGGATGCCATACATCTCAGCCACCGCCGAAATCATGTACGCGCCCTTGGATTTGCGCTTGGTCATCGCCTAGAGTTTACAACAAAGATAAGAGGCCACGGATTAACGGATGCTAACGGATTCTTTGTGATCCGTGCTGATCCGCGCAAATCCGTGGCTGGGTTTCTTTAGGCGGCAGGCTTTTCCTGCGGAGCCGGAGTCCAACCTTCGGGCTTGAGCGCGTGATTGAGGAAGTAGGCCACCACGCCGGCCGCGATGAGCAGCATTCCGAAGGCGAAAGAACTCATACCGAGCACCTGCTCGGTCTCGCTGCGGACCACGGAGAATCCAAGCAACAGCATGGGAGCGATGCCGACGGCAATCGCTCCGAACATTCCGCCAGGAACCCGGAACGGCCGGTGCAGCTCAGGTTCACGCACTCGCAGAACGATGAGCGCGATGAACTCCAGCGAAAGGCTGGCGCCGTAGAGAAGTATGTCGATGGTCACCAAACGCTCGAAGCCTAAGCCCAGGCACAATGCCCAGCCGATGGCGCAAACCACAATTGCGACCCAGGGTGCCCGCGATCGAGGATGAAGCTTGCCAAAGACGCGGGGCAACATTCCATCCTGAGCCATGGCCAGCGGCAGGCGCGAATAACTCATGACCAAAGCGTTGAACATGCCGAAGCCGCTGATCATTCCGCCGAGTGCGAGGCCTACGCGTAACAGTGGCCCACCCAGCAGGCCGGCGATATCCGCCCAGAATCCGGTTTCCCATGCGCTCGACGAAAGCCCGGTCATCCACATGGCGGCCACGGGAACGATGTAGCTCAGGGCCACGATCACGACCGCGGCCAGCATGGCCCGAGGATAGGTCCGCTGTGGACGCTCGACCTCTGTCGCAATGGTCGATGCGTTGTCCCAGCCCATGTAGTTCCACATGCAGATGAGTAGGCCGGTGAGAATGTCGACGGAAGACGTAGTCGGCTTGGTCACAGCATGAGCCAGCGCTCCGATCTTAAAGGGCGCGATAGCCACGATCAGGATGAACGGTGCCGACAAAACAATAAGCAGCCAGAGAGAAGTTGTAGAAACCACGCGCACTCCGGCGATATTCAGCAGTGCACAGACGCCGACGACAGCCAGTCCGACCAGCCATCCACGATATCCTTCAGCGAACCAGGGAAACAACCGCGTCAGATAGAGCACGAACAGTGTCGGGTAAATCGCCATGTCGAAAATCGACGCCACCAGCGAGAGCCACGCTTCTTGAAATCCCCAGAAGTTGCCCATGGCGCGGCGCACCCAGGCGTAGTATCCGCCTTCGTAAGGCAGGGCGCTGGAGAGTTCGCCGATCATGAACGCGGTGGGCAGGCTCCACAGAATCGGAGTTAGAAGAAGAATAAGGATAGCCTTGCCGTAACCGGCGCCGCGCACGATGTCCTCGGTACCATAGGTGCCGCCCGACACCATAAAAAAGGTGGCGGCGACGAGTGGCCACAAGGTGAGGCGAACCGATTTCTTCCGATGGGGGACGATCGTGGGTGGCTGGAATTGTTGACGTGGCGCGCTAGCTGTTGCCAATTTCTATGTCTTCCTCCCTTGGGCGAATCACTCTCAGCCAACCCCGTCGCGCCTACATTCGCTCTGGGCCTCCCGGTGCACTAAGATTCCGGAAGCTGCGCTGAAGTTAGTTCGCATTCGTGAGAATACGGCAATTTAGATGCGTTGTGGAAAAAAAGTGACCAAAATTCAAGATATTTTTTCTCGGAGGGGCTGCGACGGAGGTAACGGCCAGTTCGCCTCCCTCAGCGAAGCAGGTCAGAAAACCAGCTCGAACGATCTGGTATAAATAATGCAATTTTGAAAACCGTTTCTCTCAGGAGGAAGTTTCTATGAAGAAAGTGCTGGTAGCTGCTTTCTTGATGAGTACCATCGTCCTGCTTGCCCAATCAGGAAAAACGCAGAATACCTTTACGCCGAATCAAATCAAGTGGGGACCGCCTCCGCCGTTCGTGGCCGCTGGCGCCCAGATCGCAGTGCTGGAAGGCGATCCAACCGCCAGCACCGGCGATTTCACCATCCGCCTGAAGATGCCCGACGGATACAAGATCGCACCTCACTGGCACCCCAAGCGGGAGAACGTCACCGTCATCTCGGGGAGTTTCAAGGTGGGTATGGGGGACAAATTCGACGCGGCTAAAATGGGGACCTTCCCCGCTGGAAGCTTCGCTTATCTGGATCCCGAAATGCACCACTACGGGATGGCCTCGGGACCAACGGTGGTTGAGGTGCATGGGATGTCGCCGCTGCAGTTCAACTATGTGAACCCTGCGGACGATCCCAGCAAGAAGTAACCGAACCTGACGCTGCTTGGCGTGACGTCATTCGATCGATGAACCGTCGCCCGCTTTCACAGCGCTCGGTCGCAGGTCGGTAATAAGGTGATAAAGAAAACGGCCTGGTTCTTCCTGCATTACCATGTGGGCCGAATTGTCGAACCAAACGAGTTTCTTGGTGGGCGCATCGACGCGCTTGAACCACTCTTCAGCAACCGTATGAGAGGTTGCGTAATCGTGCCGACCCTCGAAAGGGAAGATTGGGCACTTGAAATTAACAAGATTCTCGTAGTTCAGTTCTTCCGCGGCCTTCAAAAGATGAGTCAGGGAGTACAAACTGCCTTCATCAACCAGGTCTAGATCTTTGTCCGTGTAATCCGGCGAAATATTCCACGCATTTCCGTCATAGGAGAAATCAGTGCGTCCGTAAGTGAGGCCACCGTAGAACATGATCCACTTACGCTGCACTCCGATTCTGCCAAAAGTCAGCTCAGCTGTACCGGGATAAGGAGCGATGGACAGTAATTCTTTTTCGGCCTCGGAGTTGTGATGAGAGCGAGCCTCGTCCAGCGCAAAGCGATAACCCTCCTCTTCGCTGCGCCTTATATTGATCATCTGGCCCACGCCTAAATATGCATGGAGCCATTCGGGATGGCGTTGCGCAACGGCCAGACCGAGTACGCTCCCCCATGAGTGTCCGAGCAGAAAAATCTTCTGCTTGCTGAATGTCTTTAGCAGGTATTGCACCACCTCTTCCGTATCGCTGGTCATCTGCGCGATCGTCATCGTCGAAGCGAGCACGTTCGGGTCATTAGCGGCATACGTCTTTCCCGTGCCACGCTGGTCCCACTGCACCACGGTGAAGTAATCTTCCCATGGCGTCTGAAAGGTATAGTCTGCGGGCATCGTCGGCGACCCCGGACCGCCATGCAGAAAAAGAATCATAGGGTTGCGGCGATCTTTCCCGCGGATGGATACCCACTGCGTTGACCCATTGATCTGCAACGGAAGAAGCTCATCGACACCGTTCGGAGAGACAATCTTTCGAGAGGCCGCGATGATCCCGGTCACCTCTGCCCGCGACATCATCTGCGGCTGTGAGGGTTGAGGGGGGTTGCTATTTGTGCTCTGCTGAACTCCGGTACTCTGCCCATGGCAGAGACAAGCAAACAGCAGTACAGTCAAGATCCCCGTTTTCGAGATAAAAATGGCTGGCGGTGCCGTGACTTTCTTCATCTTCTTTTTGATGCCAAAAACGGCAGCAATTGAACGTTAGACGCTCTTCCAGAGTTCCGCGCGTGGATCTTCGGGGTTCAGCTTAGCCAACTCCCGTAGGATTTCCTTCGAGCGCTCGTCGTGAGGCATGGGGACGGCGGTTTTGATTTCGACGATCTCATCTCCGCGTGCGCCTTCCTTGGTGGCAGACGGTACGCCCTTTTCGCGCAGCCGAAGCTTCTGGCCCGACTGTGTTCCGGGCGGAATCTTCAGCATGGCGCGGCCATCGATGGTTGGAACTTCGACCTTGGCGCCCAGCGCCGCTTCCGTAATGCTCACCGGAACGGTGAGGTGTATGTCGTCGCCTTCACGGTGAAAAATAGGGTGATCTCCCGCGCGGATAATGGCGTACAGGTCGCCGGGGGGCTGCCCGTGAGAACCGGCATTGCCTTTGCCAGGAATGCGAATGCGCTGGCCATCGCGGGTCCCGGCCTTGATACGAACCTCGAGCGGTTCGGTTTTCTCAACAGTGCCCACTCCGTGGCAGGTCGGGCAGGTCGAAATGTTCTTACCCGTGCCGTGGCAGCGCGGACAAGTCGTATTGAACTTCATCCGTCCGCCGGTTTGGGTGATTTGGCCAGTCCCGCCGCATTCGGGGCACTTGCCCGGTGACTCGATGTAGCCATTGCCGTGGCAGGTTGCGCAAACCTCCTGCCGAGTAATGTTCAGCCGCATGACGCCGCCGCGGATCGCGGTCCAGAACGGCACGTTAACCTGGTATTCCAGGTCGGAACCTGGTTCAGGCACTTCCTGTGCGGCAGCGCCGCGCCCTCCGAACATGCCGGAGAAAATGTCTTTGAAGCCTCCGCCAGCGTTACCTGATTTGCGGCTACGGGCAGCACCGCCTCCTTCGAACAGGTCGGAGAAATCGAAGCCACTAAAGTCAAAATTTTGTCCCTGACCCCCCGCGCCAGCTGGTTGTCCGCCCGGGAAACCTCCCTGGAAATCAGTGGCTCCGCCTCCGGTCCCACCGCCCGCGCGCGCATAAGCGTCTGCCGTCGCAGGATCGATGTTGTCTGAGTAAAAGCCGAGCTGGTCGTAAATCTTCCGTTTCTTGGGATCGCTCAGAACATCGTTAGCCTCGGAGAGTACCTTGAACTTCTCTTCCGCTCCCTTGTCGCCAGGGTTGACATCGGGATGGTACTTGCGCGCAAGTTTGCGGAAGGCCTTGCGAATGTCCTCGGCCGAGGCCGACTTCTTCACGCCGAGGATGTCGTAATAATCTTTCTTGGCAGTCGTCACCATTTCTATTCGTGCATCCTAACCCAAACATCAGTTCTGGATCTTGTGTCTTCCCGCTTCCAGCACGCCAATGCGCTCGTATTTTGGCGCATCTACGTAGACCGGAATGCGGTTCACTCCGGTCAACGTCTGTGCGAAGACGTACCAGCGACCTTCATCTTCCGCGAAATTAAGAAAATATGTTTGTCCGTTCGCTTCAAATTGCAATTTCAATCTCCCCTTGGTTCGAAAAAACTCCTCGAAAAAACAAGCCACGGATTTCACGGATTTTCACAGATGCTGCCCCTTGGTCTCTAGATCCGTGACGATCCGCGTAAATCCGTGGCCAAGCTCTTCGCCGTTCTTATTTCTTGTCTTCCACGTCCACGTACTCTGCATCTATTACGCCTTCGTCCTTTTTGGCATTGCCATTGGACGATGCGTCTGCTCCGGCGCTTGGACCTGCTCCGCCTTGCGGCGGCTGGGTTGCCTTGTACATTTGCTCGGCCAATTTGTGCGAGGCTTGGGTTAGCGTCTCTCGCGCTTTGTCCATGGTCGCCTTGTCGCCGCCTTCCAATGCTTTCTTGGCGTCGGCGATTGCGTTCTCTACGTCACCACGCTCCGAGCCGGAGATTTTATCGCCTTGCTCGCGCAGCATTTTTTCTACGCCATAGACCATGGAATCAAGCTGGTTCTTGGCGTCGATGGCTTCGCGCTGTGCTTTATCTTCGGCTGAGTGCGCGTCCGCTTCCTTGGCCATGCGCTCGACTTCCTCTTTGCTCAGACCGGAAGACGACGTGATCGTGATCTTCTGGTCTTTGCCCGTGGCCATATCTTTTGCGGTCACGTTGAGGATGCCGTTGGCGTCGATGTCGAACGTCACCTCAATCTGCGGCACGCCACGCGGAGCCGGGGGCAACCCGGTCAGGTGGAACTTGCCCAGAGTACGATTCTGCGCCGCCATCGGACGCTCGCCTTGCAGCACATGAACCTCGACCGAGGTCTGACTATCGGCTGCAGTCGAGAACGTTTCCGTCTTGCGGGTCGGAATCGTCGTGTTGCGCGGAATCATCGGCGTCGCCACGCCGCCCAAAGTTTCAATCGCCAGGGTCAGCGGAGTCACGTCGAGCAAGAGCAGATCCTTGACTTCGCCGCCGAGCACGCCACCCTGAATGGCTGCGCCGATCGCGACGACTTCGTCCGGGTTCACGCCCTTGTGTGGTTCTTTGCCGAACAGCTCTTTTACCAGCGCCTGAATGCGCGGCATACGAGTCTGTCCGCCGACCAGCACGACTTCATTGATCTTGCTGGCGTCAACGCCCGCATCTTTCATGCACTGTTTGCACGGACCAACCGAACGCTGAATGATGTCTTCCACCATCGATTCCAGCTTGGCCCGGGTCAGCTTCTTCACCAGATGCTTCGGACCGCCGGCATCGGCAGTGATGAACGGCAGATTGATCTCCGTCTCCATGGTCGTAGAGAGTTCGATCTTCGCCCGCTCCGCCGCGTCACGCAGACGCTGCAAAGCCATCTCGTTTCCCTTGCCGCGCAGGTCGAGTCCTTCGTCCTTCTTGAATTCGTCAATCAACCAATCGACAATGCGCTGATCAAGGTTGTCGCCGCCGAGGTGGGTGTCACCGTTGGTGGCTTTCACTTCGATCACGCCTTCGCCAACTTCCAGGATCGAGATATCAAACGTCCCGCCGCCGAAGTCGTAAACCGCGATGGTCTCATCCTTCTTCTTATCGAGACCGTACGCCAGCGCCGCCGCCGTGGGCTCGTTGATAATGCGCTTCACATCCAGGCCGGCAATCTTGCCCGCATCTTTCGTAGCTTGCCGCTGGGCATCGTTAAAGTACGCCGGCACGGTAATGACCGCGTCGTTTACCTTCTCGCCGAGGTAGTCTTCGGCCGCCTTCTTCAGCTTCTGCAGAATCATGGCGGAGATCTGCGGAGGCGTATATTCCTTCCCCTGCGCCAACACCGCAACGTGGTCGCCCGACTGCACGACCTTGTATGGGACCATCTTGATCTCTTCTTGCACTTCGTCATAGCGGCGTCCCATGAACCGCTTGATCGAGTAAACTGTATTCTCCGGATTGGTGATGGCCTGCCGCTTCGCCACCTGCCCTACCAACCGCTCCCCGGTCTTAGTAAACCCGACGACCGATGGGGTAGTCCGGCCACCTTCTTCATTGGGGATCACCTTCGGCTCGCCGCCTTCCATGACAGCGACGCAAGAGTTGGTGGTTCCCAAGTCAATTCCTATAATCTTGGCCATAACTGGCTCCTCCTGTACTAGATAAGTCCTGTGTAATCAGTAGATTTATGATTGCAAACGATCCCATCCTAAGACTTGAGTGGATCGCTGTCAAGGTTTAGATGCGGCAGGGGATAGGGAGGATGCGGCGGTCTCTGTAAAAACATCCAGTTCCAATCTATCGGAGGATGGGAGACAGGGCAGAAGTGGTTTTCCGGAACCCTTAGCTAGCATCCAGAGAGCGGACGGCAGCCTTGCGGCGGGCTACGTCGGCTTCATCCGCTACCGCCGCAGCTCCGGAACCACCCACTCGATCAACTCGCGCGCGTTCACGACTTGGGTTTGCCGCCACTGCTTGGGGAAGTGGCGTTTGTTTCCCGTCACTAGATAGTCCGCCTTAAACGCGTCGGCGCACTCGAGAAAACGGTTGTCGGCCGGATCGTGAGTCACCTCCAGTCGGTGACGAGGACGGACAACCCAGGCTAGATTCCGGAGCAGGCGCAAGGACCGGCCAACCTGCCTTGGAGCGATGCCAAATTTAGGCCGCCGCAGCACGCCCTCATACTCCTCGAGAATCGCATCCGAGACTGCGCTCTGCAACTTACCCGCGAGGACCAGATCCAACACGTGCCGCTCGTACCCTTCGGCATTCAGGTGTGCCGACACGACCACATTTGTATCCAGCACAACCCGGAGTTTTCTCACCGGTGTTAGAGGGCGCGCTCGCGGCGGTAAGCGCGAATCTCGCGGTCAATCTCGCGCATGGAAAGTTTATTCTTGCCCTGCTTTCGGGCTGCGGCCCGGATCGCGGCGACGACATGCTTCTCGGGCGCAATAGTCTTGAGGAAGTCCTTAATGCCCATAATTACGATCTGCGGCTCTCCCCGCCGATCTACGACGAACCGGGCGTGCTCGATGCGGGCTCTCCGCATGATTTGTCCGAGTTGGGTCCGGGCCGCCAGCGCGGAAATAATCTTCGGTACGGATTCGGGTGTTCCCATGTTTGGTCGAACTAATTAATTGATTCAAACAATCATACCACGCCACTCCACTCGACGTCCCCACTCTAAATTTCGCAAAGAGCACGAAATTTAGAGTGGGGGCACCCGGTTTTCAATGATTGACCGGCGGGTGGCGTGACCTAACCTTTGAAACTACTCTTCAGGGTCCCCCGCTCAAGCTTCGCTTGGGCGGGGTTTTCGTGGACGCGAGCTGTCGGCATGCTCCCCAGTTTCTCTCGGCGCCGTGCTCTCCATTGGGATTCGATCTCGACCACTCCGTCGGTGCCTGTGAAATAGTGACGGAAGCTGCTCCATAGCCAGTGCTCGGGCCGCTCCACCAAGCCGCGTACTAAATGCTTTCGCGTGCCCGGATAGACTCGCTTCATCACCTTCCGCCGCGGAACTGCCCCACTGAACACGTTTTTTGCGTTGCGGCTGGGCCAAGTCGAGTCTCGCTTGCAGCGGGCCGCACCCTTAGAAACTCAAGTGAGCCTACCCGCGAAAATTTGCGGCACGCGCGGTTTAACGCTTCTCATATGGATGGAAGATGTAGTCCTTCGCCTTCACCGCTACATGGCACGCGTTTCCGCAGTCTTGCAGGGCTGTGGGATCGGCCGTGAACTTGTCCGATGTGGCGTCGTAGTTGAATAGCGCGTATCCCCACCCGCCGGTTTGCGGAAATCTCTTGCTGTCCTTTTCCATGACGAACGCCTGTTTAAAGACGTCTGGCACATCCACGACGAAGGGGGCCTCGGTGCTCTTCTTCGGCTTCCACTGCAGCTTCACAATCATAGAGCCATCCGGGAAAAGCTGACCGTTGCCGGGAACGCCGGTCTTAAACGCGTTGATCATCGCCGGATTGGCGACGATCACTTTGAGCACTTCGTCGGTCCGGGCGGAAGAGACCGTTGCCCAGTCCTCGTATCCCCGGAAGTCGGAGAACGCGATTCCGCTCGGCGATTTCAGCGAGTACTTGTCCTTGTCTTGGCCTGGCGCGTAAACGGCGGCCGCAGCGAGGACGGCGGGCGCTGCCGTGATCGCAATCGTGAGCTTGTTGTTGCACATCACGGCTGATGCTTGCTTAACCCGGACCTTCATTTTTGAGCTCCTTTATCCTTCGCAGTGCAGATTTCCGATTGGCTCGGTGTGAAGGCATCAGACCAGAAGAGTTGGAGCCGGACAATAGGACCTTGGTATCCTAATACTTACGTGCTGGTCCACGTCAGTTCAATTCTGTTTGTGGGGACAATCGAAAGAGCCGGGAAATGTTCTGAGCAACACGGTTAAGTTCTCGTCGGCCCACGGAGGCATTACCAGTTCTTCAGTCGTATTTCTCGTAAAGGATCGACTTCCGGTCCCAGCCCAGCGACTTCAGCAGGTCGCGGTTGGCTTTGACCATCTCGTCGAGGCCGCAGATGTAGGCATGCATGTCGGTCCGACCCTGCGCGATAGCGGCCACATGTTCCTGCACGTAGCCGCGCATACCCTGCCAATCAGGACTGCCGCGGCTCAAAGTCGGCAAATAATGAAAGTTCGCGTGCCCTTGTGCCAGGCGCAGAAATTCGTCGTGATAATAAATATCTTTCTCGGCGCGATTGCCGAAAATCAGGTAGAGTTGCTTGCCTTGGTGACGCGCCTCGTCGCCCAGCATCCAATGCAGCATGGAACGAAAAGGAGCAATCCCGGTCCCGGTAGCGATGAAAATCGTATCGCGCATCGGCGGACGCAAAATGAAATCACCAAACGGTCCCTGGCAACCAATCTCGTCGCCCTCCTTCATGTCGCAAAGAAAGTTGGACATGAAGCCGTCCTGCACGCGGTTCAGACACAAGGCGAAGCGGTTGTCGTCCGAGGGCGGAGAAGCAATGGAATAGGCGCGGACGATCTCTTCGCCATCGACCTTGTTGGTCTTGAACGACAGCCATTGCCCGGCCACCAAGCCAAAGCGGGGCACGCCGTTCATTTCGAATTCAAGATGCTTGGTGAGTTCGGAGAGCGCGACGCTGTGCACAACGCGCGCAGTGAAAGTTTGAAATGGCATCGCTAATGTAGATGATGGAAAGCA